>Ga0256844_10000976_pt1 | contig 10818 bp, 11 predicted proteins | sample MusselsmetaG_FD_189100 | JGI IMG/M metagenome (GOLD analysis project Ga0256844, IMG submission 189100) | Mussel associated microbial communities from hydrothermal vent at the East Pacific Rise, Pacific Ocean - Mussels | ecosystem: Host-associated > Mollusca > Shell > Unclassified ... | reverse complement strand
AATAGCATAGGTAATTTCATTGACCAAGGCGATTCATGTGGTATATGTTCGTATTGGGTGTCTTTTCCCCAGAAAATACCAAAGTACAATCTAAACATATATAATGCTGTTAAACCTGCAACAACAACGCTACTGATATAAATAAGCATATTATGTTCATAAGCAGCAGCTAAAATTTCATCTTTACTAAAGAAGCCTGCAAAGCCTGGAACACCAGAAATGGACAAGGCTGCAATCAAAAATGTAATATGTGTAACAGGCATATATTTTCGTAAACCACCCATATCTTTTAAATAGTTGCTATGAATAGCATGTATTACAGAACCAGCCGCTAAGAAAAGTAAAGCTTTAAACATGGCATGTGTAAATAAATGAAACATAGAAGCCATAAAACCTAGACCTTCATGACCATCGTATTTTGAAACACCTAGAGCTAGCATCATATAGCCAATTTGAGACATGGTTGAGAATGCCAATACCCGTTTGATATCGTTTTGTGTTAATGCAATTATGGCTGCAAATAAGGATGATATTGCACCTACATAAGCTACAATATTTAAGACAAATCCATCTTCTACAAAATAGAAAGCAGGAAATAATCGTGCAACTAAATAGACCCCAGCAACGACCATAGTTGCGGCATGAATCAATGCTGATACTGGGGTTGGACCTTCCATGGCATCGGGCAACCAAATGTGGAATGGCAACATGGCAGATTTCCCTGCACCTCCCATAAAAATTAAAAGTAAGCCCCAAGTAAAGACAGATAAGCCCATAAAAGAAGTTGATGCCCAATTGGTAATCATAAAGCCTTCAGGATTGTTCAATTCTGCAAAATCAAAAGTACCCGAATAATAACTCACCACTAAAATACCTATTAAAAACCCTAGGTCTGCAAAACGGGTGACGATAAATGCTTTTTTTGCTGCAGCTACAGCTGATGGTTTGGTATAATAATAACCTATCAATAAGAATGATGATGCACCTACCAATTCCCAAAAAATATAAATCTGAAATAGGTTTGTAGCCAATACCAAGCCTAACATAGAAAAGCTAAATAAGGCCAAATAGGCGAAAAAACGAGTATAGCCATCATCACCTTTCATATATCCTCTACTGTACAAATGAACCATAAAAGAAATTGTAGTGACCACCACAAGCATCATTACAGAAATAGGATCTATTAAAACACCCATATCAATATGAAGTTTATCGCTAAAAGCTAACCATGTTTGTTTGTAAACAATGGTTTGATAGACGCCATTTGCTTTGCCTTCAATATAATAGTGATACGCTGTATAGAGTGATAATGCAAAAGAAGTTCCTAAACCTAATGAACCTATCCATCCAGAAATTGAAGGTGGAATTTTTTTACTAAATAATCCCAATAGCAAGAATAATGCTAAGGGAATTAGTGGAATTGCTATGACGTAACTATAGTCCATTTTTGATAATCTTATTTCTTTTATACTTTATTTTGTCATTCCTGCCTACGCAGGAATGACAGAAATATTAATATTTCATTACTTCTGTATCTTTTGTTTCTACAGAGCTTAAGAGTTTATATAAATTAATAATAATTGCAATAGCCAACGCTGATTCTGTAGCAGCCAATGCAATGACAAATACTGAAAACAGAGCACCTTGAAGGTTTTCAGGGTACAAATATTGATTAATAATTACAAAATTAATTGCTGATGCATTTAGAATTAATTCAATAGACATTAATACTGTGATTAAATTTTTTCGTGTAACAAATCCATAAATTCCAATAAAAAACAGAATGGTTGTTAGGCTTAATATTTCGTATATGCTTACTCCGTTTATCATTTTTATTTTTTTCTTAACCGCAAAACTCACAAAGATGTTACAAGGTTCGCTAAGTTATAATTCTATCGTTTTTTTAATTGCATATCAATTTGTACAAAAACAGAGTCTCTTTTCCCTGCTATTCTTTTCTCTTTAATTTTTCACCTTCTTTTAATCCTAGTTTACTTCCTTTAGCAATTACTATAGCTCCAATCATTACCGCTAAAAGTAGTACAGAAATCACTTCAAAAGGTAATATGTACCCACCTTCACCATAGCTTAACATTTTTCTACCAATGTCTTCAACTTCAATTGCTCTAGAATTTTCTACTACATCGAATTTATGATTTAGAAGAATTGGCAAAACCAATCCTATACCTAGAAGGCTTATTATTCCAGCAATAACTCTTTTTTTAACAGATGCCAATTCTAAATTCAATTCGATATGATGTACTAGTAATACCGAAAATATGATTAGAATAATTACACCACCAGCGTATACTGCTAGCTGAACTGCTCCTAAAAAGCTATAATCAATCATAAAATAGATTCCAGAAATGGCAATCAATACAAATAGCAGGTAAATAACTGCTCTTAACATTTTTCTACTGCTAACCGATGCTATTGCAAACACGATTATTAGTATTGCTAATATGTAAAATATTATTCTTTCCATTTATTTGTTAGCCTATTTTAGCCTTCCTGAGGGGAAGGAATCCTAAGCACTATTTTATTAATTTGTATTTATTTAATCTTCAACACCATCTTTAAGTTTGGAATCTTTTTTATTTAATACTTTTGTTAATGCACCCCTATCATATACCGAGTTTTCAAAATTTTGAGCCCATTTTATAGCGTCAGTTGGGCAGGCTTCAATACACAATCCACACATGGTACACATCCCTAAATGATAGATATGTTTTTCAATCATTTTTTTCTTTTTACCCGTTTCAGGAACTATTTGCCGATCCCAAATAATTTCTATACTACCATTTGGGCAAGCAATTTCACATTTTTGACAACCCGTACAACGGTGTTCATTATTTTCATCATGCGGCATTACAACTTCCCCTCTAAATCGATCAAACATTTTTAAGGTATCACGATTGTCAGGATATTGTTGTGTTAAAGCACCTTTTCTAGCATTTAAAAAATAGGTACCAGTAACACGCATCCCTGTTAAGAGTGTTTTTATTCCATTATATATATCTTTAAAATAACTCACTTTCGTATTTTTGATTACTTTTCTTTTTTAGTGTTTGTCATTTGCTACTTATATTAAATCGTCCATCCTAACCAGATGATAATTGCCATAAATACAATATTCATCAAGTTAAGAGGTAATAAATATTTCCATTCTAATTTTAATAGTTGGTCAATTCTCAATCTTGGAAACGTCCATCTAAACCACATCATTAAGAAAATAATTACAACTACTTTTAGGATAAACCAAATGGGTTGCATCCATATAATTCCTTCAGAAATACCAAAAGGAGATAGCCAACCTCCAAAAAATACAGTTACCGCAATACTTGAAATGATAAACATATTGATAAATTCTGCTAAAAAGAAATAGGCAAATTTCATTCCTGAATACTCGGTATGAAAACCAGCTCCTAATTCACTTTCGGCTTCTACTAAATCAAATGGAGCTCTATTGGTTTCAGCAGTTCCTGCAATCATAAAAATCATAAATGCAATTAGAGCAGGAATATGACCTTGTAAAATTAACCAACCATGTTCTTGTTGGTTTGCGATTATTTCGGAGAGTTGTAATGAGCCCGTCAACAATACCATTGTTAATAATGATAAACCTACGGAAAGCTCATAACTAATGGTTTGTACACCACTACGCATGGCTCCAATAAGTGAGTATTTATTATTAGAACTCCAGCCACCAAGTAAAATTCCAATCACCCCAATAGAGGAAACTGCTAATAAAAAGAAAATTCCAATATTAATATCAAATGCTTGAACTTGTTGTGAAAAAGGGATAACAGACATGGCAACTAATGCTGTTACAATTACAAAATATGGAGCTAAATTGTATAAAAATTTATCTGCTTTACTGGTTCCTGTTAATTCTTTTGTTAGGAGTTTTAAAGCATCTGCCATGGTTTGAAAGATTCCAAATGGCCCTACTCTATTTGGACCCATTCTTAATTGAAACCAAGCAGCAACCCTACGCTCTAACAAAACTAAATACAGTCCTACTACCGCAAAAATAGCCAAATAGAAAGCAGCTATTAAAACCATTTCGGTTATGCTAGCAGCGGTCTCATTGGGTATTACTGAGAATAACCAGTCGTGAATTGTTTTTGTTATAGTTAATGTTATCATAAGCTATAAATTTCAAAAGCCAATTTGAAAATTCTAAAGTATTGAAACAAACTTTTAAGTTTGATACAAAGTTCAGACGTTCAAAATTATCTTTATTTTAATTTAGTCAATATTGCTGATAGAATTTTTCTTAATTCTAAAGCTTCTTTTCTTGATATTTTTAATCTTTTTCTTCAATTTTTTCATTGGTTTTCAATAGAATTTCCATCCTAGCGATCTATATCTGGCACAACAATATCTAAGGATGCCATTGTAGCCACCAAATCACCAATTTTACCACCAACTACCATACTATTTAAGGCATTTAGATTTGATAATCCTGGTGAGCGAAATTTTAAACGGTATGGATTTTTTGTTCCTGTACTATTAATATACACACCTAATTCGCCTCTTGCGGTTTCTACTTTTTGATAAAATTCTCCTTTTGGTAATTTAATTACCGCTTTGGTTTCTACTTTAAAATCACCTTCAGGAATGTTATCAATTAATTGCTCAATAATTTCCATGGAATGCCACATTTCAGCAATTCTTACTTTATATCTTGACAAGGTATCTCCATCTGTAAATAAAACTTCTTTAAAGTCGATACGGTCATAAGCACTATACGGATGAATTTTTCGAATATCTGATGAATACCCACTTCCACGAGCAACAGGCCCAGAAACACCATACGAAATAGCATCTTCTAAACTCAATAACCCTACGCCTTTTGTCCTTTTTTGGAAGATTATATTTCCTGTGAGTAAGGTGTCATATTCAGGTAATTTTCCTCTAAAATGGATAATAAATTCTTTAACTCTTTTTACAAAATTTGGATGAATATCAAACATCAAACCTCCAGGAATATTATAATTCATGGTCAGTCTAGCACCACAAGTTTCCTCAAAAATATCATTAATCATTTCACGATCTCTAAATGCTAAGAAGTAGGTGGTAAGTGCGCCAACGTCCATTCCCATAACGCCCCACCAAAGTGTATGCGAAGCAATTCTTGTCAATTCGCTAATAATAGTACGGATTACTTTTACACGATCTGGAACTTCTAATTCTAAGGCGTTTTCAACCGCCAAACAAACAGCTTCATTATTTATGTGTGAAGAAAGATAATCCATTCTATCCGTAAGGTGAACGATTTGCTGATAGCTATCTCGCTCGCACATTTTTTCGATAGAACGATGAATATAGCCTAGATCTGGTTCAATGTTTTTAATGATTTCACCATCAATAGTTAAAATAAGCCTTAAAACACCGTGAGTTGCAGGATGTTGAGGTCCCATATTCACAAAATATTCTTCTGATTTAAAACTATTGTCTGTTATGGTTTGGTCTTTAGTCATTGTTTTGAAGCTTATCCTAGCCTTCCTTAAAGGAAAGAATTCAAGGCTTTATGTTTTTTAGTATATGTACAATTAAATCTATTTTATAACTATATTTTCTTCATCAACATAATCTTTTCGCAAGGGAAACCCACTCCATTCAGGTGTCAGAAACAAGCGTTTTAAATTGGGGTGATTGTTAAATTTTATTCCAAAAAAATCAAACACTTCCATTTCATGAAATTCTGCTGTTTTCCAAATTTGAGTTAGACTATCTAATACAGGGTTTTCTCTATCCTTAAGGTTAACCTTCACCACCAATTGATGACGATGTATGGTTGATTCTAAATGATAAATAACACCTAATTCTTCGCCATAATCTATCCCTGTTAAACAAAATAAATAGTCAAATGCCAATACTTTATCTTGTTTTAAATTTTCGCATAAACTGAATAAATCTTCTTTAGCTACAGTTACAGTTAAGAATTGTGATGCTTCTTCTGTAAATTCTAAATTTGAATTTATAGCTGCTACTTTATGTTGTATTTCAGTGTTTGTCATTTTTTATTTCAGCTCATCCTAATCTTCCCAAAAGGGAAGGAATTTTTTAGTTTTATTAATAATTAGATTGTTTTGTTCCTCTAACTATCATTGTATAATTACTTTTCTATGCTCTCCCGAGGCTTCGGGACTTTATTTATTAAAGTCCTTCATCAAATCCATCAATAGGATTAATTCTTTTGGTTGCGCTACTTGCCATTATTTTTTTCTGTAACATAATCATTCCTTCTAGTAAAGCTTCTGGTCTTGGCGGACAACCAGGCACATATACATCAACAGGTATTACATGATCTGCACCTTTTACAACAGAATAGGAGTTGTAAAAAAAAGGCCCACCAGAAATGGCACAAGCACCCATAGCAACAACATACTTGGGTTCTGCCATTTGATCGTATAATCTTCGTAAAACTGGAGCCATTTTATTAACAATTGTGCCTGCTATAATAATAACATCAGCCTGTCTAGGCGAAGGTCTTGCTACTTCAAATCCGAACCGAGACCAATCGTGTTTTGCTGCACCTGTCTGCATCATTTCAATAGCACAACAGCTTGTGCCAAAATACAAAGGCCACAATGAGTTTGAACGCCCCCAATTGATAACTTTATCTAGATTTGTTATTACAATGTTTGCTCCGTTTCCTGCAGGAATTACTTTTCCTGGAAAATCTTTTGCCAAAGCTGTATTTTCTACTCCCATTCTAATGCTCGTTTTTTAAGTGCATATAAAAGGCCAAGACCCAATATGACCAAGAAGATTAAAATTTCAACCAATGCAACAGTTCCCATTTCTTTAAAAACAACAGCCCAAGGAACTAAAAAGGCAACTTCGATATCAAATATTAAAAAAAGGATGGCAAATAAATAGTATCCAACCTTGAATTGAACCCAAGTTGGACCAATAGTTTCTACACCACACTCGTAAGGGTCTAATTTCTGTTTATTATCTGATTTAGTTGAAATTAAATTAGATAAGGTATTTGCTAAGACAACAAGAAAAACACCTGCCAATACAAATACAATTATTGCTTCGTAACCCATAGTTTTAAATTCTAATTTTCAAATCTCAAAGTCTGATACAAAAATAATCAAATACTTTTGTACGAAAACTGACAATAATCAGTCTATATTAAAATTTCTAAGACTCATATTTGGTACCTGTCTATTTCACTTCATAAGTTTCACCACTAAAGAACAAATCATCAACTTTATTAAATTTAGAATTTGCACTTACTTCTTTGGTTAATGCTTCTTCTCTTGCTTCAAAAGTTAACTCTTCTACAGCTCTAATAATACCTGTTGCTAAAGGATAATCTAATCTTACTAACATGGTGTGTAATGTTGGATCAGGCTCTTTGGCATCATGTACTAAAAGATCACTTTCTGTAATGCCATTTTCTCCTAAGGTAACTACTTCTAATTTCAAGCCGTTTAACACCAATCCTTTATCACGGTCTTTACCAAATAACATGGGTTTATTATGTTCTAAATGAATTTGCTTGTCTGGTCTAACAGCTTTGTCTGTATATTTTGTAAAACAGCCATCATTAAAAATAACACAATTTTGAAGAATTTCAATTAGAGAGGTTCCTTGAAATTTTTCAGCTTCAATAAATAGCTGTGTCATTTCTTTTGGTGTATTTCCTCCAATTCTAGCAAAGAATCGTGCTTGTGCTCCAATGCCTAATTCTCCTGGAGAAAAAGGGGGTTGTGTATTTCCATAAGGAGAAGTTTTTGTTTTTTGTCCTATTAATGATGTAGGTGAAAACTGCCCTTTGGTTAAACCATAAATCTCATTGTTAAATAAAATGATATTTAAATTAAGGTTTCTTCGTAATACATGAATAAAATGGTTACCACCAATAGCTAAAGAATCACCATCACCTGTAATTACCCAAACACTTAGGTCTGGATTTGCTAATTTTACACCACTAGCAATTGCTGGAGCTCTACCATGAATACTGTGCATGCCATAAGAGTCTATATAATATGGAAAACGTGAAGAGCATCCTATACCAGAAATAAATACAACATCTTCTTTTTTAACTCCCATTTCTGGCAATGCTTTTTGCATTGATCGTAATATTACATAATCATCACAACCTGGACACCATCTTACTTCTTGATCACTTGCAAAATCTTTAAACGTATATTTTGTTGCTTCAGTCATAATTATTTTATTAATGTTTTAAATTTTTCAGTAAGCTCACTAGCTCCAAATGGCAAGCCTTGTACCTTATTATATTGAGAGAATTCAATGTTTGGAAATTTACCTCTTAATATGGTGGCTAGTTGACCATTGTTCAGTTCGCATACCACAACTTTTTTGAACTTAGAAAAAATTTCTTCTGTGTTTTTTGGAAAAGGATTGATGTAGTTAAAATGTGCATGTCCTATTTTATAGTCTTCATCACTTAACTGTTTTGCGGCAGAATGTAAACTTCCAAAAGTACCTCCCCAGCCAACAATTAGCAAATCTCCTTCATCATTAAAGTCTGCTTTTAAATCTGGAATACTATTTTGTACCCGTTGTACTTTTTCAGCTCTAATATTGGTCATATATTCGTGATTTTCAGGAACATAAGATACATTACCCGTAGTTTTGTCTTTTTCTAAACCACCAACTCTGTGCTCAAAACCTTTGGTGCCTGGTATTGCCCATTCTCTAGCTAAGGTTACAGAATCTCTATCATATACATTCCATTTTTCAGGATCACCACCTTTTATTTGTTTATGGGTTATTGGTGGCATATCTTTAATTGATTTTATTTTCCAAGGTTCAGAACCATTGGCAATATAGCCATCAGTTAATAAAAGTACAGGAGTCATATGCTCTAATGTTAATCTTGCAGCTTCATAAGCCCAGTCAAAACAATCTGCAGGAGTACTAGCTGCAATAACAATTAGCGGACTTTCGCCATTTCTACCATACATGGCTTGTAATAAATCAGATTGCTCTGTTTTTGTAGGTAAACCTGTTGATGGTCCGCCACGTTGCACGTTTACGATTACTAAAGGTAGTTCAAGTATCATTGCCAAACCAATAGCTTCTCCTTTTAAGGCTAATCCTGGTCCAGAGGTTGTTGTAATGGCAAAATCACCAGCAAAGGATGCACCTATTGAAGAGGTGATCCCTGCGATTTCATCTTCTGCTTGAAATGCTTTTACACCAAAATGTTTGTGTTTTACCAATTCATGTAAGATATCTGATGCAGGGGTTATTGGGTATGATCCTAAAAACAATTCCAATCCACTTTTTTCAGCAGCAGCTAAAAAGCCCCAAGCAGTGGCTTGATTTCCATTAATTATCCTGTAGGTACCTTTTGGCATTTTCGAAGGAGAAATAGAAAATGAATTTGGAATCAATTCTAAGGTTTCTGCAAAGTAAAACCCTGTTTTTAAGACTTTAGAATTGGCTTCTGCAATGATAGGTTTTTTGGCAAATTTCTTTGCAAAGAAATCTAAGGTATGATTCATATCTCTGTCATACATCCAATAAACCATTCCCAAAGCAAACATATTTTTACTTCGTGTGATACTTTTGTTATCAAGTCCCATGTCCTTTAAAGCTACTTTTGTTAAAGAAGTCATCGCTACTTCTATAACACGATAGTTATTTAAGCTGCCATCTTCTAAAGGATTACTTGCATACAATGCTTTTTCTAAATTTTTCTTGGTAAAAGAATCTGTATCTATGATAATGGTATGTCCTGCTTTTAACGCACCTAAATTTGTTTTTAATGCTGCAGGGTTCATACAAACCAGTAAATCTAAATCTTCACCTGGTGTGCTAATTTCTACACTACCAATATGTACTTGGAAGCCAGAAACACCATATAAACTCCCTTGTGGAGCTCTAATTTCTGAAGGATAATTAGGAAAAGTTGCTACATCGTTTCCGAACATTGCTGAGGTGTCGGTGAACTGCATTCCTGTTAATTGCATTCCGTCACCAGAATCACCAACAAATCGAATTACTACATGTTCTAAGATTTCTGGTTGGGGATTTTTTATTGTTGTTGCCATATAAATTTGTGCTAAATAAAATTTTTATTAATTTTATCAAAAATAATTTCACTTTTTCAAAAGAAGCATGATAATTGTCATACTCCTTTTATTAAAAAAATATTATCTTTACATTTAAATTTCACTATAAATATAGAAAAATTATGGCTATTATTATTACCGATGAATGTATTAATTGTGATGCTTGTATTTCTGAGTGTCCAAATCATGCAATTTATGAACCAGATCAAGAATGGTCTTATGCTGAAGAAACAGCATTAAGCGGTTCAATAACTTTACCTGGCGGAGGAGATGCTGATGCTGACACTGAAAATGAACCTGTTTCTGATGAATTTTATTTTATTGTTACTGATAAGTGTACAGAATGTAAAGGTTTTCATGATGAGCCTCAATGTGCTTCTGTTTGCCCAGTAGACTGTTGTATTGTTGATGAAAATCATGAAGAAACAGAAGAGCAATTATTAGCTAAAAAAACGTGGTTACATGGTGAATAATACTGTGAGACACTAATTTACATAAATAGTTGCATTTTACTTTATTGAATTTATAAACACAAACACTCTTAGTATCATACTAAGAGTGTTTTTTGTTTTAGAACTTTAGCTCCTGACAATTATCATAGATTACAAGGATAAGTAATTTTACTTTTACATTGATTTTAATTAAAACGGATAGTTTTTTTATAATTTTAAAAACTTAGATTATAACCTAGAGTTTCGTTTTGTACCAATACTAAAAGATTGTTTAGGAGTGATTTTTAATGGAATTA
>Ga0256844_10000975_pt1 | contig 10819 bp, 8 predicted proteins | sample MusselsmetaG_FD_189100 | JGI IMG/M metagenome (GOLD analysis project Ga0256844, IMG submission 189100) | Mussel associated microbial communities from hydrothermal vent at the East Pacific Rise, Pacific Ocean - Mussels | ecosystem: Host-associated > Mollusca > Shell > Unclassified ... | reverse complement strand
GGATTTAACCAGCGATGTTGTGGGTGTGGTGCATTTAGAATGCCACACTCAATTGTCAATTTGCGCCAAACACTCGAAAGGGATTGATTTGTTGAGACAAAAACTTGCAGAAATTGCGGGTTTAAGCGATACTGGTGAAGGCGTTTTGTTGGCACGAAAACGCCATATTATTGCGTTAGAAGCTGCATTAACAGCGGTGCGTGACGCTTTGGCACAACTTGATAATAGTGCCGTTGAACTGCTTGCCCAGGAATTACGCCAAGCTGCTCAGGATTTGGGGAGCATTACTGGTGAGTTTTCATCGGATGATTTATTGGGCGAAATTTTTTCTTCTTTTTGCATTGGTAAATAAGAATGAGAAATCCTTTGCCACACCTTGAAAACTATGAATATTAAAACTAAATTTTATCTTTATTTTTTAATCACAGTTATTTTATCGCCATTGTTGTTATATGAGTTGGTTATGGTTTTCCAAGCGTTTAATGGGGTTGATGTGGCGCTTGTTTTGTTAATATTGTTGGTGTATTTAGGTCTGTATTTGTCTATTCGTAAAGATTTTTTATTGCCATTTAGTGATTTGCAACAATGGGTATATGAATACAATATAGATCAAAGTGCACGCCTAAGTGATACGCAAAAAACTACTTTTCAGCCTGTTGCGGCGGCGATTAACCATTTGATTGAGGAGAATCAGTATCTTTATGACGATATGGAAAATGTTTTGCAAAAACAAATTCAGCGATTGAGTCAAAAGTCTGCCTTTTTAGAAACTTTGTATGGTGTCTCGTCAAAACTTAATACGATGCACTCAAGTGAAGAATTGTTTGAGTATTTTTTGGATATTTTTATGAATATGACGGGTGCTGATTCTGCTGTGGCACGGCGTTTAACCGTTGATGGAGAAATGCATTTGGTCGCACAACGAGGTGTGATTGATAAACAGGGGCAAGTGCTTGATGTGCTTAGTAGCGATTGTTTTTGTGGTGAAGTGGCCATGGCACAAGACACTTGTGTGCAATTTAGCGTGCATACTTGTGCCAAGTGTGTGGGCAAGAAGTCTGCAACTAAAGCGCATGTTGGTACGATTTTTGTGCCACTTAGGTATCACGGCAAAACGCTAGGTGTGTTTAATTTATTTTTTGACAGTGAGCCGTCACTTGCTTTTGATGAGCGTGCATTGCTTGAATCAATTGCTGAAAATATTGCTATTGCACTTGATAAGGCTCGACTTGATGAAGAAACTAAGCGAATGGAGCTTTCGCAAGAGGGTTTGTTTTTATCACAAGAAATTCATGATTCTTTGGCACAAACTATTTACAGTTTAAAACTACAAGTCACTGTTTTAGAAGATATGTTAAAGCAAGACAGCAAAGAAGATGCCAGCAAAAAAGTTGCCAGTTTGCAATCCAACATCACTCAAGCCAATCAAGAGCTCAGAGAATTAATGTGTAATTTTCGTGTGCCATTAGACCCTAAAGGCATTGAAGCATCATTAGAAAATTTAGCCAATCGTTTTAGAATTGAAGAAGGTATTGCAACTTATCTCCAAGTAGAAGGGAAATTTGACTTTACACCAGAAACAGAAATGCAAATTATGCGCATTACTCAGGAGGCATTGTCTAATATTCGTAAGCATGCTAAAGCACGCAATGTGCGGATTTTGCTTTCTGCCGAGCCACATTTTCAGTTGTTAATTGAAGACGATGGCATAGGTTTTAAAAAAATCCAGTTTGATGCTGAAGTAATGGGGAATAATATCGGCATGAATATTATGCAAGAACGAGCGACTAGAATTGGTGCGCATATTGAGATTGAATCGGAAGCTGATGAAGGCACTAGAGTGATTGTAACTTTTGGAGAAAATTTATGAAGGTTTATATTATTGATGACCATGCGTTGTTCCGTAATGGGCTGGTTTCATTATTAGAGTCCAGAAAGATTAGCGCCAAAGCAGCGTCTTCGCCCGAACAAGGGCTAAGTGAAATCCCAGATTTGTTAGTAGACATTATTTTGCTTGATTTGCGTATGCCCAGTATGTCAGGCATTGAAGTTTTAAAAGCATTGAAAAAACAAGGCAACAAAACGCCAGTAGTAATGCTCACCACAAGCACAGATGAGAACGATTTGCGTGATTGTTTAAAATATGGCGCACAAGGCTACTTATTAAAAGATATGGATCCAGATGAATTAGTATATGCCCTAGACGAAATAAGAACAGGTTCCATTATCGTTGCACAAGATATGACGCCTATATTGGCAAAGGTATTGCGTAATGAATTAACCGATGGTGATCCTTCTTTTGATTTATTAACGAATCGAGAAAAAGAAGTTGCTTGTCAAATTGCCGGCGGGCATAGCAATAAAGTTATTGCCAGAGAATTAGGAATTTCGGACGGCACAGTGAAATTACATGTTAAATCTATTCTTAAAAAACTATCGCTGTCTTCAAGAGTTGAAGTTGCGGTGATGGTAACGAAAAAAAGCTATTGTAAATAAACCCACTTTAAATTATGGATGATTATCAAAAATTAGTAGAACAAGCATTAGAATCTGTAAGCGAGATAATGCCTTGGGATTTAGAAGAAGACATTCCCGACACTGGTTTAATCTTATTAGACATTAGAGAGCAGGATGAGTTTAATAGAATGCACATTCCAAATTCCATTCACATCCCTAGAGGATTGCTTGAAAGTGCTTGCGTTTGGAACTATGACGACACCGTGCCGATGTTAGCCGCTAGTAGAAATCAAAACATTGTATTGATTTGTCGCTCAGGTAATCGTTCTGTACTTGCGGCACAGACTTTACAACAAATGGGCTTTGAAAATGTGCGCTCCCTGAAGCTTGGCATTAAAGGCTGGAATGATAATGATTTCGAAATGCTTGATATAAAAGGCAATATTGTTGATATTGATCAGGCTGATGAATGGCTTAACCGTGCCGTTACAGATGAAAAACGACAGCCTAATTCTTAATTTTAATAATTAATTTAATAAAAAAGTAAAATAGTACTTGACAGCAAGATTCATCTGAGTATAATGACCACCTTTCACTGAGTAGAAACATTTAATTCTTTCAACTTAGTTGCTCTTTAAAAATTTATCAAACAACTTGTGTGGGCACTCGTACATTAAATTGTGCAAGTGCACATAAAAAAACTAAAGCAATAAAGCTTTTAAAAAATTGAACGCAAAGCGCACTTATTTATAAGTGTTGCCAATGTTCTAAATAGTTAGAATTAAACTGAAGAGTTTGATCCTGGCTCAGATTGAACGCTGGCGGTATGCTTAACACATGCAAGTCGAACGGAAACGATAAGAGCTTGCTCTTAGGCGTCGAGTGGCGGACGGGTGAGTAACGCGTAGGAATCTGCCTAGTAGTGGGGGATAGCCCAGAGAAATCTGGATTAATACCGCATAATATCTATGGATTAAAGTGGAGGATCTTCGGACTTCACGCTACTAGATGAGCCTGCGTAAGATTAGCTTGTTGGTGAGGTAAAAGCTCACCAAGGCGACGATCTTTAGCTGGTCTGAGAGGATGATCAGCCACACTGGGACTGAGACACGGCCCAGACTCCTACGGGAGGCAGCAGTGGGGAATATTGGACAATGGGGGCAACCCTGATCCAGCAATACCGCGTGTGTGAAGAAGGCCTGAGGGTTGTAAAGCACTTTCAATTGGGAAGAAAAGCTAATGGTTAATACCCATTAGCCTTGACGTTACCTTTAGAAGAAGCACCGGCTAACTCCGTGCCAGCAGCCGCGGTAATACGGAGGGTGCAAGCGTTAATCGGAATTACTGGGCGTAAAGCGTGCGTAGGTGGTTTGTTAAGTCAGATGTGAAAGCCCTGGGCTCAACCTAGGAACTGCATTTGAAACTGGCAAACTAGAGTATAGGAGAGGAAAGTGGAATTTCAGGTGTAGCGGTGAAATGCGTAGATATCTGAAGGAACATCAATGGCGAAGGCAGCTTTCTGGACTAATACTGACACTGAGGTACGAAAGCGTGGGTAGCAAACAGGATTAGATACCCTGGTAGTCCACGCCGTAAACGATGACAACTAGCCGTTGGGAGGATTTACCTCTTAGTGGCGAAGCTAACGCGTTAAGTTGTCCGCCTGGGGAGTACGGCCGCAAGGTTAAAACTCAAAGGAATTGACGGGGACCCGCACAAGCGGTGGAGCATGTGGTTTAATTCGATGCAACGCGAAGAACCTTACCTGGTCTTGACATACACGGAACTTTCCAGAGATGGATTGGTGCCTTCGGGAACCGTGATACAGGTGCTGCATGGCTGTCGTCAGCTCGTGTCGTGAGATGTTGGGTTAAGTCCCGTAACGAGCGCAACCCTTATCTTTATTTGCCAGCACATCATGGTGGGAACTATAAAGAGACTGCCGGTGATAAACCGGAGGAAGGCGGGGACGACGTCAAGTCATCATGGCCCTTACGACCAGGGCTACACACGTGCTACAATGGGAAGGACAAAGGGTCGCAACCTCGCGAGAGCAAGCTAATCTCATAAACCTTTTCGTAGTCCGGATCGGAGTCTGCAACTCGACTCCGTGAAGTCGGAATCGCTAGTAATCGTAGATCAGAACGCTACGGTGAATACGTTCCCGGGTCTTGTACACACCGCCCGTCATACCATGGGAGTGGGTTGCAAAAGAAGTGGGTAGCTTATCTGGGCGCTCACCACTTTGTGATTCATGACTGGGGTAAAGTCGTAACAAGGTAGCCCTAGCGGAAGCTGGGGCTGGATCACCTCCTTAAGAAAAGTATGAGTGTCCACAACAAGTTGTTTGATAAAAAATAAAGAAGAATGAAATAATATCTTATCTTTTGATTGTAATAGATTTATATTCAATAAAAAAAGTGTGCTAAAGTCAGAAATAGAAACTGGAATTGGTGCATTTTTTGAATTTACAATATTTACTGAAAGTAGAATATTTGAATAATCTATTGCTAACCTAAGCATACTTAGTGTTTTAATATATTTTTTCTCGAAAGATAACATCATTCGGGTCTGTAGCTCAGTTGGTTAGAGCGCACCCCTGATAAGGGTGAGGTCGGTGGTTCAAATCCACCCAGACCCACCAAATTTTCATTTTTGACTGCGTTCTTGGCTCAGTTGTTTATTAACATAAACTCTATTGCCTCCGCTTTACAAAAATAAAAATGACGGTGTTTACACTGTTTTCAAGGGGCCATAGCTCAGCTGGGAGAGCGCTTGCCTTGCACGCAAGAGGTCGGGAGTTCGATCCTCCCTGGCTCCACCACATTGTTTTTGCTTTTGCAAAAAAACTAAGTTTTCATTTTTTTAAAAACTTAAATAAAGTCATATTGTGATTTTATTTAAGTTTTTATACCACGCTTACGGGTGTGGAGCTCTTTAACAATTTAATACATGAAGTAAAGTTTGTAAATATACAATATAACAACGCGAAAACTGTTGTGATGACAGTTTTCATTGGTGTATTGCATTGACACAACAATTTCAAAAAATATGGATTCTCATAGGCGGCATAAAAACCGCCGATGAAATAAAAAAGAATTCACCGATTGTGATTTATCACAATTTGTGACTTCAAGGTGAAATACGAAATCATACAACACCAGGTTACAAGGCTTTGGATTTTGTTTGTTTGTAAAGCGTTTTTGAATTCTTGAGGGTATTTAGTTTTTCTAGATAACTGATTGAACGAAAAAACAACATAACAAATAGATAAAAGTTAAAGCCATAACAGATACTTTGGGGTTATATGGTCAAGTGAATAAGTGCATACGACGGATGCCTTGGCATTAGAAGGCGATGAAGGACGTGATAATCTGCGATAAGCTTCGGTTAGCTGATAATAAGCATTATTAGCCGGAGATCTCCGAATGGGAAAACCCAGTGGTCATCAGACCATTATCCTTAACTGAATACATAGGTTAAGGAGGCAAACCTAGGGAACTGAAACATCTAAGTACCTAGAGGAAAAGAAATCAACCGAGATTCCCTTAGTAGCGGCGAGCGAACGGGGAACAGCCCTTAAGCATATTTTAAATTACTAGAATGTTCTGGAAAGTTCAACGATACAGGGTGATAGTCCCGTATAGGAAAATTTAATTTATGTGAAATCGAGTAAGGCGGCGCACGTGAAACGCTGTTTGAATATGGGGGGACCACCCTCCAAGGCTAAATACTCTCTAATGACCGATAGTGAACAAGTACCGTGAGGGAAAGGCGAAAAGAACCCCGGGAGGGGAGTGAAATAGAACCTGAAATCGTATGCATACAAGCAGTAGGAGCGGATTTATTCCGTGACTGCGTACCTTTTGTATAATGGGTCAGCGACTTACTTCTCAGTAGCAAGGTTAACCATTAGGGGAGCCGTAGGGAAACCGAGTCTTAAATGGGCGTTTAGTTGCTGGGAGTAGACCCGAAACCGGGTGATCTATCCATGGCCAGGGTGAAGGTTAGGTAAAACTAACTGGAGGCCCGAACCCACTTATGTTGAAAAATGAGGGGATGAGCTGTGGATAGGGGTGAAAGGCCAAACAAACCCGGAGATAGCTGGTTCTCTCCGAAATCTATTTAGGTAGAGCGTCATGTATTACTTCAGGGGGTAGAGCACTGTTATGGCTAGCGGGTCGTCAAGACTTAGTAAACCATTGCAAACTCCGAATACCTGAAAGTATGAGCATGGCAGACACACTGCGGGTGCTAACGTCCGTAGTGGAAAGGGAAACAACCCAGACCGTCAGCTAAGGTCCCAAAATTGTAGTTAAGTGGGAAACGATGTGAAAAGGCCCAGACAGCCAGGAGGTTGGCTTAGAAGCAGCCATTCCTTTAAAGAGTGCGTAATAGCTCACTGGTCGAGTCGGTTTGCGCGGAAGATTTAACGGGGCTAAAACTACATACCGAAGCTACGGATCGCAATTTATTGCGATGGTAGGAGAGCGTTCTGTAAGCCGTTGAAGGTGAACTGTGAGGTTTGCTGGAGGTATCAGAAGTGCGAATGCTGACATGAGTAACGATAAAGGGGGTGAAAAACCCCCTCGCCAGAAGTCCAAGGTTTCCTACGCAACGTTAATCGGCGTAGGGTTAGTCGGCCCCTAAGGCGAGGCAGAAATGCGTAGTCGATGGGAAACAGGTTAATATTCCTGTACTTCATATAACTGCGATGGGAAGACGGAGAAGGTTAGCGCAGCTTGGCGATGGTTGTCCAAGTTCAAGCGTGTAGAAATGAGTTTTAGGAAAATCCGGAACTCTCTATTTCAAGGCGTGATAACGATCCCTCTTTTGGGAGAAGTGCGTGATACCATGCTTCCAGGAAAATCCTCTAAGCTTCAGGTTATATGAAACCGTACCCCAAACCGACACAGGTGGACGAGATGAGAATTCTAAGGCGCTTGAGAGAACTCGGGTGAAGGAACTAGGCAAAATGACACCGTAACTTCGGGAGAAGGTGTGCTCTTGCCGGTGATTTTACTTGCTAAATGAGCTGGTAAGAGTTGAAGATACCAGGTGGCTCCGACTGTTTATTAAAAACACAGCACTCTGCAAACACGTAAGTGGACGTATAGGGTGTGACGCCTGCCCGGTGCTTGAAGGTTAATTGATGAGGTTAGGATTCGTCCGAAGCTTTTGATCGAAGCCCAAGTAAACGGCGGCCGTAACTATAACGGTCCTAAGGTAGCGAAATTCCTTGTCGGGTAAGTTCCGACCTGCACGAATGGCGTAACGAGGGCCACACTGTCTCCACCCGAGACTCAGTGAAATTGAAATTGCTGTTAAGATGCAGTATACCCGCGGCCAGACGGAAAGACCCCGTGCACCTTTACTACAGCTTTGCATTGAACTCTGATCCTACTTGTGTAGGATAGGTGGGAGGCTTTGAAGCTTGAACGCTAGTTTGAGTGGAGCCACCCTTGAAATACCACCCTGGTATGGTTGGGGTTCTAACCTAGGTCCGTTATCCGGATTGGGGACAATGCATGGTGGGTAGTTTGACTGGGGCGGTCTCCTCCCAAAGAGTAACGGAGGAGCGCAAAGGTACCCTCAGCACGGTCGGACATCGTGCAATGAGCGCAAAGGTAAAAGGGTGCTTGACTGCGAGACTGACACGTCGAGCAGGTAGGAAACTAGGTCTTAGTGATCCGGTGGTTCTGAGTGGAAGGACCATCGCTCAACGGATAAAAGGTACGCCGGGGATAACAGGCTGATACCGCCCAAGAGTTCACATCGACGGCGGTGTTTGGCACCTCGATGTCGGCTCATCACATCCTGGGGCTGAAGCAGGTCCCAAGGGTATGGCTGTTCGCCATTTAAAGTGGTACGCGAGCTGGGTTTAGAACGTCGTGAGACAGTTCGGTCCCTATCTACCGTGGGCGTTGGAGACTTGAGGGAAGCTGTTCTTAGTACGAGAGGACCGGAATGGACACACCTCTGGTGTTTCGGTTGTGACGCCAGTCGCATTGCCGAGTAGCTATGTGTGGAAAGGATAACCGCTGAAAGCATCTAAGCGGGAAGCCCCTCCCAAGATTAGGTCTCCCTGATAGTTTAACTATCCTAAAGATCCCTTGAAGACTACGAGGTTGATAGGCAGGGTGTGGAAGCGCAGTGATGTGTGAAGCTAACCTGTACTAATTGATCGTGAGGCTTGACCATATAACACCCAAATTATTTGATTGAATCTATAATTTTTGTGTTGATGTGTCATGCAATACACTGAGTAAGTGTACAAACTTTATAAATGTATTTTATTGTTATACCTTCTGGTTAGTAATAACCAAGGTATAAAAACTTTTTAATTTGTTTTTTGAGATTTGAAACCAAGACTAAAGGTAACGAAAGATCTGTTACTCTAAAGCTTTGTCAAGCCTTAAAAAAACAACCAGTTTGCTTAGTGACAATAGCGAGTGTGACCCACCTGATCCCATACCGAACTCAGAAGTGAAACCACTTAGCGCCGATGGTAGTGTGGGGTCTCCCCATGTGAGAGTAGGACATTGCTAGGCTTTAATTCAAAAATACCCGACTTCTAAATATAGAAGTCGGGTATTTTTTTGTCTAAAATTTAGCGTTAGGGAATTATAAATATTGCTTTAATCAGCTGTTCTTTTTTGATTTAAGCACAAACACCTGTTGGCACTATTGCAAGCCCGAATCTGTTGCCACCAGTTTTTCTGTTTCTGGATTTTTCTAGTCGATAAAAAAGATTGAAAACCTTCTTTATAGATTTTCTGTAATTCCCGATTCGCTGATCTTAATTTGTTTCGTAGTTTGTTGTTTATTGCAGCCAAATAGAATTTCTACAGGGTTTATTACAAGGTTTGTAGATATTCTTTTATATGTTAGGGGCATAATGCTGGTAGCACTTAATACCATTTTCAAAAATAAACCAAACAATCTATTGTTAATATCTGGGTGACTATAAGTGCTATATTGTTCATTTTATTTTTGAAAATGGTACAAATTTTAATAGCTATTTTGGGTTGTTGGTTTTCAATCTTATTGACGATATTGCTTAATTCTTGAAGTGAAGTTGCTCGGATTTTCACCCTCTCTTGTAAGTGCCGCTCCCACTCTCGGAACTTCGTCAATAAAAGAATAAACAAGGTTGCGTTAAAAAGTGTGTATAGATCGTGGGTAATGCCTGATAAAGGCATGATTTTATTAGATTGTTGAGTGAGAAATGAAGTTCTGTTGTTCCATTTTTTTTAATGGAATCTAGTCAATTGCCTTTGTTGACAAGGTAAGATACTTTAACAAGTTTATCTAATGGTTTGATAAGTCGTGTAGTTAGAAATATAGCCCATCTTGTTGAATGGTGCTTTCTTTCAGCACACTTGTTTCAATGATTTTTTAAATAAGTGCAAGGAAAGAGTTGTTTAATGTGGAGGTGTTTTTATTGGCGTTACTTAAAATCACGCCCTATTTATTAGGCACTTGTTTTGCTAGTAGAGTTTTTTATAAAACCCTTTGACTTGGCCATATAATGGCATTATATTGAATGTTATCTATTAATAGATTCTGGCATTTTAAATGTATTGTGACAGGCGATACAATTTTTCATTAAAGCATCAAGTTTTGTGCGTAACAAATGCATATCTTGCTTTTGTTTTGCGAGATCTGAAATTTCATCAAATCTCTTTCGTGTATCAAAACCGAGTATTTTCATGGCAATCGGTATTTTTCTAAAAATTGCCCCAGGTGTTCCTGCCTCTGCTTGCATTCCCGCTTTAGTTGATAAGGTTATTATTTTATCAATGTTTTTTTCTGTAATAGCTTGGCTTATACCCTGTACGCTCACTAAAAAATCACGCATCTCACCTAAAATTAAGTCTCTTTCGTTCTTGTCTAAAATAACCGATACACGATTATCATCAGAAGGCTCAACATTGCCTTTAGTAACTTTATATCCAACAGCAATAAGTATTATTAATAATACAACAATAACACCCCAAAGTATTTTTATATTTTTCATAATTTTTTCCTGTAATTATTTTTAACTTAAAAGAATGTGTTTTTCATATAATGGCAAGAGTTAATGCTTTATCTGTTTGAATGCCATTTCTATTTTGAAATAGAGTTTTCCATATTCAAAATTAATATTACGACCTTTAGAGACCTTTGCATAAATATAAATAATCATCAAGAATCCACTTTTCACCCACTTGGTAATTTTTTAAACCCAGCCTTAGCCCTGCTAGGACAAGGTTTAAGAAAATCACCAAGTGGGCAAAAATTGAATTTTGCTAATCATCCATATTTATGCAAAGGTCTCCTTTAGTATAACGCCAGTTCAATCTAAGGAGTGCTTCTGTTC
>Ga0256844_10000974_pt1 | contig 10828 bp, 7 predicted proteins | sample MusselsmetaG_FD_189100 | JGI IMG/M metagenome (GOLD analysis project Ga0256844, IMG submission 189100) | Mussel associated microbial communities from hydrothermal vent at the East Pacific Rise, Pacific Ocean - Mussels | ecosystem: Host-associated > Mollusca > Shell > Unclassified ... | reverse complement strand
TGGCGACGTAGTGCTTTTTTGACACGTTCTATGGCTAAATCTATAGCGGCATAGACATCTTTGTCTACTTGCGTAATAACGATAGTATTTTTATCTTTTAAATTTACAATGAACTCAGTGGAAAATCCCTTTTTACCATTTTTTTCATTGGCTGAAATTACGGTTCTTGCTGAGATGATATCGAGATGATATTTGGTAAGTCCATCAATGGCACTATTGGCATACTCTTTGATAGGCTCAGTTAATTCAAAATGTCTTCCTGTAATACTTTTATTCATAATAAATCCTTAGTGTTAAAGTATAGATAATCACATTATCTATACTTAATTTTATCTTAGGATACTTAATGAATAGTAAATCGTTTAGGATCTATTTTGATCATGAATTTTCATACTACCCGTTTCGGGGAGGATATCGATAGTGAAGGATTCGTCATTTTCTAACACAAAGGTAAAAGAACAGGGAGTATTACTATTACTATTGATATAACTACGATAATTTGGTGTTCCATTATTAGAAAAATCAACATGTGGTCTGCCAAGATGGTCAAAGCCAATATTGGCATTTCCTTGAGTAACATTATCAATAGTAACAGCTGTACAGCTACCACTACGTCTAATAGTCTCAACACCATATTTAGCAGAGAGGAATACTAGAGGACTAGTGCTTGTAGTATCTTCTATAGCAGCACAAGGGCTATTCTTGTCCCAATACATGGTTTTCCCTGTGGCAGGGTCAATGACAGTTTCATTTTGATCTAGTGAACCATTATAATTTGTATCACTTCCTATGCTTAAAAAAAGAGCGCCATCACTACATGCCTGAAATGAAATCTGCCAAAATGATTGTTGCCATTGTGGGTCATTATATTGTTGTCTGTCAGCCATGAGTGCCATATGTTGGGTATACCGCATATTTGAGAGTACGTTATCTGCAGCTTCTTGGGTAAAGTCTTTATCTAGTTTAGGTAAAGCAAGTGCGGCTAGTATACCTAGTACCACAATGACCATAATGAGTTCTAGCATAGTAAATCCAAGCTGTTTTTTAATCATTCTTCACTCCCTTTATATTTTTTGTACGGTACGGCGATGTACGCTAAGCCATTGGGCATCGTTGTCAGGGTCTTGGTAGCTTACATAGGCATCTATGATAAGGGTAAGGGGTGTCTCGATTTTAGCAATATTAGCAGTATTGAGTTTGTCACATGTCCCTTGCTCAGCAGTTGATACAACATATTGGATATGTGTAGCTATTTTATATTGATTCCCTGTATCTGCTGTGCCTATTTCCCCCGTAATATCTTCTAAACAATTAACAGCTCTATCATGGGCTGTTACTGCCATGACGGCATATTCTGTATAACTTTTGGCATAGAGGCTGGCTTGTGCATGTTGGTATTGTGCGGTAGTTGTTTTGACGATTTTTCCACTGGTACTCACGACCAACATAGACACAGTGGACATCATAAGAATCACAAAAATAGCTGTAATCATAGAAAATGCTTTACGCATAGATGTATAGTACATTAAAAAATTACCCTCTCTTTACATGTATGTATTTTATCAGAATCAAAACCTATTAGCTCTTCAACACATATTTTGACACGTAAGACACCTTCACTCCCCTGAAAACGGAAGTTTGTGACATTGTTGATGAGTACCGTAGATGTGTCACTTACAATAGGCGTTTTTACTATAGGTGCAAAATGGTGATGTAAAAGGAGTTTCTTTACCCCATCTATTATCTTTACCTCTAAAGCATAAGAACTCCATGCTAGTTTGTATCGTTCATAAATGGTATCACCTGCAGGAATAGCAGTATCTAATACAATTGTTTCTTCATCTCCACTTGTAATTCCATAATGATTTCCTTCATAAGGGAAATAAATAAGGGCATCTGCTATAGCGCCACCTAAATTATTTATGATACTAGTAGTAAGTGCTAAATTAGACCCAGGGGTAGAGATATTGGTATTTGTACTGGCAGTTAAATCACAAAACCCACTCCACCCTGGTCTTAAATTAGCAGCAGAAGTGATAGCTTCAAAGCTATCTCCATCTGCACCTACCCACTGAAGTACTTTACTTTGTTCAGGCAAACTGTTGGTAATTGGTGTAAATGTGGGGCTACCTAAACTCACCCGTGCTCCGACAGTTCCTGGTATAGCGTAGCGCAAACGATTGGCTATTTGGTTGAGGGCTAGTTCGGTTTTGATGGCTGCTCTGTATTGTGCACGTTGGACAATATAGCTTTCATACACTTGTGCAATAATCTTTGATCCTATAGATGCCACCACCCCTAGAATAACAATCACAAAAATAACTTCAATAAGAGAAAAGGCAGAGGTACGTGTAGTCTGTTTCATTAAAATGTCCTACCTTCATATTCGATACCACCAATGTTTGAGCTAAAGGCATGAAGTATAATCTTTTTTGTATTTAGTTCATTGGCAGTGGATGTACTGGTGAGTGTAATATCGATTTGTTTAATATTACTTGTAGCTACTCCTGGTAAATTGGCACCAGGCGTGTAGGGTATAGTTGCTAGTGTATAGTCAGTAGCATCAGAGATATAGCTAATCTGATTGCTAATAGTTACTGTGTCTGTTTCTAGATAATCAAATCCCCCTGAGCCACTACCTGCATTCTGAAGGGTAGTGCTGATACCATTAAAATCGTCTAAATCATCTTTTTCAGAGATATTTGTATCTGTATTATTGTCATCAGCATCTGCTCCTATAGGTGATGCAGCAAATAGGAGATTTTGACATCTAAAAGAGTGTGCTCTTGATGCTAATGGTACACCTGCTCGGCGTGAACTACCTACTGTAGAATTGAGTTCAATATCTCCATGTGTGGTGAAAAGAACTGGGGGAATGCATGTTGTATTAGTGTCATCACGTTCATCCCATGGATAGGTGAGTATCATGTTTACTCTAGATACCGCTTCATTAATCCCTTCTTGTTGCATGGCTACCATGGAACTTTTGACAGAAGAGCTTATGAGCATGGGTGCAGACATAAGTACAATTCCCATCACCACAAGAGCGAAAATTAGTTCTATCATTGCGATGGCATTTCTCATTTTAGTGTATTGCATTTACCATTCCATCTTTCTATTTGTCTTTTTGTTAATATTATCACCCACCACATGACCTGTTTTACCTTCACCTGTCCATCCAGCATTACCAATAAATCGTACACGGTAAAAAGGATTAGGTATGGCATCATTATTTGGGTTATAAATAATCCATCTGCTTGTTAATGGGTCTAACGTAATATTGGTAATAAAAGGTCGGCTAGCACCTGTGTATGTGATAGTGAGTGCATTGGCAATACCCTTATTAAATTCTGGGGAAGTATCTGAAATACCAAAATTACTTGGAGTGGATAAAAGAATACTTCCTTCTCCATTGGCTTGGTTATGTGATTGCACAAACCACCAGAACGCTTCGTTACTTCGTGTAGAAATATTGTTATCAGCAATGACACCTATGCGGTAGTCATTTAGACAGACATTAGTGACATCATCACAATATGCGGTAATAGACAGAGGGGTAACAACACTAGTTTCTGTCACACTGTCATAAAAGTTTTGTGTCGGTTTGACTCTACCATAGACAAATGTGACGTTTTGGTCTATGACTCTTTGTGCCTCTACTTTGTAATCATTTCGGTATCTAAAATAGAGTTTAGCTGGTGGCGTGGTATACATGACATTAAAGTCACTAAAGTGTATGGCTCTAGGATTAATTGGTGCATTCATCGCACGGTCAAAGTTATATCCTAAGTCCATATCAATGCTTCCATTCATCTCTTTGGTAAAGACACTTTTATATTGTTTAACAATCAGCGCACGCTCTTGGTGTCCACTATAGACTTCTGTAAAAATTTCATCTTTTCTTTGTATCATTGGGCTACTATCTTTTTTGAAATCTATTAGGTTATAGCGGAAGTTTTTATTTTCTGTAATATCAGGTAAACTTGATAGATAACTTGTCCCTAATGACATATTGATATCTGCAGCATAACAGGTTTTGGTAAAGTTTTCTAGACTTCCATCAGGGTAGGCTTTTGCTTGTAGCATACCTTGTATATTATAAGACATGTCATAATCAGTCTTCGTACTCAACAAAGTGTCCATAAATACATAGTCTTTATCATTCTGTGGACCTGCTCCTATTTTGAGCTGGGAAAGGTCAAAACTATAAGGGTAGGTATGTAGTTTAGGGGCGATGTAGGTATTTACACTATCAGCATGTATATTACTAATAGCACATCCATTTCTCTCGCTGGTATCATTGACAGATATATCTAGAGTTTTTGTATCATTTTTTACACAGTCAACTATGGCTGTATCCCATTCAGGATTTTGAAGATGGTGTGATGTTTCAGCCCAGTCAACGGCAGTCCAGTTTTGATCAAAGATGAGTAGTTTGTACTCACCTAGATTATTAATCGACTGTGTATATGTATAATCTAAAGATGGTATAACAGATCTACCATCCATTAAAGGGAGTGTCATATTGACATCATCTGTATTGGCACAGTCGTTTGCAGAGAATGTACTGTCCCATTTAAATTGTACGTAACGTTCATTATTATAGCTCCCGTCAAAAAGACCTACATATCGTGGTGTTGCCTTGTCATCTTGAAAATTAGTGGCATTGATATCAAAACGGTACTTATACCCCGCTACAATAGAGGCATTAGGTGACAGACCTAAACTAGAAGGGATATGAGAATGTGAAATATTATTGGTCTGTGTATTGCTAAGACTATTACTCTCGTTACTATCTTTTATCAAACTTGTAAATGCATTAGGACGTATAGAAAAGTTATCTTGTGAACAAGAAGCCTTACCATAATATTTACGTAAACATATATAACATCCAGCACCACTATTAGTACACTCTGTTTGACATTTGGTATCTGTAGAGATATATTTATTACTGTAGAGTGTTTTAAAACAGCTATTATCATTTGCACTGGTACAATGGTGTGTAACCAAAAGATTTTCATCATCTACGAGGTTCCAGACTCTAAAACCGATATTACGCATCGCGAAATTATAGTTTAAATCATGTATCTCTACATGATCTGTATTGTTGAAGTAGACAAAGGTAGAATCAGTAACTTTAGTATCTATATCCTGACAAGATATTTCTGCATCATGAGAATAGTAGTTGGCATTAAAGGGCTCTACTTCTACAGCAAGATTACGGTTTACAAGTCCAGTAAGGTTATCATCATGACTAAAGACCTTAATATTAAAAGGACGATTGGCAACTTGTGTATAAAGATTAAATGGTTTCCCTGTAGTATCATCAGCATGGTCAGATGTGACGTTAAAACGTCCACGAATCGTTCTGTATCCAGCAGGAAGAGGGCAGAGTGCTTTTTGATTGAAAATTTTTGTAAGCTCAAGTGGCCCTGAACCATAGTCTATAAGATATTTAAGTTTCACACTAAAAGAAGTGTTTACCTCACTACTGATAATTTCATCATCAAAACGAATATAACGCATTTGATGTGAATCAATAGCCCCACCACCTAGACCGCTGTTGGGTGATTGACCTACATTATCTCCTATATAGAGTCCAAATCCTGCATTGTTTTGTGCATAGGCTTGATTTAATCCGCTTGTACCTGCATTTAGGTAGGTTGAAATTTCATTCTTTGCAATACCCACACTATCTGTTTTGTAGTGTAATTGTGCACTATTGGCAATTTTATAGGTAATATTGGTATCTTTGAGTACAAAATCCCCTTCTTTAGAGAGAATAGAAAGATGGGTAGTCAGTGGCTTTTCTGTTAAAAAGAGGGCAGGCGTGACAATTTGGTTATGTGTAGAATCAATGACAAACCCACCAATATCCAAAGTATAGTTATAACAAAGGTTAGGTACAAAGAGCTCTGCAGAAAAGGCAACCATACTAGGGGTGATGTAATCTGTATAAAGTGTATCATTTGGATTTTCATCTTTTGAGATAATCTGAATGTCAAGTGCTGATGCATTCTGTTCGAAATTACGAATTTCTTTTAAGGTATTAGAAACATCATAATTATCGATATCTATACCATTGGTATTTGTAAGATTGTTCTTACTAGGGTTTGCGTTTCTTGTAATACCATCTGCTTGGGCATCAAAAATATTGTTAGGGTGATTTGAAGGCATGGTATACTCATGATCGTGGTGTACAATATGCATGGTGTCATACGCTTCAGTATGCCCTCCATATTTAGCTTCTCCTTCTCCTACAAAAGTGGTAATATTTGCATTGACATCCCCTTCTTTAGGGAGTTTAAATCCTGAGATATGTACTTTTTTTTCAGTGTCTTGACCATCTGGTCCAATGGCTACAAATCCATTATAAATGGAGATATTTCTGGCTTTGGCCGAGTCAGCAGCATCGTCTTCTTTATAGATGACAACCAAAGACCATCCTCCATAATTTCCAATGGCAGGTTCTCTTCCTTCATTGGCGGTAAGGTTTGCCAAGGTAATGGTATGGTCTCCTTTTTCTAATTGTGCATTTTGAAATAAAGTAGTCACATTACTAAATGCTGCATAAGTGGCTACCATGTTGTTTTCTATCATATTGTAATAGAAGGTATCTGCAACAATATCAGAGTATCCAGTTGTACCAATTTTTAGTTTTACTTTTGATACATCTGTATTGTTAAGGTTTATTACGGCATTTGTACCGTCAATATCATCATAAGTATAGCCTGCACCTGATGTTTTGGCTCTTCTCTGTACATATTTATTGGCACCATAGTTACTATGGTGATTCACTGCTCCTTGCCAAAATAAACCAGCCCAGAGTACTCCACCATTGTTTTGGTCATAGATATCAGGGAGAGTGATTTGTGCACTACTAGAGTTCCACGTATTGGGATTGCTATCTATATCGATATATCGTACAAGTTTATTATTATTATTTATATCCGTGTTATTACTACAAGCAGTATTATAATCAGCAGAACCCGTCATAGTACCATCTTGGTTTGTAAGACATGTCACAGTATTTCCTGTGGCAACATAGTTACCTATAATATTTCTGGTCTCAACAGGGTTAATCAGATAAAAATCTGCAAAACTTTCTGAAAAAAGTGTACCTACGTTAATGGATACTGTGGCTGTACCTTCTTGCCCATAAGTATCACGTATGGTATAGGTAAATGTATCATTCCCTGTATAATCCGCTGCAGGGATGTAGGTAAATTGTCCATTATTTTGGATAGTAAGTCTACCTTGTGTAGGCTCGGTATGGGAGGTTATCGAAATATTTTCTCCACTGTCTATACCATTACCATTATCACTAAATACATTTCCTGTATAGGGAATGTTTTTGGTGACATTAAAGCTATCATCTTTTGCAATAATCTCAGGGGTTATGACATTGATAGTCACTGTGGCTGTGGCAGTTGTACCATATTCATCTTTTGCCTGATACGTATAAACGAGAGTACCATTGCTATCTGGTGCTGTGTAGCTAATAGAACCATCTGCTTGCCAGGTGAGTACATTATCAGGTAGTGTACTGCTATTCTCATAGACAAGTGAGGTTATTTCTCTTCCATCCCCCCTGTCATTGTCAAGAATATTTTCAGAAAGTGTACCACCTCTTTTGATAGTATAGACATCATCATTGGTCTGAAGAATATTTTTTTCTTTTACATTGAGACATACTTTTTTGCTCCCTACATAAATTCTATCTCTATTCTCATATCCGAAAAAGTATGCTTTATTACATATTTCTATACCAGTCTTATTTAGTCTTGCTTTGATCGAAATAGTGACTGTCTCGCCAGGAGCGATAGGTGCATTAGAGTCACACTTAAGTTTTTCATAGTTTGCAAGACTACAGGTCATCGTACTACTGCTATATCCTAAAAATTCAAAGGTATCTACAGAGGTATAGGCTAATTGATCTTCTATATAAAGTCTTTTAGGGCTTGTGCCACCATTGGTTGCGGTAAGTGTAAAGGTGACATTATCATCTAGCCAGTAGTGTCCATCGGGGGAGGAGGAGACAGATTTATCATAAGAAGAGATGATATCTTGAGTATCGATATAAACACCTACTCCATCTAAAGCGGATATCTGTCCATTACCAGGAGTAACCGTCGCCTCATTCCAAAGTCTACCTTTTTTTGTTGCTCTTGCGGTAAGAAGAATAGTAATCTTCTCTCCTCTATTGAATATGTGAGTACCCTTACAATTAAATTTACGATTATCATTCAAACAGCTAAAATTACTAGGTGCTGAACCAGCAATGGCTACGTGTAAAATCTCCAAACCTGAAGGTAATGAATCTTTTATTTTTAATGTAGACATATCGCCAGTATTTGTTGCTGTGACTTTATACTCAATAGGGTCATTTATAGATAAACCTTTTGCATCCCAGTCTTTCCACTCTCCTTCACTATTTTTTGCTTGTTTGCGTATATCTACAGAAAGTTTTGGGGCACGATCATTATCATTAATAGTAACATCAGCAGAAGAGGAGACAGGACTGAAATTTTGATTACTTGATGCGGTAAAAGAGAGGGTAAAATTTTCATTCCCTTCTACTTCAGTGTCATCATTGGTAGGTATAGAAACTTTTACTATTTTAGTACAACCAGCACCAGTTGCAAAAGTGATACTTGCACTTTTATTTGTGTAGTCAGCACCTGCTGTAGCAGTACCATCATTGGTCTGATATGTGAGGGTAATGGGAGCAGTACTTGGACATTTATCTATACGAATAGTAACTTTCGCAACATCACCTTCTGTGACGCTGGTTGAAGATATACTGATAACAGGACTTGTCGGAGCTGTTCCACCTTCTCCCCACGTAGAAGAAATACTTAAAAGCATTCCCAAAAGTAAAACAAAAAAGGATTGAAAGATACGCTGTAGGGCGTTTTTCTTAGAAGATGCTGTCACTAGGTGATCCTTTGTAGTGGTGTCATTCATAAATAAATATCATAAAATAGTATGTAATTTCATATGATTATACTCTTGTACCAATTAAGATACTCTGTAATCATAAGACAATACATAGCTAAAGCCTCTGTATTGTTCGTCTATAGTAAGTCATCCCTGAATCTTTACTCCAAGCAAGTGTATTTCTTGCTGAAATGCTATCAGGATCACGGTAACGTACATATGTGTCAATGAGGATGATATTATCTGTAGCTCGTCCGTCTTGAATTATTGTGTTATCTATATTATTGGAACAAGTACTATTCCCAATATAATGAATACGTACATCTACAAAGTATCCTTGACCTTGTTTCACTTCTGTATTGCTACCATCTAGATTGGCAGTGATTTTTTTGACACATGTCTGTGATATGGCAGCCATAATGGCGTACTCAGTATAGCTTTTGGCATATAAAATAGCTTGCTCTTTACGGTATTGTGCACCTGTTTCTTGTACAATTTTTCCTGAAATATTCATAATAAATGCACCAATACTTGCAAGTATCAAAATCACAAATATCGCAGTAATCATCGAAAATGCAGCTCTTTTGTTTTTGAATGGTCTCATCGTATGACTGCCTTTTCTTTACAAATAGAAATTTGGTCTGTATCGCTAATACGTTCAATCACACAGATTTTTAGACGAATAGAATTTTGCTCTTTTCTAAAACGAAACACAGAGACATTTTTAATCAAAGTAGCACTTTTCCCTTGTTTAAAGTATTCACCTTCCCAAGGCTGGTAGCCATAATAGAAGTTCAAATCAAAAACCTCTACACCATTAATAGTAGATTTGTTTTCTGGCACCACTGCAAATGCAGAGATGGCATATTGATAAAATTCACTATAGACCATCTGTCCCGCTGTTCTGTCTCCTGCATTGGTAGTAGGAAAAGAAAGTACGCTGTTTGTGCCTAGGCCTACAGGAAACATACACCCTGCAGCTGTACCTGCATACATACAAGTACTATCATAGACTCTGGCGTTGGGGTTATTACTAGCATAACTGCTAGTCATAAAACGTATTGCCCCTCCATGGGCATCATCAATTCCCGTATTATAATGTGCTTTAATTTTATACATATTTGTATGCTTAGAGCCTATCGAAAGTATACGTCCAAAGTCTGTACTAGGGGAACCTAAATCACAAAACCCACTCCATCTTGGCTGTTTAAATGCTTCAAAACTATCACTGTCATAGCTTATCCACTCTAGGGCACTATAGGTATTTCTTTTTGCTAGAGGGACATTTCTTGCTGAATAATAATCTGTAACAGGAATATTTCCTGTACTATTAGGATTTCTAGCAAGTAAACTGTCATTGATACGATACGAGAGTCTGTTGCTCAGTTGGTTGATAGCAAGTTCTGTTTTTAAGCTGGCATCATGGACAGAACGTTGAGTAATATAGCCACCAAAAACCTGTGCAATAATACTAGAACCTATAGAAGCCACCACACCCAAAATAACGATAACAAAAATGAGTTCAATCAGAGTGAAAGCACGGTGACATTTAATATAATTCATTAAATGCTCTCTCTTATGTTCGGTTGTGCTGCGCCAATATTACACATAAATGCATGCAGTTTTATCTCTTTTTCGACATTAGTAGATATTAGTGTCGTACTGATGAGTTTAATATTCGTAGAGTTTGCTATCGCAGTCCATGCGGCTTCGTCTACTTTAGAAAATGTAAATCGTCCGCTGGGATTATCGTACTTTGCTGTATCATTTAGATAGGTCACATGGGTACTCATGATTACGCTGGTATCCATAATATCTCCATACTGACTTAACTGATTACCTGATTTTGCAATAGTAAGGTTGCTATCGGTATGCTCAAAATCATCTA
>Ga0256844_10000973_pt1 | contig 10830 bp, 11 predicted proteins | sample MusselsmetaG_FD_189100 | JGI IMG/M metagenome (GOLD analysis project Ga0256844, IMG submission 189100) | Mussel associated microbial communities from hydrothermal vent at the East Pacific Rise, Pacific Ocean - Mussels | ecosystem: Host-associated > Mollusca > Shell > Unclassified ... | reverse complement strand
GTTCATGTCCCCATGACTCCTGAGACCAAAGGTCTTGTTTCGACTGAGTTTTTTGAAAATATGAAAAACGATGCCATGTTTGTTGATTGTGCAAGAGGTGGTGTGTGTGACGAAACAGCACTTTACGAGGCCTTAAAAAGTAAAAAAATTGCCGGGGCTGCACTTGATGTTTTTGCAGTAGAACCGACAACGATTGAAAATTGCCCTCTACTCGGATTGGATAATTTTGTCTGTACTCCGCATCTTGGTGCTTCAACCAATGAAGCACAGGAAAGCGTGGCTCTGATAATTGCGGAGCAGGTTGCTGATTATCTTTTAAAGGGATCTGTGACGAATGCAGTAAACGTACCCTCGGTGAGTGATGATGTTCTTGCTCAGGTTGGCCCTTATCTGCATCTTGGTGAGATGCTTGGTTGTCTTCATATGCAGATTGCAAAAGGTGGTGTGGAAGAGGTGAACATAGAATATAGTGGAGAATTGGCAGAGTTGGACACCGGCCCTGTTACAGTTGCTTTTTTGAAAGGTCTTTTTACTCCTATTTTGAAAGATGCTGTCAATTATGTCAACGCACCTGTAATAGCAAAAGAAAGAGGAATTCGAGTTGTTGAGTCAAAAAGTGATACCTCTGATGATTTTGTCAATGCACTTGCCATTAAAGTGGTTACCAGTGAAGGTGAGAATGTGTTGGTAGGTACCGTTTTCGGGCGCAAAGAACCACGCCTGGTGCGATTGAATGCATTCAGGCTTGAAGCTATGGCGTCTGGTCCTATGCTGCTTGTTTTTAATAATGATGTACCAGGGGTAATTGGTGCATTGGGTACGACACTTGGGAAAGCTGGTGTTAATATTTCCAGGATGACTGTTGGACGTGAAGAAGAGAGTAATCAAAATATTATTCTGCTGAGTACCGATGAGTTGGTTTCAAAAGAATTACTGGCCGATGTGGTGGGGCTTGAGAACATTACCAATGCGCAGGTTCTTGATCTTACTGCTGTATAAAAACTGGATAACTGTTAAGGAGTAGAAGAGATGGCTGATCAGGAAAGTAAAGTTGATAGAGACTGTGAATGTGATGAGGAAAAAGTGCCAGATAAAGAGGGCAAATGTGTGATGCCGGAGGTGACTTTTCCTGCGTTTATCATGTCTTTGAATACGTCAGCTCTGTATCATCTTGGTGAGCTGGGTGATCCTGTTACAGGCAAAAAGATAATTGACCTTGACCTGGCACGGCATGCAATAGATACCCTGGTTTTGATACAAACCAAAACCAAAGGGAATCTGGAAAAAGATGAGGAAGAACTGTTGAAAAATATCCTCTATGATATAAAAATTCGTTTTGTAAAAGCAGTGAAAAGCTGAAAGCAATTGATGGATTACACCGATAACAGCATCTGCCTGTATGCTCCGGCTAAAATTAATCTGTTTCTTCATGTAGTTGGTAAAAGATCTGATGGCTATCACAATCTGATTACATGGATGCAGAAAATTGATCTATGCGATGTGATTACTCTGGAGTTATCTTCTGGAAATGGAATAATATTTAACAGCAATAGTTCTGAGATTCCCCTTGATAGATCAAATCTGGCTGTCAGGGCGGCAGAGTCTTTTTTTTCAGCAAGTAGCAGGGGCGATGGATGTGCACTGAAAATATTTCTTGATAAAAAGATTCCTACGGCTGCCGGTCTGGGTGGTGGTAGTAGTGATGCTGGCACTGTATTAAAAGGCTTGAATATTCTTTTTGGAAATGAGTTTTCAGAGACGGAATTGATTGTCATGGCACGTTCCCTTGGAGCTGATGTACCATTTTTTGTGGTAGATCATGCTGCGGTAATAGCTGAAGGAATTGGTGATGTGATGAAGCCAGTGGAATCATTAAAAAATGTCATGTTTGTTCTGGTGAATCCAAATGTTTTTGTATCGACAGCATGGGTTTTTCAAAATTTAACATTGACAAGGGCAAAGAAAAACTCTAAATTGTCTTGCTTTCAAAAGTGCGATACGGTTTCTTTATCTTTGGATCTTATGCATAACGACTTGGAGCAGGTGACAAGTAAAAGGCATTTGGAAATAGATCAGATAAAAAAAACGTTATTGACAGTTGGCGCATCAAGAGTTTTGATGTCTGGAAGCGGGCCGACTGTATTCGGGGTTTTTCTGAATACAGATAATTCGATCGGTCTGGACATGAAGCGTATTGTCGGAAATATACGTCGACAATATGGAGAAAAAGTTTTTTTGTGCAGTGCAATTACTGGGGCGTGGCCAAGTGGTAAGGCACCGGGTTTTGATCCCGGCATTCGTAGGTTCGAACCCTGCCGCCCCAGCCAATAATAAAGCAGTCGAATATTCTCGGTACCTCCAAAATGACACTGGATCTTAAGATATTTTCAGGCAATGCTCATAAAAAACTTGCGCAGGAAATAACAGCAAGTTTGGGCATGCCTTTGTGTGAGGCGGACGTAAAGAAATTTAGTGATGGAGAGATTTTTGTCGAGGTGAAAGAGAACGTTCGTGGTGCGGACGTTTTTGTCGTTCAACCGACATGCACCCCTGTTAACGACCATCTCATGGAGCTGGTTATTATGGTGGATGCATTAAGACGTGCTTCGGCTCGAAGGATAACGGCTGTCGTCCCATACTACGGGTATGCGCGTCAGGATCGGAAAAATGCCCCGCGGGTACCGATTACTGCAAAAGTTGTTGCAGAAATGTTGATGGTGGTCGGAGTTCGACGTGTACTTTGTATGGATCTCCATGCTGGCCAAATTCAGGGATTTTTTAATATTCCGGTGGATCACTTATATGCTGCCCCTGTTATTTTGGAATATATTCAGAATACTTTTGGTGACAATGTTATAATGGTTTCGCCTGATGCGGGTGGTGTTGAAAGAACTCGTGCTTTTGCAAAAAGATTAAACTCTGATCTGGCAATTATTGATAAGCGCCGGGAAAGGGCTAATGAGTGCGAGGCCATGCATGTTATCGGGGATGTGAAGGGTAAAACTGCCATCTTAATGGATGATATGGTTGATACAGCAGGAACACTTTGTGCTGGGGCTAAAACCCTTTTGGATAATGGTGCAAAGGAGGTTCACGCGTGTTGTTCCCATCCGGTTCTCTCTGGGCCCGCTATTGAGCGATTAAGCAATTCAGAACTGAAATCACTGGTTGTGACAAATTCCATACCTCTTTCAGAACCAGCTCTAAAGTGTGATAAAATTAAGGTGCTTTCTGTTTCTGCGTTGCTTGCAGATGCGATTAATAGAATACACAATGAAGATTCTGTCAGTTCGCTGTTTGTGTAATTGACGCTCTTGGAACTTCGAATGACCTTTTTTTATGAGGTCATCACTTTTTAAATAAACGCAATTATATTTATATTATGTTCGGTCGTTGTTATTGTTTGCAGTAGCGACTGTTCGGCAAAGGAGGAATTATGCTTCAGGTTGAAATGTCAGCTGCTGTAAGATCCACTTCAGGAAAAGGCCCTATGCGTCAATTACGCATGCAGGGAACGACTCCAGCTGTAGTTTATGGCAGTGGAATAGATGCAGTAAATATTCAGTTGGAAACCAAGAAACTTATGGCACAGTTACTCGAATATTACAGAAAAAATGTTCTTGTTAACCTTAAAATAGATGGTATGGACGATAAGAATGTTACTATTGTTGAAGTTCAGACAGATCCTGTGCATGATACTTTGATTCATGTAGATTTTTGTGAGATAGATCTGGCGAAAGAACGTTCGTTTAATGTTCCTGTGACATATACAGGCGTTGCAAAAGGTGTTGATCTTGGTGGCTTTCTGGCGATTAGCCACAATTCAGTTGTTCTTGAGGCTAAGCCACTTGATATACCAGATGAATGTATTGTAGATATCACAAGTCTTGATATTGGTGACAATATCAAGTGCAGCGAAATTACTATACCAGACAATGTGAAGTTGATGACCGATCCTGATTCCGTCGCCGTAGTTGTAGTGAAGCCAGGTGCTCAGGAAGTAGAGGAAGAAGTTGAAGAGGAAGGTGTGGAAGGTGAAGAACCTGCCGTAGCAGAAACTGAAACAGAAGAATAGACGCTACTTGTTCACTGGCACACTGTATTAAAAAAATGTGGTTTCGGCTTGATGGTCTGGGAAATTAATTTTCCCAGACCTTTTTTTATTTGGAAATTATGGAAAAACAGAACTGTTTGATAGTTGGTCTTGGAAATCCAGGCGACAAATATGCAACATCCCGCCATAATATTGGATTTCTGATAATTGACCAGTTGGCAAAGGTATGGAATGGCTCTCTTACACAGGAGAAATGGGATGGATTTTATACTTCTTTTTCACTTCCTCAGTCCAAAGTGTTTCTCGTAAAACCACAGACATTTATGAACCGAAGCGGGCGATCTGTTTCGCAGTATTTCCGATTTTTTAAAATCAAGCCAACACGCTTACTTGTTATCCACGACGATCTTGATATGGACGTTGGGCGAATAAAACTTGTGCTGGGAGGAGGCGCTGGCGGACACAATGGTATCAAATCGATCACAGGTTCCATAGGAACAAAAGAATATTACCGATTAAAAATTGGGATCGGAAGGCCAGGGAAGGGAGGTGTTCATTCGGAATACCCTGTTGAAAAATATGTGCTCAGTTCAATAGATGAAAATGAGCACGAGATTCTACAGTCGCGATACAATGCTCTTGTGGGTGGTATTGAATCATTTTTAGAGGATGGTCCAGATAAAGCGATGAATCTTTTGAACTGTTTAAAATAGCAGAGTAGGGTGTTAAGATTTATTGCAATTCTTAGCCCTGTTTTACGAAAAAGTAAGGCAATTTAGCAGGTAATGTGTTATATGTGTTGAAAGTAGTGGTAGTAATCGATAATTTTGTTGGTTCCAGTATCGCCCACTTCAACAAAATTCAATAACAACCAGAGAGGGATATTGTTCCTGGCAATCTGGTTCTTTCCTTAGTATGCAAAATAGCGTTGTGTCTTGTGCTTCCTGATAATACTTGCTTCGGTTGTGTGCAAGGTGCGTTAATTAAAGGAGATATTTGTGTTTTCTGAAGGTGATATGGCTGTGTATCCAGCCCATGGTGTTGGTGTTATTAAGGCAGTTGAAACAAAGCAGATCGGGGGAACTGATCAGTCTTTTTATGTTTTGGAAATACTTGATAACAGTATGCGAATAATGATTCCAACAATAAGTAGTGAGAAGGTTGGTTTGCGCGCTATTGTAGGGATGCAGGAGGTTAATGAAGTTCTTACTATTCTTGCTGATCGAACAGTAGAGCTTGGGGCACAAACATGGAACAGGCGTTATCGTGATTATATGGAGAAGATTAAGACCGGTTCTGTCCATGAAGTAGCTGTTGTTTTGCGAGATCTATTCCTTCTCAGTGTAGATAAGGATTTGAGCTATGGTGAAAGGAAAATGCTTGATACAGCCAAAAATCTTCTTGTAAAAGAATTATCATTAGCTCAGGATGTTAAAGAAGAAAATGTGACTGAAACCATCGAAAAAATATTTTCATAAACAATATAACCAACTCATGATTTATAGTTAACTTACTTTTGTCAGGTACTGACAAACGGTTTTGTTTTTTCTATCGATCATTTTCGTATGTATTAACATTATGGAATCAAAGGAAATGTCTTTGTCTGGTTCCAGTTCATTAAAGAACTCCTTTGCAGTTGCTGTTGATTCAGATCTTGAGGGTGTGCGCCTTGATCAGTTTCTTGCGCGTGTCCTTTCTTCTGTTTCAAGAACTCTCATTACACACTCAATCCGAAAGGGTCTGGTACTCGTTGATACTGTATCAAGAAAAAGCAGCTACCGCTTGAAACGTGGTGAAGTTGTTGCCGGATCAATTGTTGAATTGCCTGGAATTGATGTTGAGCCCGAAAAGATAGATTTTCCTGTTCTTTACGAAGATGACCACCTGCTGCTTATTTCAAAACCACCAGGCCTTGTTGTTCATCCGGGAAGCGGAAATCACAGCGGTACCTTGGTTAATGGTCTGGTCTATTATTGCCAGGCAATAGCCGGTGCAGGAGATACTCTGCGACCAGGCATTGTCCATAGACTTGATAAAGATACTTCGGGCGTCATGGTGATTGCCAAACAGGATAAAATTCATCGTATTCTCGTTGATTATTTCAAGAACCGTCTTCTGGAAAAAGAATATATTGCCTTGGTACACGGCATACTCAAGGTGAAAAAGGGGAGAATTGCTGCAGCTATTGGTCGTCATCCGGTTCATCGTCAAAAAATGGCGGTCAGGCCTGGTACTGGCCGGCACGCAGTCAGTAATTGGGAAGTAGTTGATGAATTTGCCGGAAAAATGAGCCTGGTTAAGGTAAATATCGAAACGGGAAGAACGCATCAGATCAGGGTTCATATGGCATACCTTGGGCACCCGGTTGTTGGTGATGTCGTATATGGGCCGAAACATACGGGCGATTGCATTTCAAGGCAATTACTTCATGCTTCAAGGCTTGTTTTTAAACACCCAATTACCACAAAGAAAATGGATATTAGAGCACCTTTGTGGCTGGATTTTCGCGAAATACTAGAAGGATTAGGCTGGTCACAAAAATCGGAATCTGAAACATGAATATTGCGATAACGGGTGGCCTTGGTACCGGTAAAAGTACTGTCAGTAAAATTTTGGCAGCCCGGTTGGGCGCTGAGCTGATTGATACTGACAATCTTTGCAGGTTGCAAATGCTTCCTGGAAAAGAAGGGTTTACGCGCTTTCTTAAGATTTTTGGTGGTAAATATATTCAGGACGATGGAGCAATTGATCGCCTGGAATTGCGAAAAGCTGTTTTTTCTGATTGTGAGATAAAAAATACTCTGGAAGATATTTTGCACCCGATCGTAAGATCTGAGGTTGCTGCTCACTGTGCAAAAAGTGGTGTACGGGGCAGAATAGTGGTGGTTGAGGTTCCGCTGTTGTTTGAGGTAAACTGGCAGCAGGACTTTGAATACACGGTTGCAGTGTATGTTCTGGAAAAAGTGTGTATACAAAGAGTTATGGCTCGTGATGGTATTGACAAAGATACGATCTCTAAAATCCTTTCGGCTCAAATACCTATTGATACAAAACGAGGTCTTGCAGATTTTGTTATCGATAACTCTTCTACTTTCGCCAGTACCGTACAGCAGATTGGCTGGCTTGCCGGTAAACTGGCTCTGCCAGAGAAATTACAAGAATTTGTTAATAACAAGTTAAAAAGCTTGACAGTAAAGATTTGAATACGTATAAGAAAAACGATATTTGAAAATTCAATCCCTACTCGAGTCGAATCTTTTTTTTTATAACTCTGTTTTGAGCTACTGTACACGCCAATCACAGAGAGTGGTTTTCTGGACGATACAGAATTCAAAAGTGCGATTCTCCACGGATCTGGTCATTTATCCCATTCTGTTCTTATAATCTGAAAGACGAATATACTTTAAATTGCTTTAATATAGCGAGTTTATACTCAATTACTGGTCGCTCTCTGTCAACCCAAAAGACAATGCGAAAGTACCTCCGTGATATTAGGTACTCATTCCATATACAGGTGTTAGAGATATCTCAAATTGTATGGTTGTTAATGACAGTATAATTGTTATTACACCTTGTTTTTTATACTATCCTGCCAAAAATAATCCACAAAAGGAGAAGTTGATTCATGAATCTGGCGGAACTTAAAACGAAGAAAATTGGCGAATTGGTGCAATTGGCCCGTACGTTAAAGGTAGAAGGGTATAGTTCGCTGCGTAAGCAAGAGCTTATATTCGCAATTTTAAAAGCGCAATCAGATAAAGACGGAAAGATGCGGGGCAATGGTGTTCTGGAAATTTTACCGGATGGATTTGGTTTTTTGCGTGCTCCTGATTACAACTATCTGCCAGGTCCAGATGACATTTACGTCTCTCCGTCACAAATCCGCAGACTAAACCTTCGAACGGGTGATACCATTGAGGGGTTGGTGAGGGCTCCAAAGGAAGGAGAACGATATTTTGCTTTACTGAAAGTGGATAGTGTAAACTTTGATCCACCTGATGCAGCTAAACAGAAAACTCTGTTTGGCAACTTAACGCCACTTCACCCTAACGAAGCTTTTAGTCTTGAATGGCAACCGGATAATTATTCCATGCGTATGATGGATATGTTTGCACCTATTGGTAAAGGTCAACGAGGTTTGATTGTTGCACCGCCAAGGACCGGTAAAACGGTTCTTATGCAGAAAATTGCCAATTCAATAGTGAGAAATCACAAGGAAGTGTATCTTATTGTCCTGCTTATCGATGAAAGGCCTGAAGAAGTTACAGAAATGACGAGAAGTGTTAAGGCTGCTGAAGTTGTCAGTTCTACGTTTGATGAGCCACCTCAGCGACATATTCAGGTTGCTGAGATGGTAATTGAAAAAGCCAAACGGCTTGTCGAGCATAAAAAAGACGTGGTTATTCTGCTTGACAGTATAACCCGCCTTGCCAGAGCATATAATACAGTTACTCCAGCAAGTGGTAAAATCCTTTCAGGTGGTGTTGAGGCAAATGCACTGCACCGCCCAAAGCGCTTTTTCGGGGCGGCCAGAAATATAGAAGAAGGTGGTAGCCTGACGATTCTTGCAACGGCATTGATCGAGACGGGAAGCCGTATGGATGAGGTAATATTCGAAGAATTTAAAGGTACAGGTAATATGGAACTTGTGCTGGATCGTAAAATGGCAGATAAACGAATTTATCCCGCTATTGATCTCAAACGATCCGGAACCCGTAAAGAAGACCTGTTGTTAAAACCTCCTATTTTGAATCGCATCTGGATACTCAGAAAGCTACTTAATTCCATGAATCCTGCGGATTGTATGGATTTTCTGATAGATAAATTGAAACATCAGAAAACTAATGCTGATTTTATTGATTCAATGAATGGATAAGTGCAGTATAAAAGAGAAAACTAGTATCGATTTTTGTTGAAATAATTGGCTATTTGATTAATATGTAACGCTTGTCTGTAGAAAATTTATATTTATTTTGATTTTAAATACTCAGTCAGAGTGTTGGAGGAATAGAAGTTATGAGAGAAGGTATCCATCCGGAATATAACAAAATTACCGCAGAATGTGCCTGCGGAAATAAGGTAGAACTCGGAACTGTTCTCACCGAAATGAAGGTTGAAATTTGTTCTGCGTGCCATCCATTTTTCACCGGCAAACAGAAGTTAATCGATTCAGCCGGACGAATAGAGAAATATAAGAAACGTTATGCAAAGCATTTTGCCAAGAAAGAAAGTGAAAAGAGCTAATTCTACAACTCAATGACGAGCCGGGAACCAGTTCATAGTTAATAATTTCAGCGACAGATGTTGAGTACATTTTCCTCTTTTAAAAGGAAAATGAAGACGCAGTTGCAGTGAACGTTTCTCTTGTACCACTAGTCGGAGAGTGATAACGTTTCGTCGCTTATTTTCTATATTGTCCACAACGATGCTTGCATGGTTGTGGATTTTTTTTTATACATTTTACCCTCGAATTGTTATGTTTGATAAATTTGTTGACCTTGGAGATAAGATTTCTCACCTCGAAGGGAAATTGTCTGATCCGCAACTTGTCACTGATCAAAAAGAGTATCAAAAGGTTGTACGGGAACATGCTCACCTGACTAAGCTCAATGTAAAGTATTGTGAATATCGAAAAGTTCAACAGGAAATAATTGATAATAAATCCATTTTACATGATGAAAACGAGGATCAGGAATTTAAAGATCTTGCAAAAGTCGAACTGGAGGAGCTGGAGGAAAGAGAAAAACAACTTGATCAGGAAATGAAGGTTATTCTTCTTCCAAAAGATCCAAACGATGACAAGAATACGTTTTTGGAAATTCGTGCGGGTACCGGTGGTGATGAAGCAGCTCTCTTTGCAGGTGATCTTTTCAGAATGTATAGTCGATTCGCGGAATCGATGGGATGGAAGGTTGAGGTGATGAGTTCCAATCCTCTTGGCATCGGTGGGTTTAAAGAAATTATTGCTCTTATCAGTGGTAAACAAGTCTATTCAAAACTGAAATACGAAAGTGGTGTCCATCGGGTACAGAGGGTTCCTGAAACTGAAACCCAGGGCAGAATTCACACTTCAGCGGTAACCGTCGCTATTTTGCCTGAAGCGGATGCTGTGGAGCTGGATATTGATATGAATGAATTGAAATTTGATGTTTTTCGTTCTTCCGGGCCTGGTGGGCAATCTGTTAACACTACTGATTCAGCCGTTCGTATTACTCATTTACCGACCGGGTTGGTTGTTATTTGTCAGGATGAAAAATCACAACATAAAAATAAAGCCAAGGCTCTCACCGTGCTAAGAGCGCGTTTACTCGATCAGATTGAGCAGGAACATCACGATAAAATTTCAAAAGATCGAAAAAGCCAGGTGGGGAGTGGAGACAGGAGTGAGAGGATTCGGACGTATAATTTTCCCCAGGGACGAATGACCGATCATAGAATTAATCTTACTCTTTATAAACTCGACGCCATAATCAGTGGCAAACTCGAGGAAGTTATATTCCCACTTATTGCTCACGATCAGGCTGAGAAACTAAAAGATATCCAATAATACTCTAAATGCAGTTTCAGGCCAATGTATGCGTTTGATCGATTTACTTCAGTTTGGTGTTTCAGAGCTCAGGAAGGCCGGGATTCCAGAGTACGAAAATGACGCAAGACTTCTTCTTGAAGATGTGCTTGATAAAAGTCGAACGGAGTTGTTTCTTGCAGCCGATTGCCAGGTAGAGCACCAAAAATATGAAAAGTATTCTTTTTATCTAGAGCGCCGTAAGAAACGG
>Ga0256844_10000972_pt1 | contig 10837 bp, 11 predicted proteins | sample MusselsmetaG_FD_189100 | JGI IMG/M metagenome (GOLD analysis project Ga0256844, IMG submission 189100) | Mussel associated microbial communities from hydrothermal vent at the East Pacific Rise, Pacific Ocean - Mussels | ecosystem: Host-associated > Mollusca > Shell > Unclassified ... | reverse complement strand
TGTTTGAGGATGGATAGGAGCGGCACCGTCAATAATGACATTGATCTGGTCTTTGATATCACAGGTCATTGTCATTTGTTGGTCAAACTGAACAACGACTCCATCGGGGTTGGTTGGATCAATAGTGGAAGAAAGCACAACTGGAACAGAGGGGGGTGGAGTACCGCCGGGAGACATTACCCTACCTGCTATTCCTGTGCGCTTTCTACAACCAACGGATCTTGGCTTATAAACAGCCTTTCCTCGTTTAAATGATTTAGGACACCGACTCTTATTCATCTTCTGTTGATTCCTCAACTGCAGAAGGATCAATGAAATACGACCCATCACGGGAGGTAATAGACTCAACTGCACTTTCTGGGATCTCTGATGTCCAAATACCATCTTCATCCTGATCGAGATTAAAACCGTAAGCAGTGGGATTAACCCCAGAAGAGGTATCAACCGGACCATCCCAAACAAGAGTTATGGTTTGCTCATCGGGAATATCTGGGGCATCCTCTTCATCTATTTGGTTTTTGAGAGTTAAATTCTCTTCCATCAATGCTACATTATCATCTTCCAATATTTTGATGGCCTCATCCTTTTCTTTGGACATTGCCTCAATATTGCTGTCATGTGTAGACGCGTTTTGCTCAAGAACGTTGATACGTTCATTTAGCGATTCAATTTCCTTTTCTTGACCTTCAATAGTCACTAAAAGTTCATCTTTAGTTGGCATTTTAAGTACCTATATGATTTTTTGAAAAACCGCTACCTCAATTAAGAAGTAGCAGTTGGGGGGTACAGACTAAACTACTGATTATGCTGGCATATCAGTCAAACGGGCAACACCCACTTTGTTGAATGACGCAAAGTTACAGTAAGCTTTTACGCGGTAGATGGATTGATCCTTAGTTTCCTTATCACCGATTGGCTTGGCAGTAATTCCAGCAGGAACAGTCATAGGATGAATCATACTGACTCCCACTTTCTGAGTACCATCATCGAAACAACCCGCGTAGATACTGGAAAGTGCTCCACCAGTAAGCGCGGCACCTGCGGCAGTTTCCTTAGTAGAAAGCCAGTTGTTTGTGAAGCAAGGTATACCATTAAATTCCATTACTTGGAAAGTACGGCCACCAGATTTAACTTCCATCATGGGTACGCCACCAAGAGCACGGTATGCAACACGCATCTTAAGTGCTTGAGTTCCGGGAAGCATAATAAAATCTACAAGACCGTCTTTGGAGAGTACCTTTTGGGTGAGCGCATCAAGATAATCGAAAATATTACCACCGCCACCAGTTACATATTGGCCGGAATCGATCATAGAATGGAAAGAGTTCATTTTAGGGTCAGTACCATCACCTGTAGCCATTCCTTCCTGAATTTTTCGCCCTACAGACTTGGATTTACTTGCAACTTCCATTGCCATAAGATCATTAATATCTGCTCCGGACTCAGCAAGTTGCAATCCATCAAGCTCGGCATCGCCGATTACACGGGTGGAGCGGAACAGTACTGGAGTTACAGCAGAGGGGGCTTTTGCGGTAATGGTATCATCAAGGCCGTAGAAGTCAGCATCGCCAAGAGTCTTTTCTTGGTTTACGGTAATACCGGAACCTGCGTATCCGGTCCAAGGCATAAGCAGGTAAATTGGATTAGTAGTAAGAATTTGTGAAGCTACTCCGCGAACAAGTTGATCACGGGTTCTTTTAATGAATTCGGCTAGTGTTAATACACTCATTTTTAAATCTCCTATTAAAGGTTTTTAATTTTTACTTACAGTCTCGACACTAGCCCTATTCAGGTACGATATATCGAAAATGTCGATTGCCCTATTCAGGACGCTCTTTTTATCTCAACTTCCATTAAAACACGAAAGGCCATATGAGCGCAATATCGAGACTACAAACACTAACTGATATTATGCGGCCTTGATTCCTGCCTTTATATCATCTACTGGTTCTGGGATAGTATCATTGCCGCCAGAAGCACCTGCGGCATATCCTCCCCCGCCCTCTACAGTGGATTTCCAGATTGAGTCTTTATCTGGATGGCTATTAATTAATATCGTCAATGCCTCATCAAATTTAGCAGGTTGGCCGGGAGTTGCGACAGACAAAATCTGATTTCCAGCATCATCAACTGCGGTACCATCATTCTTGAAATTGTTGGAAAAGGTGGCCTTGGCGATATTTGGTGACAATACTGTCTTACCAACTGTCTTACTGGTAGCAAAATTGTTGCCTACATTAGAATCAAAAAGTTTACTTTCCAAAACAGTTTTCTCATCATCCCATGTCTTTTGTTTGGTTTCCCAAGACTGATTAATGTTGTTGGTCACTTTTTCAATCTCTGCTTTCCTGTCGTCGTCCATAGACGCTACTGTCTGGAGGGCCTTAATAGCCGCGGCAGGGTCTTCGATGTCTTCAAAAGCGGAAAGAGCAGTGGTGGCTTCACCAAGCCTTTTTCTTCGATCATTAGATTCTGCCACAATATCAGCTATTTTTTTATTGGCTCCGATAGCATCAATTTCAAATTTTTTGTCCCCATCCTTGACCATTGGTTGACCATTTGGACCAATCATAATGTTGCCATTTTTATCAAGTACATATTTCATAGTGTTTCTCCTGTGTTTTCGGCATAATTGCCATTTATAAATCTTTAATTGGGATAAGGTTTCCTTTACTGTCTACCATATCCTCAAATTTTACTTTTCTACCCCGGATCAGGTTTGCCCTTTTTACACCTATGGCGCTATCCTGCCATCCCTTGGGTTTGCTGAACCACATATTTTTAAAAGTTCCTTCCCTAAAACCTCCCTCAAGCTTCTTTCTGGTACTTAGGTTTCTTTCGGTCCATCTCCTTAATCTTTTATCGTCGGAACTACTGAAAAAATAATCATTTAATATAGGCAGAAAAAAACATCTGCACCGGGGGTGTAATGGCATAGGTGGTGCATCTGATTCCTCGTCAAATTCTTGTCCATCAAGAGCCATACATCTGGGGCAAGTTCCTCGGCCTGTTTTGGAATTAGCGTTCTCAAGTACGGCATTCCAAGTAACCCCTTTAATTAAGTCCTTATTGGCCTCATATAAATCATGGTGGGCCTTGGCATTGATGGCTTGTATATAGCTTTTTACTATAGTTTCTAGATCATTCCTCTTTCCTACCTGTTTTATTAAGGAATTATATTTTGTGCCTAGCTCCTGCATTAATTTCTTATATCCAACACCACGAATATATCCAGCTAGTATTTCTTCTTCAAGTTCTTTAAATAAATCAAGAGATAGCTTACCTACCCATTGACCCAGTAGCATACCTCCCAAGGACTTGTTTAGAGCTAAACTTTCTATTTCTTTTGCAGATTTAACTACGGTAGTAAAATTAGGGACTGATGAATCAAAAGATAGAATTCTGCCAGTGTCAAGATAGCTAAACTTACCAGCAGGGGCCACAGTTTTTGCAATTTTCTTCTCTAATTGTTTATTTATTTTAACTAGTTCATTTTTTAACTGCTTTATTACAATTTTTATTCTCGTTTTCCCTAAAGGGTTTACTTTCATCTTACTAAGGTCAATTTTTGCTTTATTTAGGGCTTTTACATATAACTTCTGGATATTTTTAAGAGCGGTAGTTTCATATTGATCCAACTTAAGCCTTTGCAGTATGAAGCGGTTCTCTAATGCTAAAGATACCTCTTTCTTGGATGGTTTCTTATTATTCATTTCCATCATCATTGTTACTATCTTCTTCACCAAAGACATTACCAGCTAACTTCATCAGGTCCGCATTTTTCTGCTTATCAATTTCGATCATTTCGGATTCTTCTTCCCAATCACGATGCTCGTCAAATACCCCACGTCTCCGGATCTCCTCAAAACAACCTTCAGCAGAAAGGACACCCTGCTCATGGGATTTAAGTATCAGGGTCAACGTCTCATAATCAGCCACCCCAAATAAGAAATCAGTGTTTACGATAACTCCTTTTTTAGGAAAATCAATGTCCATCAGTAAACAGGCTATTTCAAATGCTTGTTGCAATACTGATTGCAGGTTAAGTGCCCATGTAGATAGACTAGAGCTAGCCTCCTGCGATGTTATTGATTTTTCGGTAGCGGTCATATTGCCGACTCTAGGAATTAACTGCTGTAATCCATATAAGGCCATCTGTGCTTCCAGATCCTTTAAATCATTCCGACCAGCCTCAATTGCGGCACCAGTATGTTCAATATAATTCATTGAAGCATCTTTAGAATCGGATGTTACCATAGTAGCCACGCCAACTGGCATCTTTTCAAGTTTAATTAATTTTCCAAAAAGAATAGGTACTCTTGCTACTGACAAAATGTTGCGTTGATGAGAGGATGAGGACCAATGGGACCCATTTATCTCTGCCAGATCTAACATAGGTGGTTTACCAGTTATTTGGGTTATCTCCTCTCCCGGAATATATGTTACTATAGGAATTTCATTGGTCGAGAATGTCCCGTTATCTATTGATTTTGCAGAAGAATCGTCCTGCTCCTCAAATAGTTCCCATTTACCCGGCTCAATAACCCTTATTCTCTTCACTATTTTGCTTCCAAAACGGCCTATCTTTTCAGTTACGGATTCGGCTATCCTGATAAGGATCAATTTACCATTTTCGTCCTCAACAGTACCCAAAATATCCTCTGGGTTGATTTCTTTGAAATATGGCCGTAAACCAAGATCCTTCTCATCTTTTTTAGAATAAGTGCCCTCCGGTTTCTTTGGTACATCTATAAAAATGTGACTGACACCCTTCCCCATGCCATTCATCATAAAACGTTTAGAAAAGATATTAATACCGTTCCTCTTAACGTCTATTCTCTCTGCCCACTCAATAACTTCGTCTGGGACATCATCAGCAAAAGTTAAATCAGTCTGGAATACCTGACCAGCCAAGAATGATACAGTCTTATTATAACCGGGAAGCAAAACAGTTTGGGTTAATCTATTATTAAACGATATCTGGGATTCCAAAGGGTGTCTAGGCAGAAATTCTTCACCAGCTAACTTCATAGCAGGGGTGCCCTGCATCAACGCACGGGCCAATTTAGTGAAGTTTAACCACGATTTAATTTCATGGGATATCGCTGTGACATCATCCGGATTTGATTTAACTTGATCGATCATTAGAAGTCCGTCCTTGTGGTGATTATTTTCTTAATAGGGAACATAAAAGCAGAAGGGTAACCCGCCGCATCATTCCTGTCGTCTATAGTTGCTGGTCCAGAAAATTTTTCAGGGAGGTTGGTCCTCTCCGAATATGCATGCTCTTGTAAAGATTCTACTGATTTTGGGCAAGTATCTGGGTTTATTTCAAATAGTCCATTATACATTAACCTCTGTAGTGAGTTTACCCTATCCACTATACGAGGGTTTGATGGGTTGGCTTTTATTTGAAACCTTGCCAACTTCAACATAGCTATATCGGATTCAGAAGCATTAGAGCTATTACTATCCCCTGTGGCATCGGGATAGATGATTACTCTATTTTTAGAATAATCATTAGTGAGTACCTCTACCATCTGTTCAGTATCGTGGACAGTACATTCGTCTATCATCCTAAGCCCTATCTGGGTATTCATGGCCTTTCGTATAGATGCCTTAGATGTCAAAGATTCCCTTTCTTCTTTAGATAGCCTATCCCATTCAGTGATACCAGTGTATATAGAAACACAAGATCCGCCATAGTTAAAATCTGCCCCGGCCAATAAAATATCTCCTCTGGATATAACCTTATTAGTGGATAATTTCTTTTTATTAAAATAGGTGTATACAGAACCATTAAAGATATTTGTCCATTCACCAAGCAGGTAGGCCTTACATTGCTCTGGGGTGTATGTATCCTTTAGATTCTTAATATAAGCTTCATCAAGGGTCCAGTTAGATGACGTTGGGGCCTGTACATATCTGTAGCCCTCACCGGGCTTTTTAGACCACCTTTTGTAGGTAAATTTATACCCTTCAGGTGTACTGTAGGCCGAAACCATATTAAAGTGTTTAGGGTGCAGGGTACCGTCAAGATTTTCCCATTTTTGCCTGTTACGGGCGATAATTCTATCCCAAGCATCAGTAGCTTTCTTAATGTTTATCATTAAATCTGCTTCATCTACATGTGAGGCATATACCTCGTAGGCCACAATGCGACCCGGATCATTCATACTTCTAAATATTATCTCCCTACCACCACGTATCATCAACCTGTGTTTTGCCGTGTTCATGTGGTAGTTTATCCCTAATTGGTCTAATCTATGTTGTATACGAGGAACTAAATTAAGGTCCAGCAGGTCTAAAGTAGGGGCATATATTCCAACCCTACATCCCGGAAACAACATAACATCACGTACCGCATTTATTGCTAATATCTCTGACTTCCCACAACCGTACCCGCCAGTGAACAAAGGAAATGGTACCTTGTACTCGTCCTTCATTTTGTGCATCTCGCCCTGTGGATATGTAAGTTCTAAAGATACCCTCATTTTGGTCTTACCGTAATATCGAACCCAAATTCTGTATCGTCATTATTTGATGCTGTTTTGATGTCGTAAAGCAGGGAGTCGTTTTTTAATAGGTCGGAATGTACCCGTACCGCGCCAGATACCAGTTTTAACAGTGCTACACCTTTTAAATTTAAAAGTGATATTTCTCTTAAGGATTTTTCCAATAACCCGTGTAACTTTCTGCTGGTAGCAATGTGGGTGGCTTTAACGTGGTCTTCGGAAGGCAGGGTGTCGCCTGAGGATTCAGACATCCACTGCAAAACACCATCCCCCGGTTCCCAACCATGTACATTGGCTACTTCGAGGAGTGTAGATTTTGAGATACCATGCAATTTTATACCGAGATCCAAGTCCTCGGACAATTCTGCATGCCTGTATATTATCTCTAGTTTTTTATAGTCCATACTTACATTATAACACGAAAGGCACATTAAGCGCAATATCGAGACTACAAACACTGATTTTGAATTACAAATCGACCCTTCTGGATTACAAGGCGACCCGTTCGATTACACTCCTTACCCGGTGAATTACAAGGTGACCCACCTATTGGGTAAGCTTTATACAGTTAGAAAGCCTTTTGCAAGGCCCGTGCCAGCCAAAACATACCAGTGGTAGTATATAAAACAGTTTAGCACACAACCCGTTGAAAAATGACAATCTGGCACGACATTTGCAATTCTGATAGGGAAGATAGCGAAACAAAACAATAACTTTTTTAAACAAGGAGCAACACAATGACAGATCAAAAATTTGACACCAATTCTGAAGTTACTTTTAAAGGTTTTACCGTTCTCGTAAAGGGGTACTCTAAAGGATGGTACTCTCTTCTCACTGAAGAGGGAGACACTGTTAAGGCCCGTGCAAAAGATCTCTCTGAGGTTAAAGCAGGGAATGAGTCCGACGATGAGGACACCACTAAGGTACGGATCAAACCACGGATGGAGAATTACACAATAGGCCTTGGTCAAACTGTCTCAGGACGTGATACTGTAGACATCGATGATGGAACAGCAGGAAGATTACGTGGCCTTGATGCAGTGGCCGCAATTCAGGAATCCGCAAAACTCATGGTTGAGTTGGGTCAAGAGTACCTCTCTAAAGGCATGAAGAAGCAATTAGCAGGGATCAACTTTGATGGTCTTTCACTGTTCGCATTTTTTCAAGAGCGTTATGAAGGAAAAAACAACGGAATGGTGAGAATGAACATGGGTAACGTTTTGCGTGGAATGGAGCAACGTTTAGAGAAACAACTTAACAAAGAGGAGGTCAAATAGTGAGCATTTTTCCTAAAGAATGCTGTTATCACAAAGACCCATCCTGCGTGTATGATTGCGTAGGATGGGATAGTAACAGCAAAACTTATACCTTGCGAAACGATGCAGGGGATACAGTTAAGGCAGAGGTAGACGATTTCACACCAGTGTCAATGTTTGATGAAGAACTAATAAAAGCAGATGGGAAAGGAGGGTTTGAAGTAGATAAAAGTGTTTTGCAAACGGGAGGCTCGTCCTTGCACGCTGAGAGTCCAAGGGCTTCTAATATGGCGAAAGCTCGGAAAGCCGAGAGGAAAAAAGCGGACCCCCAAGACGATGCCAAGGAGGCTGTGAAGGTCGAAGTGCGCGAGATCCTGAGTCAATGCGAAACTAGAGCAGAAATAGCAGAAGTCTGTGCTCATATACTTGGTGAGAATGCACCGGACCTAATCACAAAATACGAACAGCAGGATAATGGCAGGTTTAGGATGATTTTGGGGAACCGAATTAGAGGTGTTTTGCTGAAACAAAAGATTGCAGGGAAGAAACCGGACGGATACTTAGCAGGGTTTATGTAGGGAAACAGCAGGGTAGCAGGGTTGGGAGTCTCGATATGTTCCCGGCTCTTTTCACGCGGGGCTGGACGGCCCTTAGTATAACCGTTGGTATTCTTATACCACAATGTGACATGTAGGGTCTCCGGAAAGCTTTTTTCAAGGTAATAAAAGATATACCAACACACACAGGGATCAAAAAACGGTGGGTCATCCATGTAATATGTAGCCCCTGCTGATCTTTTCTACTTAAATACTAAAACCTTGCTATCATTTCCTGCTTCTGCCCCGTTCTTTCCGGGCCTTCGGGCATGGTGCATCTGTCGATAGCTAACTTCGAGGAACCCCCGATCATCTTCATAGGTATGTATCTGAAACAAAGTATCGGGCTTGGCTTCTCACGACACAGAGCCTATTGTAGAGTGTCCGTAGAGCGGCTTCTAGGGTAAGATGTGATACTGAAGAGGGACTCTACATATATCTTTGATCTATTTTATTGTAAAGGTGCTTTCTTACGATCACAATATATAAAATCTATATTACCCTTGTCTCGTGGATCCGGCTTCCTTTTATTATTGTTACTATTTTTGATTTATTTATAAGCGACACTACAAATACTACCCTTGACAGGTGTCCTTGAAATGATTATTGTTTCTTTTTAATGGCAGGAATAACCCTACTCAAACAAAACACAGGGGCTACAAAATGAGAGCAATATTAGATGGAATGAAAGTTTGTTGTAGATGTAAAGAAAACAAACCTTACAGTGAGTACCATAGGAACAGAAGTACGAGCGATACTTTACATCCATCGTGTAAAGTGTGTGCCAATTCAGCAAGCAAAAAACGTAGGGAAGCTATCAGGATTAAAAAAGAAGACTATGAACGCTGGTTAAAAAAATTTGAAGATAATGAGAAAAAAAAGGATGAGTGGAAAAACGTTTCTGTTATCTGCCATGAGAGTGATTGTAAGGCAGAGCACGTGTATTTGGAAGGGGATGTGATCAAATACCAACACTTAACTAAAGGAAAGACTATTACCGTTAAATGTAAGACATGTGACGTTATCCTGCCTTTATTTCGCATGTCAGGTGGGTCTGGTGAAATTAACATATCTTGCTATGATAATGATTGTGAGGCACAACATACTTATACTAAAGATGAGACATATGAGTATTACGACGCGGAATTAGGTCAAATTACCGCTGTTACCTGCAAAACTTGTGGCCTCACTATACCTTTGAGGTGGAGATAGTTACATCCCGGTAAGTAATCCGGTTACAATGTAAGAAATCCTCTAAATATGACAGTACTACCGATAGTGTGTCTACCCCTGCTATATACCATCGGTTGAAATCTCCCTGCTGGCACGGATCTTGCATTTCTAGCAAGTGAACATCAACTATAATCCTTTTAGGAGATAACATGAAATTTAGAACGAAATGTGAGGAGTGCGGAAAAACCGCTGAAGATAGTTACAGACCGCTCACCACTAAGTACGATGACAGTGAGGTCGTCTGACAGGACCGCCTTGGGGGTCCGCCTTGGGGGTCCGCTTTGCGTCCCTCGTTTTACGAGGCATGCCAACGTAGGTCAGGGCCTTTTAAAACGAGCGTGCGACGACAAGCCGTTCTTAAACAAAATATGCACAGTTAGCATTTGAGTAGCCGACATTGACACGACCTAGCCTCCCGTGTTTAAATGTGGGTTCGCGGTTAGATATGCGGCACAAAATGTACCATAACAGGAGCAGGAAAAATTGAAGACAGCATATGACTTTACTGTAGACGATGAAGAATACCCAGATGAAGCATATTCATTTGAAACCATATGGGGCACTGATTATTTAAAATATGCGGCAGAGGATGCGGCGGATTTTTACTACACAAAACATGCGGCAGAGGACCCGAAACTATTCCCTTTAGTTATAAACCTCTATGGGAAAGGTATTTTGTTAGGTAGTTTTGAAGTGATTGTTGAATTTGAACCTGTCTTTTCTGCCGGAGAGAAAAAATGAATACACCCCTAAGCAAACTCTTCAGGGTAGATAACCCCGGCCAACATGCCTTAATCGATACCCAATTCCCTAGTTGGCTTAGTACAGCACCTGATTTCGGTGCTCATGAGAAAGGTGAAAATTGTCTTTGCATAACACCTATTGGTAGAGATAACACCTGCTATTTCGGTGCTCTGGACATTGACGCCAAAAAGGGCACCCCTGCTATTGATCACAAGAAACTACAGAAGTTTATAAGAGAGCATAAACTACCCCTTAACTTGTTCGTGTCAAAATCTGGCCGTGGTGCTCATGCCTACCTATTCGGGAAAACACCAGTTGACGCAGATTCAATGATCGCGTCGCTTAACCTTTACGCCACCCTGCTGAAGCCCCTAATTTCTGAAAAGAACGAGATCGAGATATTCCCAAAACAAGCAGAGTTGGTAGACGACGACAACGGTAGTTGTATAAGGATACCATGTTTTGGCGATACCACCCAACCAGTATTTGAAGG
>Ga0256844_10000971_pt1 | contig 10849 bp, 13 predicted proteins | sample MusselsmetaG_FD_189100 | JGI IMG/M metagenome (GOLD analysis project Ga0256844, IMG submission 189100) | Mussel associated microbial communities from hydrothermal vent at the East Pacific Rise, Pacific Ocean - Mussels | ecosystem: Host-associated > Mollusca > Shell > Unclassified ... | reverse complement strand
CAACCCATAATTGGGAAAGTATTTATAGAGCCACATTTAAAAAAACTCATGAAATTAAATCATCCCAAAATACGTTTTCACGGTTGTGGTGCCGTACGGCATGATGATCATATTCATATACAGTTGAGATAATACTTTTATTTAAGTATATTTACAAAGTAAAACCACAAGCAATGTCCAAAGTAGAAGATTTTTTAACACAAAAGCAAGAGCAGCAAATTATAAAGGCAATTCGTACTGCAGAGTTACACACTTCGGGAGAAATACGAGTACATATAGAGAGTACTACTCAAAAGGAAACGATAAGTCGTGCTACCGAAGTTTTTTATTATTTAAAAATGGATGAAACCAAAAATAAAAATGGTGTATTGTTTTATTTGGCGGTTGATGATAAAAAATTTGCTGTAATTGGTGATAAAAATATAAATACTAAGGTAGATCGTGATTTTTGGGATAATATTAAAAATACGGTAATTAAAGAATTTAAAACAACTCATTTTGCAAGTGGTTTGGTAAAAGGAATTTTAAAAGTAGGTAAGGAGTTGGCAACGTATTTTCCGTTTGAGGAGAACGATAAAAATGAATTACCAAATAAGGTTTCGGTAAAATAATTAAGCCTTAAGTTTAAGTATTTCTAAATAAGATTCCTGACCTTTTTTGGTTAAATAAGGATAAATAGCTTGATGCAATATAATAGCATAATCTTCCATTATTTTTTTTGTTATTTTTTTATGAGAAACCATTGCCGAAGAAATCCAAAAATCACCCAATATTTGAAAACGCTTATATAAAAATTGATACTCATTGGGTAAAATGGCTTCACGCATAATATTTGAGGCTGTCATCAAATCAAATAAGTTTTTAAATTGTGTTTCTCTAAGAATTGTTAAAGCTACATAATGTTTTTTAATCTGTTTATTCTCACGTATTATTTGTACAAAATCTAACATAAAAAAACGGTATTCGTAAAAATTTTTCATAATCAAAGTTGATGAATTAAACAATATACGTAATCCAACTTCAGTAGCTTTATTTTTAGCCATGCCATTATCAATATTTTGTACTAATTGAAAATACAACGCTTCTATAATGAATTCTCTTTTTTTAAAATGATAATTCAAATTTCCTTGACTAATGCCCATTTCGTTTGCAATAGTTCGCAAAGTTACTTTTGACAAGCCATAATCATTAAAAAGTTTTAATGCTGTTTTTAATATGCGTTCTTTTGTAGTCATTATCTTACAAAGATATTAAAATAGTACAATTGACCTAAAATGTTATTGTAATTTTAAATTAAATTAGTACTTTTGACCTAATTTAAGAATTCAAAAACAATGAAAATTACTATAATAGGTGCAGGAATTGGTGGTTTAACTACCGCAATAGCTTTAAAACAAAAAGGATTTGACATTGAAATTTTTGAATCCTCTACTGGTTTTAAAAAAGCAGGTTCGGGAATAAATTTGGCAATTAATGCTATGCAAGTTTATAAAAGACTTGGTTTATATAAAAAAATTGAAAAAGCAGGCAGTTTTACCAATGTAATGAATGTAACTGATAAGGATTTAAACATCATTTCATCGGTTCAACTAGAAAAAGCTACACAACAGTTTAATACCAAAACTTTTGCTATTCATAGAGCAATATTACACCAAATTTTATTGGATAAATTACAAGGTGTTTCCATAGTATTTAATAAAAAATTAAGTACTCTTACACAAAAAAACAACAAGGTTCAATTAATTTTTGAAGATCGCACAAAACATATCGCATCAATAGTAATTGGTGCCGATGGCATACACTCGGCAACCAGAAAAGCCTTGTTTTGCAATACAAGTTTACGCATTGCAAAACAAGTGTGCTGGCGTGGTATTACAACAATAAAGCTCCCCAATTCTTTTAATTACACTCTTCATGAAGCGTGGGGAAAAGGCTCTCGTTTTGGCTTTGTACACGTTGCAAAAGATACTGTTTATTGGTTTGCATTATGCAATTATAAAAATAATTATAAAGCGGAATATTCGGATAGTAATATTATTTCCTATTTTTCGGATTATCATCCTACAATAAAAAATATCATTTCATCCACACCAAAAGACACTCTAATTGTTGGTGAAATAGCCGATTTAAAACCAATTGATAAATGGTATAGCAATAAAGTTTGTTTGGTTGGTGATGCTGCTCACGCTACAACGCCAAATATGGGGCAAGGTGCTTGCCAAGCTATTGAAAGTGCTTACGTGTTAGCTCAATGTTTATCTACCGAAAATGATGTTACCCAGGCTTTTGAAAAGTATCAAAACATTCGAAAAAAAATTGCGATTAATGTTGTGAAAACCAGTTGGAGTATTGGTAAAATAGCACAGTTAAATAATACTTTTTTAATCTTTTTACGCAATACCGTCATTAAAATGATGTCAAAAAAAATGATGGAAAAAAAATCGTTTACACTATTTAAACTTAACTATTAACCTCAATTAGATTAATTTGATGGTATCTTTGTTACAAAAATAGCAAATGGCACAACACAACGAACTTGGGAAATTAGGAGAAGATATGGCTTTTGACTTTTTAGTAAAAGCAGGCTATAAAATTTGTGAAAAAAATTGGCGGTTTAAAAAAGCAGAAATCGATATTATTGCTCAAAAGGGAGAAACTTTAGTTTGTGTTGAGGTAAAAACACGTTCTACCGATTTTTTTGGTGACCCGCAAGATTTTGTAGATGCTAAAAAAATTAAATTATTGGTAACTGCAATGAATGAGTACGTAGAATCTAAGGACTTAGATGTAGATGTTCGTTTTGATGTTGTTGCTATAATCCACAATAAATACAAAACGAATTTAGAGCATTTTGAGGATGCTTTTTGGCATTTTGATTAATCCCTTTTAATCAATAAATAAACTTCATTATCTAGCTCTAAATATCCTTGATCGTACACATAAAAATAAACATTATCTGTTTTGGTTTTATAGATTGAGGTAAAAAAATTAAAATCGAAATTGTGACCAATTAATTTGGAACGTGTCACCTTTGTTTTTCCTGTAGTATTTAATTCACTTAATACTTTATAATTTTTCCGAAGTCGGTTATTGGTATTTCTAATGAGGTTTTTACTATCTCTATTTATTTTATTATTGTAGGTATTTCTACAATAATCAGTACAGAATTTTTTATCGATTCTACCTTTAAATTCATCGCCACATTCTAAGCATTTTTGTTTTTCCATAAGTTATTTTTTAATAATGAGTAGTGTGTTTGTTTTAAGCACATGATTCATTTGTGTTATTGTAAAACCGTTTTGTTTTAAAAACACGATTAATTTTTTTAGCTGTTTTTCATTTTTTTGATGTAGCGAAGCATTAAATAATAGTTGTTTGGTATTGGCTAGATGTTCCCAAAATTCAGTCGAAAAAAAAGGAGCTGGTATCACATTATCAATAAATAAATCGATGATTACAAAATCGAATTCCACCTTATTTTTCAGTACAAAATCGTACGCATCGGCACAAACTATTTTTAACTTGTTGTTACTTTTTATATGGAACTCTTCTTCGGCAATTTTAATAATTTCAGGATCAATTTCTATAGCAGTAATATGTTCCTTATATAAATATTCATTCCTTAAAATAGTAATGATACTTCCGCCACCCAAGCCCAAAACAAGTATCTTTTTAAACGCCAAAACATCAAATTGAGCAACACCAATTTGTAATATTTCCTGTAAGGAACCATACGAATAATTGGCATTTTTACTGTCTAATAATTTTTTTCCGTTAAACCATACAATTTTTAAATCACCATTATAAAGCGATTTCACTTTTTTAGAAATAGGATAAATATAGCTTAGAAGTCTTATCATTACTACAAATATACAATTTATTTATCCAATTACAAACGTTTTTACTTATTTACATCCGTTTGTAAACGAAAGTAAGCAATTACCAACCGAATATATTTTCGAACTCGTCATTACTTTGCACCGTCGAAACGAAATAATGATGTTTTGGCATCGGGAATAATCCCACACAAACACAAAGCAATACTTAACTAAAATGTAGCGCTTTAATTAAATACTTATCTTATGAATACGTTAAGAAACAATGTACAGTTAATTGGTCACTTAGGACAAAAACCAGAAATCACTACTTTAGATAGTGGTAAAAAACTAGCAAAATTTTCTATTGCTACAAACGACTCTTATAAAAATGCCAAAGGAGAAAAAGTTGAAAATACCGATTGGCATAATATTGTAGCTTGGAATAAAACTGCCGAGCTGGTAGAAATGTTTTTAGACAAAGGAAAACAAGTAGCCATATCGGGAAAATTAACCACAAGATCTTGGGATGATAAAGATGGCAACAAACGATACATCACCGAGATTATTTGTAAAGAATTACTGATGTTGGATAAACAGTAAATAGTTTAAATTTTGAAATAATTTATAAAGGCAATCGTTTTATTCGGTTGCCTTTTTTAGTATTGTTTTTATTTAACTTTATTGTTTTTCTGTAATGTCACACGATAAAATCGTGCGGTAGCCTGTGCGATTATTCGTGCGCTAGCTAGGACAAATATATAAGTTTTGTACTATTTCCTAATTACCTATAAAATTTAATATTTCATCCCTTGCTTTTTTACGATAAGGAGTGTGTAGAAATGTATAAGTTCTAGTTTGTAATACTTTTTTTAAATTAGAAAATGATTTTAATGCAGATGACTTAGATATTTTAGTTGGGTTTGCTAGTCAAATTCGTATAGCCATTGAAAATGCAAAGTTATTTGACCAAATACAAGGAATGAAAAATCACCTTAATATTTTGGTTCAAAATTTAGATAGTGGTATTGTTACTATAAATAAAGCACTTAAAATAAATACGGCTAACCAAACATTTAATACATTATTTGGGCTAAAAAACAACTATTTAACAGATACACATATTGATGATTTAGATAACGTATTAAAACCATTATTTAAGCATTGTAAGCACACCATCAATTCAGGAGAAAAAAAATATCAGGAAGAAGTAGAAATAAAAATTGATACTAAAATAGTGATTGTTAATTTGAGTGTACTACCAATGCAAGATGCTAAAGGAGAAGTAATTGGAGCTATAGTTGTTTTCAATGATATCTCTAAAGAAAAGAGAATAAAATCAAATTTAAGTAGGTACATTCCTCAACATTTAGTAAAACAAGTAATGGATAATGATAACTTGGCATTAAAAGGAAATTTTTCTAAATGCAGTATCTTGTTTTCAGATATTAGAAACTTTACAACATTGACAGAAGAATTTGGTGCCATCCAAATTGTAGAACTCCTAAATAAGTATTTTGAAGCCATGATCACTTCGGTACATAAATACAATGGTATTTTAGATAAATATATTGGTGATGCAATAATGACTGTTTTTGGAGTGCCCTACGCAAATATGTCTGATTCAAAGAATGCCGTTTATTGCGCTTTAGATATGTTTACCATGCTTGCTAACTTAAATAAAACCAATAAGAATTTACCTACGTTAAATATTGGTATTGGTATAAGTACTGGTAATGTAGTTTCTGGTAATATTGGTGCCGAAAAACGCTTTGAATATACGGTAATTGGTGATTCTGTAAATTTAGCAGCACGACTAGAAAGTGCAACAAAAACATATAAAGTTAACCTTTTAATTTGTGAAAATACTTATAACGAAGTTAAAGAATATTTTCATTGTAGAGAAATTGATACCTTATTGGTAAAAGGAAAAAATATTCCTGTAAAAGTATTTACAGTTATTAGTGATAAAGAGCAAGTACTTACCAAAGTACAACAAGATTTTAATCTAAAATACGCAAAAGGATTATCATCATATAAAAACAATAAATATCAAGAAGCAATTCAATTTTTTCAAGAAGCAAACTTACTTATCCCAAATGAAGGTGCTACACAAGTACTTCTTAAAAAATGTAATAATAGTCTTAAAATAAATGCTTAACCCAATTCTTTAATGGTGTTTTTAGTGTGTTTTTCTACAATCATCATTTGATCTTCTAGATGTTGATAAATATTAATTTTAATTTTCAGATTACGTTTTAGCATCCATAAATAGGTATGCAATTTTTTTTCATCTAATTCAGAAACAAGTACAGGTTGCTTTATCGCTATTAATTTTCCTTCATCATTAAATTGCATATTTTTTATTAGTATATTGTTTATGGGAAAATAATAGTTTTTATAAGGCTGTGTTTGTTCTTGTTCTTCTAATTTGATTAAAATATCAAAGTAATAATTATAGTAATAGCCTATTCTTTTACGAAGTAACTTGTCTTTTATAATATCTAAACCTTTTGCTACTAAACCATCATAACCTGTTTTATTGGGTGCGAAAATGGCATTCTCAAAAATGGAGACATACATTTTTTGTATGGAATCTTGATTTACAGGCTTACCATCAATAAGATCTTTTAAATAGTCACAAGATTTTTGAGAATAAAGATATTCTGATTTATTGCTTCTTATCGTACGTAGATCAATTTGCACCGAATTTTTTACTTCTATTAAAATTTCTTTTTCTGCTCTAAGATCTCTCCTATCCTGATTCCAATTATTTAATGCAAATGCAGAAACAACAGCAATGAAAATGGAAAGAGATTCAAATAAATATTTTGTCCAACTAAAAGTCTTGTTTTTCATAGTATTACATTTTTGTCAGTCTTTTTGTCATTTTTATACGCAGGTTAAAATATATCTTTACACGTAATTATTAATATAAAAGACAAAATAACATTATGGAGTTTACAAAAGAACAAAAAATATTTCAAACTATTGTACAAAAAGCTTGGGAAGATACTACTTTTAAACAAGAATTAATAGCAAACCCGAATGGATATTTTTAAATTAAGGTGAATGATATTCTTACGAATATTTTTAATATCATTATTGTTTTCTTCCTCATATTCAGTAATAACCCTAAACCCTTTTGTAATTTTCGTTTTAGGATTAGCAGATTTATTAGTGAGTTAAAAAACTTTATACCAATAAAAAAAAGCCTCTATATTATGCTTTTTTAATCTATTTAAATTATTGTACCTAGGGTTTTTAATTTCCCACTTACTCATATCTATTTTTTTGTCAAATCTATCGATTTCAGTATTATTTAACTCAATTTGCTTTACAATATAGGATGCTTTTGCAACTGCAATTTGCGCTTCGGGCTGTCTAAATTTTGAACCATAAATAAAATTACTCAATTTACCAATACCTGTTTGCATTTCTACAAATTGTTTTTGATTCAACTTACCTGAAGAACAAAAATTATAGGAAGAGTTTATTATATCCTCAATAATTAAGTGGTAATCACCTTCGTTGAAACCTCTATAAACCAGTTCACTTTTTGCAACTTTAATAAAGTTTTCTTTAACATTATCTAAAGATTCAATTCTATCAAAAATACTTCCTATATCAAATATCTGCTTTAATACTTCTTTAGGTTTAGTTAAAGGAACCCCTGTTGTTTCGGGTCCATAAGCAGTAAGTTTATCGCCAAGTATTGCAGGAAGTGTAGGCGTTGTTACTTTAATTGGTTGTGAATCATCTTCCATAACCAAAAAATGAGATACATCTGTCTCTTGAGTTTCCGTATAAGGATTGTTTTCAAAAACAATGTCCAAAAGGATATTATTTATTTCTCCTTTCATTGTTGTTTGAGGTTCATAATGCAATTTATAGTGAGCTTTTTCAATTTTAGAATTATGTTTTCTTTTATGTTCCTCCCATTTTAAAAAATCTGTATTTTCAATAATAACATTTAACACAGATTCTATATCTTGTTCTTTATCTTCAATAATAATATCTATATCAATAGAAAATCGCCTTGGTTCTTGAATCATTAACATTAAAGAAGTACCGCCTTTAAAAATAAAATTTAACCCAGATTTTTGAAGTTCTTCCAATAAGACTAATGCTCTAACTACTTTTTCAATAATTATTGGATCTGATTTGTATTTATTAACACATACCTGTATCCAATCAATACCTAAGCTCTCTTTCTTAATCATTTGCAATTCTTTTTTTAACTAGTTCTTTTTTTCCTCTTCTATTTGCATAGTGAAGTAATTTATCTTTATTAATAGTATAGTAATCAAATACATTGTCTAAGATATTATCTAAATCTTTTTCCTGAAATGCTGACAACATTTTTTTATCAATAATTAAATCAACTATTATTTTTTCTATCGTAGGAATCTTAATTTTTTTTATTTCTTGAATTGGTGCTCCAGACACCAAATTTTTAATGATATAGATAGTTTTATTATTATTAGCATATCGAAGTAAAAGTTCTTCGCTTGGATTTAAAAATGTATTTTTTTGAATACTAGAGAGAAAGTAAAATACATTCTCTTCCGACCCTTTTTCTACTTCAATGAATATCATATTAACATTTGGAATATGCAACATCCATTGATTAAGCCAAGATGTATTCCAAACAGATTTTTCTAAATAAGGAAATTCGCTGTCTAGTTTTTTATATAGAGTTTTAAGTTTATTAGATAACTGAGGTGAAAATGTATTTTGTGTACCTAATTGATATCGTCCTCTACCTACTCTTTTTAAAATTCCTTTTTCTACTAAATCATGAATTTTCCAATATATAGTATTTTTTTTTATGGATGGATTTGTTTCTCTATAAAAGGATAGAATATCATTTATCTCAAGTATTTCCTGTTCCTTAAAAGACTCTTCAATACTAATGATATGTAATTTTTCTTTATTGATGATGTAAATATTTATGCAAATATACAAAAACAAAGTATCATCAGCAAATATGTTTTACTGACAATACTTTGTTATTAATTTACTGATGATAGTCAAGTCGAGAATAGTTTTTAAATAATAAAGACATTCTCTACTCCAACCGAATGGATATTTTTAAATTAACCAATATATTATTTACAAGATAATGTGATTTCTTTTAGTTTCTCAATTTCACTATATTTTATAGTCCTCAAAATTTTAGCTTTACAAAAAAAATTCTTTTTATACTTACAAATAATTTCCTCATCTTTAAAAGAGAATTTTAATTTTCGATATATACATTTAGAATATACTTTTAAGATTCTTCCAATAAATTTATTGTTTTTCACTTCAAAAATAATTAGCCTAATATATGCAGCTTCAATATTACCTACATTTGGAACAATAATACCAGAAGAAATTATATGATTACCTTTTATTTTAATATATGTATGTCGCTTACTTTTTATATTACTAAATTCATAAAAGGAATCAACTCTTTTACCATCAACAATTAATTCAATATAATCTGCTCTTTTTCTCAGTTTATAATTTTCCTTTTGCGAATAAGTATTTATATTTATTATCAATAAAAATAAAATTAATATCTTTTTCATCATATTTATTACTTCTTAAAAACCTTTTTATACTTAGCGGTATTATTTAATAATTCGGCTGCTTTTTTAATAACATTATCGTGTGCAAATTTATGCTCGTAAATTCCTTTTTTATAATAATATTGTTTTAATATTTCATCGGTAAGGTATGTTGTAATTTCCTCTTTATTAATAGCTAAATCTGCTATTTTTTTAGTGTTTATCTGCTTTAATAAATCATCGTAGCCTGTTTGTATATCTGTTGCATACTCATCTTTCTCAGCAACTTTAAACGCTTTTTCAAAACTTCTTTCTGCTTTGGTTTTAAACGATGTTTTGTTGGTAGTGATATAATTAATAAACGCTTTATAATCGGTATCGGTAAGCATAAAATCTGTAGGTGATTTTATGGTACTGTGTTTGTATTGGTAGTCGCTAGCAAATTTAAAAATAGCATTAGAACGAATTAATGCTTTGGTTGCCACACTTTTGTCGGCTTTTTCTATTTTAATATCGGGTTCAACGCCACCGCCATCATATACTTTTCTTCCATTGGTTGTTTTAAACATATTCCGATTTTTTGGATCAAATTTGGGAACAATACCCGTTTTATGATCTCTATTGGTATAATCTAATTCCTGTATACATCGTCCGCTTGGCGTATAATATTTAGAAATTGTTAATTTCATTTGTGTTCCGTAAGGTAACCTTCTAGTTCGTTGTACCAATCCTTTTCCAAACGAGCGTTCTCCAATTACAACAGCTCTATCTAAATCTTGCAAAGCACCCGATAAAATTTCGCTTGCCGAAGCCGATCTACCATTAATTAAAATCACCAACGGAATATCTAAATCAATAGGAGTTTGCCTTGTTTTATACGTTTTATTCCATTTTTTCACTTTAGATTTTGTGGTGACAACAATTTGATCTTTGGGCACAAAATAATTTACAATTTTCACCACTTCGTTTAATAAACCACCAGGATTAAAACGCACATCGATAATTAATTTTTTCATTCCTTCGGCTTTTAAATCATCATACGCTTCTTTTACTCTTGCCGATGCTTTTTTATTAAATTTCACAAATGCCATATACCCAACTTCTTTATCAATCATTGCGTGAAAAGGCACAGGATCTATCTCTATGGTAGCTCTTGTAACCGTTGTTTTAATTTTTTTACCATTGCGGTTTATTTTAATTTTTACTTTGGTATCTGGCAATCCTTTTAGTAAAGATGTTATAGATTTTCCTTCAAAATCTTTAACAAGAACATCTCCTATTTTAATAATTTGGTCACCTGCTTTTAAACCTGCTTTTGCTGCTGGCGAATCTTCATAAACTTCTCTTACAAACAATTCTTTATCAAAAAAAGAAGACGAAGCACCAATACCACCATACGAACCTCTAGATTTAATTTTATAATCTTCTACACCTTGTTCATCGTAATATCTCGTATAAGGATCCAAGTTTTTTAGCGTA
>Ga0256844_10000970_pt1 | contig 10849 bp, 9 predicted proteins | sample MusselsmetaG_FD_189100 | JGI IMG/M metagenome (GOLD analysis project Ga0256844, IMG submission 189100) | Mussel associated microbial communities from hydrothermal vent at the East Pacific Rise, Pacific Ocean - Mussels | ecosystem: Host-associated > Mollusca > Shell > Unclassified ... | reverse complement strand
ATGGATGCTTTTTTGGAGAACTTAAAAGAAGAGCCATTAAGCACGGAGCGTTCAGAGATTGTTGATGAAATTATTGCTGTACTTGTTAATGAGAAATTACAGTTAGGTTTTTACAGAAGTATGATGCAACGCTACCAACCTAAGCGTGATGAAAACCAAAGCAACGAGAACAATGCATCAAAAATGAGTAAACAAGAGGAGCGTTATTTGGACTCCATGAAAAAAGCAGAAAAGAATCATCTGCTTTATGGCTCACAAGTTTTTAGTTTAGAAGAGATGAATGAACTACAAGATGCCATAAAATCTAGCATATTCAAAAAGATTAAACGTGTTGAAAATGAAGCATTGGTAAAAATTATGAACAACTACATTCAAGGTGTTGCCTCTGAACCTAAAAAAGTAAAAGAGATAAAACGTGAGAAGAAGCCCTAGACTTCTTCTTGTAAGCTACATTACTAATTCTTTGCGTTGTACATACCATCCAAAATCACCAATCATAGTAATGTTATCTTTACTATCTTTGATTTTTACTTTTACCATAAGCATGGCACGACCCCGTTTTAAGAACTCTTTTTCAAACTTTATTTTGTTCTCCTCTGTCACACTTGCTTCGGCTACAAGTTCTGTTGTTGCTGGATATTTATATTTAATATTCGAACTTCTTAAAAGTGGCACAACATCATCAGCATATTCAGGGAAAAGAGAGAGAAGGTAGAGTCCACTTTGTGTCTCTGCCAAAGTAAATTGAGCAGCAGCATGAACTGTACCAATATGGTTTTCAACATCTTTATGAGGGCTTAACTGCAAAAGCTTTTTATTTCGTCTCTTTACACCCACATAGTTGGCAAAAGGAATAATTTTTAAAAGGTCAAGGTTTAAATCTATTTTATACATTTTCGAAGTATATCATATTATATTGTTACGAAATGTTTAAGATATACAAATTTAGATTTATTTATATTGACTTATTCAAATTAACATAATACAATGAATTAATATGCTTTACAAAGGAGATTAACATGTTAAAGGTTAAAAGTCTGCTCATGGGCAGTTTAGTCCTATTACTACAGAGTGGATGTATGGGTACAACTCCTAAACCAACTCAAAACAATACCTCAACTACAGCTCCAAAAGTTTGTACAAATGAGCAAGGCATCATTATTAACTGCAACACCCCACCTGAAGTAGACCCAGCACTTGTAGGTATTGGGTTGAGTAAGGGTACAGTAGAGAGATATAGCGTTGAACCAAAAGGTTTTTACTACTATGGGCAAGTATTAATTGAACCAAAACTTACTCGCCATGCACTTAGTGGTCCAGAAGCACAAACTTTTCTCTCTCATGTTGAAAGACTTTTTCAAGAAAAAAGAAAAAACTTTGGTTTAACAGTCACCCCAATTATCGATGGGCATCGTCTTCCTGACATTGTTCTTTTTACTTATGAATATGACAGTAGTACACAAACATGGAGAACAACTTTTAATGAAGAGCCACGAACAGCTATGACCCTTCTAAAAGCAGATACTACCCTATCTTTTGAATTAAGATATACCTCCATTGATGGGCGTACATTTAACCAAATTAAAGAGCTTACAAAAAGTGTCTATGGAGGTACTATGTTACTCTCTGGTACGGCTATTCCTGTTATTGACCTCATTGCCGATAAAGTAAGTAACATGTTAAGTCATACCCAAAATTCAACTACAACGCTCTATTTTGCACCTATTTTAGACCATAAAAAGTCAGTTAACTACCATATTTCAACCAATGACGGAAAACAACTTGCCGAAGTTAAATTTTCTTTACTTTTACGAGACTCGGTAGTAACAGGTACGGTTGTAGAGTCTGAAATCAATACCATTCCAAAAGTAGACAGTTACACCAATCCACTAAACTTGGTACAGACACATATAAATGAAACATTAACCCTCAATGACAAACTACAGCGTGAAGAGTCCATTGCTACCCTCTTTCAAATTACAGAACCTCTACAGTTTAGAAACAAATGTAGAAGCATTCTTAACCGTCTAGAGACCTACGGACTAAATATGTTTGACCGATATAATGCTTTTTCTCAGGTTCTAGAAGGGACGAATTTTTTAACAGACCGAAAACTCTACTACAGTGGTTGTTTGTCAAAAAGCAAACTTAAAATTATGCATGAAATGGGAATTTCACTACCTGCTCCACCAAAACCACAACCTGTCAGAGTAAGTATAGATGATGATGTTTTAAAAAACTTTGGACGATATATGCTTAATCCTGTTGCTAATGTTGGCTTTAAAAGTGATCTTTTAAAGCTCTTCTCCGACACGGTAATGGTTAATGGTAATGAACTCTCTGCATTTAATGATCTCTACAATGAAGATGATGAGGTTGGACTCACTGCAAAAGATTTTATGAAGCGTTTAGGAGACATTGGTGTTGCTAGATATGGTGGTTATAGTCATCAGAGAAAAGATTTTAGATACTTTCTCTTTAGACCACTAAACAGTGAAACTATTTACCGTATAAAACTAAAGAGAGAAAAGAGTTGGGGTCGCATTCGTAGTGTCGTCATTCAACCTTGGTCAAATGAAAATATTTCAGCAAAAAAACAACATGAGCTAAGAAGAGCAGCTGCAAGCACTGTACTTGGTTTTGAAAGCGATATACTTAGAAAAGAGAAACCTGTTGAGGTTGCATTAAACTAATACACAACCTTTTTTCTACACAGCCCCTTGGTCAATCATGGAGTCAGCAACCTTTCTAAAACCTGCAATGTTCGCTCCTGTCACCAAGTCACCTTCACAATCAAACTCTACCGAAGTATCATACGCTGTTTTGAAAATATTTTGCATAATGGTACGTAGTTTAATGTCAACCTCTTCAAAAGACCACTGTGCCATGCTTGCGTTTTGACTCATCTCCAGTTGTGAAGTCGCAACCCCACCTGCGTTGGCAGCTTTTCCTGGGGCAAAAAGAATCTTGTTCTCCTTAATAAACTCATAGGCATCAGGAGTCGTTGGCATATTTGCACCTTCGTTAATGAGCATACATCCATTCTCTTTAAGTACCATTGCATCGATTAACGTTAACTCATTTTGTGTTGCTGATGGGAAAGCAATGTCACAAGGAATATGCCATACAGCATGACCCCCTTCAGGGTATTTACTCACAGGAATGTAGTTACACTTACAGTCAACTGTTGCATACTCTTCTAAAGATTCATGATGCAACTCTTTAATGACTTTTAACGCCTTTAAATCAATGCCCTCTTCTTGATGGATTGTACCTTTACTGTCAGAACAAGAGATAGGAATAGCACCCATTTCGTAAAGCTTTTCAATGGTATAGATGGCAACATTTCCAGAACCAGAAACTGCACACTTTTTGCCCTTTAAATCTTTTCCATAAGCATTTAAAAAGTTCTCAGCAAAGTAAACAGAACCGTAACCTGTGGCTTGTTTTCTAGCATTTGACCCACCCCAATTTAGACCTTTGCCTGTTAAAACACCTTCAAACTCACCTGTAAGCTTTTTATACTGCCCAAACAAGTAACCAATCTCTCTTGCACCCACACCAATGTCTCCTGCTGGTACATCTTTGTGTTTTCCAATGTGTTTGTAGAGTTCCGACATGAAAGCTTGACAAAACTTCATGATTTCATTGTCCGACTTTCCTTTGGGGTCAAAATTTGAACCACCCTTTGCACCACCAATCTGAAGACCTGTTAGGGCATTTTTAAAAATCTGTTCAAAACCTAGAAACTTCATAATTCCAAGATTTACTGTTGGGTGAAAACGAAGTCCCCCTTTGTAAGGTCCAATAGATGAATTAAATTGTACTCTGTAGCCTAAATTGGTCTGAATTTTCCCTGCATCATCCAGCCATGTTATTTTAAAAATAATGCTACGTTCTGGAACTACTATACGCTCTAAAATATTGTATTCAAGGTAACGTTTATCTTCGTTTAAAAGTGGTTTCAAAGAGAAGAGTACCTCTTCAGTCGCTTGGTAAAATTCATCCTGTCCAGGGCTACACTCTTTTATATATTTTAATATTTCTTCTATTTTTTGACTACTTGGCATATCTGCTCCTTATATTCTCTAAAAATTCATCCCCATCTTAGCACTTTTTGACTAAAATAACGCAGAAAAATATCACCTATATAGGAATAATAAATAATGTCAAAACCATTAGAAAATTTAGATGAAGTACTAAGAAATCACAAATTGAGTCAAGAAGAGTATACACACATATTAGAAATCTTAGAGGGGCGACATCCGAACCTTGTTGAGCTTGGAATCTTCTCTGCTATGTGGTCAGAACACTGTTCTTACAAATCAAGTAAAAAGTACCTTAACGGTTTTCCTACCAAAGCTCCATGGGTCATTCAAGGTCCAGGTGAAAATGCTGGTGTAATTGACATTGGTGGTGGCATGGCTGCTGTATTTAAAATGGAGTCACACAACCACCCAAGCTTTATTGAACCTTACCAAGGTGCTGCAACAGGTGTTGGTGGAATTTTAAGAGATGTATTTACAATGGGTGCTAGACCTGTAGCAAACATGAATGCTTTACGTTTTGGTAACATTGTAAACTCTGACAAAACAGCAAAATACCAAAGACACCTTGTAAAAGGGGTAACAGAAGGTATTGGTGGTTACGGAAACTGTATGGGTGTTCCAACCATTGGTGGTGAAGTTTCGTTTGACGAATCTTACAACGGAAATATTTTAGTAAACGCTTTTGCTCTTGGTCTCTGTAAAGCTGACGAAATCTTTTTGGGGATTGCTGAAGGTATTGGAAATACTGTCATGTACGTAGGGTCAAAAACTGGACGTGATGGACTTGGTGGTGCTGTTATGAGTTCAGATTCATTTACAGAAGAGTCAAAGTCTTTACGTCCAACGGTTCAAGTTGGTGACCCTTTCATTGAAAAACTTTTACTTGAAGCATGTTTAGAGCTTTTCAAAACAAAAGACGTTGTAGTCGGAATTCAAGATATGGGTGCTGCTGGTCTTACATCTTCTGCTTTTGAGATGGCTGGCAAATCTGGTTCAGGAATGATTATGCACCTTGACCAAGTTCCTGCTCGTGAAGAGGGAATGACCCCTTACGACTTTATGCTTTCTGAGTCACAAGAGCGTATGCTTGTTTGTGTGAACAAAGGTAAAGAGCAAGAAGTTATCGACATTTTTGAAAAATGGGACTTAGATGTTGCAGTCATTGGTGAAGTAACCGACACAGGTAACATGGAACTTACATGGCATGGTGAAAAAGTTTGTGACATGCCAATTGCTCCTGTGAGTGAAGAAGCACCCATTTTAGACCGTCCAACCTCTAGACCTAAATATTTAGATGAAATCTCAGGAAAAACTATTGACTCTTATGAAAAAGTAGAGAACCAAGTAGCATTTGAAAAGCTTTTAGGCTCTATGGAAGTAGTTGACAAGGCGTGGATTTACGACCAATATGACTCAATGGTACAGACAAACACAACAAAAGCACCAGGTTCACTTGATGCTTCTTGTATTAGAATCAAAGAGACAGGAAAAGCTTTGGCAATGTCGGCTGACTGTAATCCTCGTTACTGCTACATTGACCCCGAAAAAGGTGGAGCTTTAGCAGTAGTTGAGTCTGGACGTAACGTTGCAATGTCTGGTGCTAGACCACTTTCAATTACTGACTGTTTAAACTTTGGTAACCCAGAAAACCCAGAAGTTATGTGGCAGTTTGCACAAGCTTGTGAAGGAATCAAAGAGGCATGTTTAGCTCTTAATACTCCTGTTGTTTCTGGAAATGTTTCACTCTATAACGAAACCAATGGAACATCTGTCTTCCCTACTCCTGCCATTGCAATGGTTGGACTGAACGAAGATGAGAAAAAAGTTCTTCCTTCATGTTTTCAAGAAGATGAAAACCACTTATTGTTAATTGGAGATACAACATCACAATTTGGTGGTTCACTTTACATTAAAGAACTTTTTGGTGAAACAGCTGGAACTTTAGCTGACATTGAGTACAAAAAAGAGTTGGCACTTTGGCAGTTGGTCATTGATGCCAATGAAAAATGTCTTTTAGCTTCTGCAAAAGATTTAAGTTCAGGTGGTATTGCCATTGCCTTAGCAAAGATGGCTGCTGTATCTGGTAGAGGTGTCATTACGGGAATTAGACTTGAAGATAAAAGAAACATTTTTGATGAGTCACAAAGTAGAGCCATTTTAGAAGTAAGTTCAAAAGAGAATCTTGAAGCTGTTATTAACATGGCAAAAGAGTTAGGGCTTTCAACTGATATCATTGGTAAAGTTGGGGGAGATGTTCTCAAAGTTAATGATATTGAGATGAACTTAGAGAAGCTACAAAGTATTTACTTTAATAGCTTCAAAGAGGTAGTCGAACAAGATATATAGAAAGAGAAGAGATTATCTCTTCTTTTTAAACACACTCCAATTTATCTGATGCCAGATTATAGACAGGCTTTTTATTATTTTGACAATAGTAGTCAGATGTAGGTAAGATAGTTTTTTCTAAAATTCTATCTTCTGTCTTTTCTCTAACATTACTCACAATCGTTAAATTTTGATTTTCTTCAAGATTTAACTTCTCATTTAATGCAATTGCTTCTTGCTCTTGAATGTAAGTTGCTTTTTCTGCTTCTGTCATAATGTACGAAGGAAATACATAAATCTCTTCATTGTCAACAACAATATCAATTGTCTTGTCAAATTTATCCTCTACACTTACAAAGTTATGACTATAATCTACTTTTACTTCTTTTACTTGTTCAATGTATCTAGGCTTAGCCATAATGACAAGAGACTTTTTCTTCTCAATATAACTTTTAGAAGGTCCTAAATTATCTAGATTTACTATACATACACCACCTACACAAGTAGTTGTCCCCTGTGCAAATAATGTTGATCCCAATAGTAGTGTCGATAGTCCAATTGTTAATAATCCATTTTGTATCATCTCATCTCCTTGTAAGTACAATGTTCTCGATAGCTGTAATTTCTTTCCTAAGAATATTATTCCAAAAAAAGGAGTAAGAACAAAATAAATTATGCTTATTTTAAAAAAAATTGATAAAAAAATAGCAATTGTGTCAATTTTTCAAACTTTTAGAACATAAAATAACATTCATTCTTTTTTATTAATTCTGTTATATTATAATATATTAAAAATTATTTATTTTCGGGTTTAGCAAAAGTTTTCCATCTACTTACCTCTCTAACAGAAGGAAACTCTTCAAGTATCTCCTGTGGTTGGAAGTTTGGCTTATAAGCAAATGCTTTACACCCATCAACCCAATAGCCCAAATAAATCCATGGTAATTCTAAGACTTTTGCAAGCTCAACTTGATAAAGTAATGAATAGGTTCCCAAAGATAAATTTAAATAATCAGGATCATAATAGAAGTAAATTGAAGAGATGCCGTCATCTAAAATGTCTATTAAATCTACTCCAATTAGCTTATCATCTTTAATATAGAGTACTTCTTTACCAAAATCATGTGCACCTTCAACAAAGTTTTCTTTGTATTCTCTAGGTGAGATATTACGATGAGACCAATTGTCCTGTTTGTGTTTATGAGAGTGGTACTTATTGTAAAGATCAATATGTGCTTGAGAAAGTGATGGCTTTTGAATAATAATCTCAGTATCTTTATTACGTTTAATCGCTTTTTTTTGAGATTTTCTTAATTTAAAATCATTAACATCAATACGAATCGATTTACACTCAGTACACCCTTCACATATTGGATGAAAGTAGTAACAGCCAAAACGACGCCATCCACGATTAATTAACGCTGTGTTATATGCCTGTGATGCATTTTCTATATGTTTGTAATTCATACGCACACTTTTATTGTCTAAATAAGCACAATCATAGTCTAACATACAAAAATCTGTTGAGAGTGGAGGAATATCTGTAAAAATCATATCATTCATAAAGGAGATTTTATCTAAAAATTGTCAATTTATAGTAAAATTGAATTAATTTTTTATTGAAGGGTTAAGTTTGTATCTATACCAACCAAATAGTGGTTACGCTTACAATAGTGATTCTATATTTCTATATGATTTTATTTCACAATTCAAACCAAAAGGAAGACTTTTAGATGTCGGTTGTGGTGTTGGTATTATCTCACTACTGCTAAGCCGTGACTTTGACATTGAATGTTCCATTATTGATAAACAAGAGATTATGTTAAGCTATGCCAAACACAATTTTGAACTTAATAATTTAAAAGTAACTGCCCATTTGGGAGATTTCATTACACAATTAGAAAAGGAGAAGTATGACTTTATTGTCTCAAATCCACCTTTTTATGATGAAAATGTTACGCAAAGTGAAAACACTCATTTAAACATTGCACGATATGCACAGCATTTACCTATTATAGATTTTGTAAAAAAAGTAAAAAAGCATCTAAATCCACGAGGTCGCTTTATTTTCTGCTATGATGCCAAACAAATTGACCGATTGCTTCACGCATTAAAAGAGCATAAGATCAATCCAGAGATAATGCGTTTTGTTCACTCTAAAATTGATCGAAACTCAAAATTGGTAATGATATCTGCACGCATGAACTCAAAGTCACTTATGAAAATATTACCTCCATTGGTTGTATTTAATGAACATAATATATATAGCAGAGAAGCAGAAAAAGCTTTTGATCGTGCAGGAACACATAGTATTAAGGGAGACTACTAATGGAAAATACAATAATGTCAGAAGAGGGATATACATTCAAATTTACTCCTTCTGCTTGTGAAACATGTGGTGGTGCTTGCTGTACTGGTGCAAGTGGTTACATTTGGGCAAAATATCCAGAGATAGAAAAAATGGCTCAATTTTTAGAGCTAACTGTGGAAGATTTTGCTACAATGTACCTTAAGAAAGTTAAACACAGATACTCTCTTATTGAGAAAAAAATAGATGATGAAAACTATGCATGTATCTTTTTTAATAATGAACTAAAGCAGTGTAGTATCTACCCTGTAAGACCAAGACAGTGTCGAACATTTCCATTTTGGGAGACATTTAAAAACAATAAAGAAGAGGTAAAAAACGAGTGTCCAGGGATAATATAATGAAAAATAAAATAATTTTTATAACTCTACCAATACTTATCTCCTTATACCTATCAGGTTGTACAACTTATAGCGTACCGAGTGAGAGTAAAGTATTAATACCTAAAGAGGAACTTCCTGCTTATAATCCAAAAAATTTTGCAAATCAAGCATCTTCTACTCAACGTTTATTTAAAGGTGAAGATGATTTGATCATTAAAGCCATCTTTTTAGAAGATGAACGTCACTTTAATGAGAGCAATAGATACTATGCCAAACTCTATGATTTAACACATAAAGATGAATACCTCATAAAAGAGTTTACTACAGCTAGATATGCTGGTATTCAATCAAAACACCTTAATGAGTTACAAACTTATACACTACACCATCCTAATAACTTACAAGCAAAACGGTTACTACTCTCTTTTTATATAGAAGAAAAAAGTTTTGAAAAAGCAAAAAATATAGGTAGAGAGCTAACAGAAAAATCAAATCAGGCAGTAGATTTTGAGTTAGCTGCAAATCCATATATCTTTACGAAAGAGTATGATGAGTCTATCAGTTTTTTGCAAGAAGCATACAATAAAACATTCAACGAAGACATATTACTTAAAATTGCTACCATACAAATTAATTATATGAATCATATTGATGATGCAATTGAACTATTAGAGAACCATATAAAGAAGCAAGGATGCAGTGAAAAAATTTGTCTTCAGCTCAGTTCTATCTATATACAACAGCAAAAAGCAGATAAATTAATTCCTCTCTATAAAAACCTATATGAGACTACAAAGAAAGAGATTTATTTAGAAAAAATTATAGAGAGCTATATTTTTAATCAAGATATTGCTTCTGCAATTAAATACTTAAAAATTGACCATAAAAATGATGAACTACTCTATTCACTATATATGGAGAAAAAAGATTATACAGAAGCCAATAATTTAGCAAAAGCATTGCTTAAAAAGACCCATGACCCTAAATGGTACGCTGAATCTGCGATCTCATACTATGAGTCACTCTCTGACCAAAATGACAAAACACAGCTCAAAAAAGTCATTGCAGATTTCGAAAAAGCAATTGAACTTGGCGTTAAGAACCCTGTCTATTTAAACTACTATGGATACACCCTCATAGACAAAGATTTAAACATTGACAAAGGTCTTAAGATTATTCAAAAAGCATTAGAGCAAGAGCCTGAAAATACTTATTTTTTAGACTCATTGGCTTGGGGACATTACAAACTTAACAACTGTGCTATTGCCTACCCTACCATGAAAAAAGTTGTAGAGGTCGAAGGGCTAAACGAAGAAGAGATTGTAGGACATTGGAATGCAATTAACAGTAAATGTAAAGCACAATAAGCAAACAAAACAGTAAAAGGTAAAAAGTGGCACAAATTTTAGATGAGATTATAAAAAAAACAAAAGCAGATTTAGAGAAGAGAAAAGTTGACTATCCGTTAGAGTGGTTAGGTCGTTCTTTATCATTAAATCCTTTTCCTCCTAGAGAGGTATTTTCTGTTCTTAAATCAACTCCAGAAAATCCCTATAGAATCATTGCTGAAATTAAAAAAGCAAGTCCAAGTAAAGGGATTATTCGAGAAGACTTTGACCCAATGGCGATTGGTCAGGCTTACGAAAAGGGTGGAGCAGATTCACTCTCAATTCTTACAGAGCCTCACTTCTTTAAGGGTGACAAAGAGTACTTAGGTATGGTGAGACGTTACACCTCTATTCCTCTACTTCGTAAAGATTTTATTGTAGACAAATACCAACTGG
>Ga0256844_10000969_pt1 | contig 10857 bp, 9 predicted proteins | sample MusselsmetaG_FD_189100 | JGI IMG/M metagenome (GOLD analysis project Ga0256844, IMG submission 189100) | Mussel associated microbial communities from hydrothermal vent at the East Pacific Rise, Pacific Ocean - Mussels | ecosystem: Host-associated > Mollusca > Shell > Unclassified ... | reverse complement strand
TGATTTTGAATATAATACGTAGGAAAATTTCACACCTGTGTATATTCTAAAAAATTTATATTTATCAATAGTTGACTTTCTCCATCTTATTTGAAAAGGTAATTCTAATTTATGAAAAAGTAATTCGTTACTATTATACTCCTCTAAATCTTGAAAATCTTCTGCCACAACTTGATTGTTTTGAACAGAAATTTTCATATTGTGAAAATAGCGATCTCTAGCATACCCCAAACCAATACCCAAACCAAAACTACGTTGCTCATTCAAAGGAATATCTCTAATATAACCCGTAAAAAAGCTATTAGAAACACCACGCAAGGAAACATCATTTGGTTTATTTCTTAGCAAGTTATAGCTAGCACCAATATAAAGTTGATCCTCTAGATAATAACCTTTATTACTAGAGGTTGTATCATCTTGAGCTGTAATTGAAATCGTAAAAAAGAAACTAAGTATTAATAAATATCTCATTTGCTATATAATAGGCTCAAATATACAAATAAACGGATAGTATTTTAATTTATATACACAAAAAAAGCCTCACAAATTGTGAGGCTTATATAAAAAGTAGATTCACTACTTATCATTTATAATTATCCTAAAGAAACACGTTTAAAGCTTTTAACAGCAACATCACCATATGTTTTTACATAATCGGAAACACTTTGTTTTTCATCTTTAATGAATTTTTGATCTAATAAACATTGCTCTTGATCTAATGTTGTATTATCAGAAATAAAACGTTCTAATTTTCCAGGTAAAATACGATCCCAAATTTGTTCTGGTTTACCTTCAGCTTTTAATTCAGCTTTAGCAGACTCTTCAGCTTTAGCTAAAACAGCATCAGATAATTGAGCCATAGAAATATATTGAGGTACATTCTTTAAATGTTTACCTAGACGTGCTAATTCTTCATTTTCTTTTTCGATTACTGCAATTCTTGCTTCGGTTTCAGAAGCTACGAAATCTGCACTAAAATCTCTATAAGATAATGTAGTTGCTCCCATAGAGGCTGCTTGCATTGCTAAGTCTTTAGTTAGTACATCTGCCTTATCAACATTAGCTGTTAAACCAACTATAGCAGCGATTTTATTACCGTGCACATAAGAACCAATAAATGGTGCTTCAATTTTTTCAAAAGCAGGAATTTCTAATTTCTCACCAATTACACCAGTTTGTTCTACTAATTTCTCAGCAACAGTCATTCCACCAAAATCAGCTCCTAAAAAAGATTCTTTAGTTTCGTGATTCATTGCAATATCAGCAAATTGATTTGCTAAATCTATAAAATCTTGATTTTTCCCAACAAAGTCGGTTTCACAAGCCAATACAATTGCAACAGCAACAGTATTATCAGCGTTAATTTTTGCAACAGCAACACCTTCACTAGAATCTCTATCGGCTCTTTTTGCAGCAACTTTTTGTCCTTTTTTACGAAGAACCGAAATTGCGTCATCAAAGTTACCATCTGCTTCAACTAATGCATTTTTACAATCCATCATTCCAGCACCTGTCGCTTTTCTTAATTTATTTACTTCTGCAGCAGTTATTTTTGCCATTTTCTTTTATTTTTTTGATTTCAATTTATAAATTGACACCTGTTATTATTAAAAAAAGCTGATTTTTAAGAATTACTTCAAAAAAACCAGCTTTAATATTTGTACTTGTTTTTTATTATTTTGAAGTAGCTTCTTTAGCTTCAGCAGCTTTATCTTTACCTGCTTGTCTTTCAGAAAGACCAGCAGAGATTGCATCTGTTAAGTGAACTAATACACTTGTAATCGATTTAGAAGCATCATCATTTGATGGAATTACAAAATCAACCAATCTAGGGTCTGAATTTGTATCTACCATTGCAAAAATAGGAATGTTTAATTTACGAGCTTCTGCAACAGCAATGTGTTCACGTTTGATATCAATAATAACTAACGCTCCTGGCAAACGTGTCATATCAGTAATAGAACCTAAATTCTTTTCTAATTTTAGACGTTGACGATTAATTTGTAATTTTTCTCTTTTTGATAAAGCATCAAAAGAACCATCTAATTTCATTCTATCAATTTGCCCCATTTTTTTAACGGCTTTACGAATAGTAACAAAGTTAGTTAACATTCCTCCAGGCCATCTTTCTGTAATATAAGGCATATTTACAGTTTTAGCATTTTCAGAAACGATATCTTTTGCTTGTTTTTTTGTAGCTACAAAAAGAATTTTTCTTCCTGATGCTGCAATTTTAGTAAGTGCATTTTGAGCTTCTTCAATTTTAGCTGCGGTTTTGTATAAATCGATAATATGCACACCACTACGTTCTGTATAGATGTAAGGAGCCATATTAGGATTCCATTTTCTTGTTAAGTGTCCAAAGTGTACACCAGCTGCTAACAAGTCTTTTACTTCAATATTTTTCATTTTGTTTCGTTTACGTTCCGTAAGATTTAGCAATAAATAAGTAGCGATTTTTCGATCTTATCTATTTGGATGCTAAACAAACAATAACTTTTTAATAATTTTAATTTTTGTAAAAGTCCAGTCTCGATAATTATCGAAAACAGACCAATATCCATTTCTAACGTTTTGAGAATTGGAATTTTTTACGTGCTTTTTTCTGACCGAATTTCTTACGTTCAACCATTCTAGGATCTCTAGTTAATAAACCTTCTGGTTTTAAAACTAAACGATTCTCAGCATCTAACTCACATAAAGCTCTTGAAATTGCCAAACGAATTGCTTCTGCCTGACCTGTAATTCCACCTCCAAAAACATTTACTTTAATGTCAAATTTCTCAACATTTTCAGTAAGCATAAATGGTTGATTCACTTTATAACGTAAAGTATCTGTTGTGAAATAATCATTAAGATCTTTTCCGTTAATTGTAGCTTTACCTTTACCTTCACTCATGTATACACGAGCAACAGCTGTTTTTCTTCTACCTATTTTATGAATAATTTCCATATTATCTTATTTCGTTTAGGTTAATAGCTTTAGGTTTTTGAGCTGTTTGATCATAATCACTTCCTACGTAAACGTATAAGTTTTTATAAATTGCTCTACCTAATTTGTTTTTTGGTAACATACCTTTTACTGCTTTTTCAACTAAACGAACTGGATCTTTTCCAAACATTTCTGTAGCTGTAAGCGTTCTTTGTCCTCCTGGATAACCTGTATGACGCATATAAATTTTGTCAGTCCATTTTTTACCAGTTAATTTAATCTTCTCTGCATTGATAACAATGACATTGTCACCACAATCAACGTGAGGTGTGAAGTTTGTCTTGTGTTTACCTCTAACTAGTTTTGCAACTTTAGAAGCTAACCTTCCAAGTACTTCGCCTTCTGCATCAACTATTAACCACTCTTTATTAACAGTAGCTTTATTAGCTGATACGGTTTTGTAACTTAATGTGTTCACTCGTATTATTTTATATTAAACATTCCTCTTTACTCTAAAGAGTTTGCAAAAGTACGATTATTTCTTTAGTTGACAATACATGATTTAATATTTTTATCGCTTGTGTTTTAGTCCTTTTTTCATTCTATAAAAAAGGGCACTTCAAAAATGAAATAAACTACCCAATCAAACCAAAAAAAGTACTATTTAGAGGGTTTAGAACTCATATTTAAAGCATCGTAAAATTTTATATTTTTCAGTATTACAAATTTCACTCCTTTAATAGTATAACAAACTCACTCCTATATTAATAATTATCAGAAAAAAGAAATAATCGTTGTTTTTTATTTATTTATATCGAATAAAAATTACGAAATCGATATCGTTAAAACAATAAAAAATGAAGAGTTTAATATTTTTTTGTATTTTGCACCCATAATAATAACTAAACTATTAAATATGAGAAAATTAATTTTTATTGCAATTTCATTTCTATTTAGCTTATCTATGCTAGCGCAAACTACGGTTTCTGGAAATGTAACAGATGCTAATACAGGAGAGCCACTACCTGGTGTAAATGTCAAGGTGGTTGGGAAATCAATAGGTACTGTAACTGATTTTGACGGGAATTTTAAATTCAAAACTAATCATGAACTACCATTTGATATTGAAGCTTCTACTGTTGGTTATAGTAGTAATACTACTGCAGTAACAAGTGCAAATCAAAAAATAACAATTGCTTTAGCTGAGAACGAAACAACATTAGATGAGATTGTAGTTTCTGCTTCTAGAACTCCAGAGAGTGTTAGAGAATCTCCTGTAACCATTGAAAGAATGGATGTAAGAGATATCAAAAATGCTGCTTCGGCAAGTTTCTACAACAGTTTAGAAAACTTAAAAGGAGTTGACATAAACACTAGTAGTTTAACTTTTAACTCGGTAAACACTAGAGGTTTTGCTACTTTTTCAAATACTCGTTTTGTACAATTAATCGACGGAATGGATAATTCTTCACCAGCACTTAACTTTGTTATGGGGAATTTAATTGGCGCCAACGAATTAGATCTTAAATCGGTTGAATTATTACCTGGAGCTTCTTCTGCATTATATGGTGCAAATGCTTTTAATGGTATTTTATTTATGACTACAAAAAATCCATTTGATGATCAAGGAATTAGTTTTTATGCTAAGAAAGGAATTACATCTTCTGAAGCTGGAGGAAATAATCCTTACCAAGATTTCGGAATAAGAGCAGCACACGCTTTTAGTGATAAATTTGCAGCTAAAGCTTCTTTTTCTTATATGCAAGGAACAGATTGGACTGCAAATGACACCAATGCCTATGTTGATACCAATATTGCTGGTACAGCAGATACTATTTTACCAGCTGGTTCTAGCAATGCTCACGATGGTCTTAATATTTATGGTGATGAAGTTACATCAAATGCTGCATTAGCTGGGAGTGGATTCACAATGGATTTACTAGCTGGTGGTTTACCAGTAGGAACTGTTGGAAATGTATCAAGAACTGGTTATAAAGAATCGGATTTAACTGACTATGATGCAAAAAGTATTAAAACTGATTTATCTTTAAATTTCCGTCCTTTTGGAAATGATTTTGAAATAGTAGGTAACTATAGAGTTGGATTGGGTTCTACTATCTATCAAGGTGCAAACAGATATCAATTAAAAGATTTCATTATGCAACAAGCTAGATTGGAATTTAAAAGTAAGAATTTCTTCCTAAGAGGTTATACAACTAACGAAGATGCTGGTAAATCTTACGATATGAGATTTACAGGTATTAATATGAGTAAAGTTGGCGCCGGACAATGGTTTGGAACTTACGCTGCTGTTTTTGGTGCAAATTGGAATGCAAATGGAAATAATGCTGCTGCTGCACATGCCGCTGCCAGAACTCATGCCGATGCTAATGTTACTATTCAACCAGGAACACCTCAATTTGATTCATTATTTAAAACAGTCACCAACGATCCAAATGTTGCTGTTGGCTCTAAATTTATCGACAAATCAAAAGTATATGTAGGTGAAGGTAATTATAACTTTAGTAGTCTATTAAAGGATGTAGTTGATTTACAAGTTGGTGGTTCATATAGAAGGTATTCACTAAATTCTGAAGGTACTATTTTTACTGATTATGATGGTGCAATTGAATATGACGAAATTGGTGCTTATGTACAAGTTGTTAAAAAAGTAATGGATGATCGTTTAAAATTATCTGCTTCTGCTCGTTATGATAAAGCAGAAGGATTGGATGGTAATATATCTCCTAGACTTTCAGTTAACTATGCTGCTGGAGAAAGTAAAAAACATAACTTTAGAGCTTCTTATCAAACCGGATTTAGAAACCCAACAACACAAGATAAATATATTGGTTTTAATGTTGGTAGAGCAATTCTTGTTGGTTCTGCTATAGATAACTTAGATAGAGATTTACCAGGTACAACTTTAACTGGTCGTAATGCTTACGAAGATGCTTATTCTGTTTCTTCTTTTACTGCATTTGCTCAATCTGTAGGCGCTTATAATGGAACACCTCAACATGTTTCTGATCTTACAGCTTTAATCATTGCTTCTGGAGGAACACTTACTCCTCAACAGGCTGGTGGTATGGCAATTTTAAATCACTCTGGTGGTTTATTAGAATCTACTAAAACGGACTTAGTAAAACCTGAAAAAGTAACTGCTATTGATTTAGGTTATCGTGGTAAACTTGGAAAAGTTTCTATTGACTTAAACGGATATTATAATAAATACGATGGTTTTATTAGTTTAAAAACAGTATTAGCACCAGTAAACGGAAGCACATTAAATGCTTCAGGTGCAGTTGATGCATTATCTACTTTACCTACAGTAGCCGCTGGTGGTGGATTTGACAAAAATTTCATTCAACCATTCCAAACATATACAAACTCAAAAGCAGATGTTTCTTCTTATGGTGCAGTTATTGGATTATCAACAAAAGTTGCTGATAAATTTAAAGTTGGATTAAGTTATACTTGGGGGAAATTTGATTTTGACCAAACTACTGATCCTGATTTTAGAGCAGGTTACAACACACCAGAACATAAAGTTAAAGTATCTTTTGGAAGTAGCAAATTATTCAAAAACTTTGGCTTTAATGTAAACGGACGTTACCAAACTGAATATTTATGGGAATCTAGTAGTGCAAATGCAATGATGGATGCAAGATTCACAGCAGATGCAATGATTAACTACAATATGCCAAAATGGAAATCTAGCTTTAAACTTGGTGGAACAAACCTTGGTGGAAAAGATTACAGAAGTGCTGTTGGTGCTGGTAATATTGGTTCTCAATATTTTGTGTCTTGGACATATAATAACTAATAGGTTACGATATTTTACATATCAAATAATACTAAAAATGCTTCGATAAAATCGAAGCATTTTTTTTGTTTTAAATTTATAAATAATTGTTTTAATATTAATTAAATATAAGTATCTTTGCACCTTGAAATTAAGAATAAAAGATAATCTTTTTAAATTGAATTATCTTAAACTATAAAAATTTAAATAAATGACTAAAGTTACTGGTAAAATCGCTCAAATTATTGGTCCTGTTGTAGATGTAGTATTTGAATCTGGAACAGATCTTCCAAGAATTTATGATTCACTTGAAATTACTAAAAAAGATGGTTCAATTATCGTATTAGAAGTGCAACAACATGTTGGAGAAGATACTGTAAAAACAATCGCAATGGATTCTACTGATGGAATTAGTAGAGGTCACGAAGTAATTTCTACAGGTAGTCCAATTAAGATTCCTGTTGGTGGAGAAATCTACGGTCGATTATTTAATGTAAATGGTGATCCTATTGATGGTTTAAAAGCCTTACCAAAAGATGGTGACAATGGTTTACCTATTCATAGAGAAGCACCAAAATTTGAAGATTTATCTACAGCTACCGAAGTATTATTTACAGGTATTAAAGTAATCGATTTAATTGAGCCTTATGCAAAAGGTGGTAAAATTGGATTATTTGGTGGAGCTGGAGTTGGTAAAACAGTATTGATTCAAGAATTAATTAATAATATTGCAAAAGGTCACGGTGGTTTATCTGTATTTGCAGGAGTTGGTGAAAGAACTCGTGAAGGAAATGATTTACTACGTGAAATGTTAGAATCTGGTATTATTAAATACGGTGAAGCATTCGACAAGTCTATGGAAGAAGGCGGTTGGGATTTAGATAAAGTGGATATGGAAGCTTTAAAAGAATCTAAATTAACTTTCGTTTTTGGACAAATGAATGAACCACCTGGAGCAAGAGCACGTGTTGCCTTATCTGGTTTAGCAATTGCTGAATATTTTAGAGATGGTGCTGGAGACGGACAAGGTAAAGATATTTTATTCTTTATCGATAATATCTTTAGATTTACACAAGCTGGTTCTGAGGTTTCTGCATTATTAGGTCGTATGCCTTCTGCGGTAGGTTACCAACCAACATTAGCAACAGAAATGGGAACAATGCAAGAACGTATTACTTCTACCAAAACAGGTTCTATTACATCGGTACAAGCCGTTTATGTACCTGCGGATGATTTAACCGATCCTGCACCAGCAACTACATTTGCGCATTTAGATGCAACAACTGTATTGTCTCGTAAAATTGCCGAGTTAGGAATTTATCCTGCGGTTGATCCATTGGATTCTACTTCAAGAATTTTGAATAGAGAAATTTTGGGTGATGAGCATTACGATACTGCACAAAAAGTAAAAGAAACATTACAAAAATATAAAGAGTTACAAGATATTATTGCAATTCTAGGTATGGAAGAATTATCTGAAGAAGATAAATTAATCGTACATAGAGCAAGACGTGTACAACGTTTCTTATCTCAACCTTTCCACGTAGCTGAGCAATTTACAGGAATTCCTGGTTGTTTGGTAGATATTAAAGACACTATTAAAGGATTTAATATGATTATGGATGGTGAGCTAGATAAATATCCTGAAGCAGCATTTAACTTACGTGGTTCTATTGCAGACGCTATTGAAGCAGGTGAAAAAATGTTAGCAGAAGCTTAAGATTAGTCATTGGTTTTAAAATCGTTAGTCTTTTTTTTGACTAAAGACCAAAACCATAACAAAAGACCCAGAATATGACAGTAGAAATTATATCTCCAGAAGCTAAATTACTTAAAACCGAAGCGACATCTATTTATGTTCCAGGTATTAATGGTGATTTTGAAATGCTAAATAATCACGCACCAATTGTTTCTTTATTATCCAAAGGAATGGTTAAAATTAAAGGTGATATTGAAATTGATGAGTTATATCAAGATAAATTCACAAAAAGTGATGGTTATACTATTTTAGAAATAGCATCTGGTACTATTGAAATGAGCGAGAATAAAGTTATTATCTTAGTAGATTAATTCTTTTCTCTTATAATATACAAACTCCAAGTTGTTAATCAGCTTGGAGTTTTTTTATGCTATCATTTATAAATTATTAGTAGAAAAAAGAGATAGTTTTTAATAGATTCCTTCACTTTGTTCGGAATGACGCTTGCAATAGTTTTCTTATGCTTGATATTTTAGTGCAACCCAATTATCACGCTCCTCGATAGTTTGTAATTTTAAATCATATTTTGAAACCTCAGCGTCAATAATTGGAATGTCTTCCTGATAGAAACCACTCAACAATAAAATGCCGTTTTCAGTTAAGCAAGCTGCATATGTTTTGATATCATTCAATAAAATATTTCGATTGATATTTGCAATAATTACATCGTATTTTTTATTAATCAACAAAGAAGCTTCACCTTCATAAACCGATATCTTGGTACAATTGTTACGATCTACATTTTCAATTGAGTTTAAATAACACCAGTTATCAATATCTATAGCATCAATTGGGTTTGCTCCTCGCATCTCGGCAAGTATTGCCAAAACTCCTGTACCACAACCCATATCGAGCACTTTTTTATCTTTCAAATCTAGGTTTAACAAATGCTTTACCATCATATGTGTCGTTTGATGATGACCTGTACCAAAACTCATTTTTGGCTCGATTACGATATCGTATTCCAAATTTGGCTTTTCATGAAATGGAGCGCGAATAGAAACTAAATCATCTATCTGAATTGGGTTAAAATTTTTCTCCCATTCTTTATTCCAATTCACCTGTGCTATTTCTTCTTTTTGATAGTCAATCTTAAATTCATCACTAGATAAGATATAAATATAATCCAAAATATCATCTCTAAAATCTTCTTTTTGAATGTAAGCAATTACGCCACTTTCATTTTCTACAAAACTTTCAAAACCTGCATAACCCAATTCTGCTATTAGAATTTCGGTTGCCGGATCTCTTGGAGTTATTTGGAATGTGTAGGAAATATAGATGTTTTGCATAATGACTTTTTAAAATGCAAAGTTACGAGTAATTATATTACAATAATTCTTTTTCCATGGCTATTTTTATAATGCCTACACTATTTTTTGCGCCTAACTTAGACATTAAATTCATACGATGTGTCTCTACCGTTTTTGGACTTATAAATAATTTTTCTGAAATTTGTTTTGTAGTCAGTTCCTCCGAGATAGCTCTAAGAACATCATACTCTCTACGTGTTAAATTTGGCATTAAATTATTGTCATTGGTCTTTTTAACCTGCTGATTTAGTATTTTTCTTTGAATATTTTTCTGAATGTACAACTCACCAGAAAGCACTGTTTTTAAAGCTTCTAGTATTTCTAACTTATCCGTGTTTTTAAGTAAATAACCGTGAGCTCCATTTTTAAGTATTCGTTTGGCAAATGAGATATCATCAAAATTAGTTAAAGCAATAATTTTTAAATCTGTGTGTTTTTTTAGCAATTGCTTACATAAATCTATACCGTTAATATCGGGTAAATTAATATCTAATAATAAAACATCTGGTTTATCTTTAGCTATATTCTTAAGTGTTTCTGCTGCGTTTTCATAAGTAGCCACTACTTTTATTTGAAGTGTATCTTTAAGCATTGCTTTTATACCTTGCAACACCATTTTATGATCATCAGTAATTGCTAATTTAGTTATTTCCATAATTATTTTTATCAATTTCTATAGTGTAAGATGTTCCTTGTTGGTTCGAAATAAAATCTACCGTTGCATGTAAATAATCAATTCTAGATTGGATATTGCTTAAACCAATACCTTTATCGGTATGTTTGTTTTTATCAAAGCCAATACCGTCATCTTCCACTGTAATTTGCAAAATGTTATTTCTACAACTCAGCTGTACAGCTATAGTAGATGATTGGGCATGTTTTAAACTGTTACTAACCAATTCTTGTATAATTCTATACGAGTTTATTTCTTCTTTTTTGGATAACTGCACAACTTCATCTCCTAAATGTTGAAAAGTGATTTTTTCGGTATAAGAATCATCCATTTTATGACAATATTCTTCTACTGCTTCCAATAAATTAAAACTTT
>Ga0256844_10000968_pt1 | contig 10862 bp, 4 predicted proteins | sample MusselsmetaG_FD_189100 | JGI IMG/M metagenome (GOLD analysis project Ga0256844, IMG submission 189100) | Mussel associated microbial communities from hydrothermal vent at the East Pacific Rise, Pacific Ocean - Mussels | ecosystem: Host-associated > Mollusca > Shell > Unclassified ... | reverse complement strand
CTGTACCTTATTACCGTCCTTGTCTGTTTCATATAAGTCAAACTCAGTCTCTTTTCCGTCTGTATCGCGTTTAACGTATTTAACAGTAATCACACCTGTATCTGCGTTTGTTTCTACTATGGGATAAACAATACCAATAACATCCGTATGATCTGCTGTTACACCTACTAACATACGCTGATCTGTTTTAATATTAGTGTTTTGCATAATAGCGTTACCATTTTGCAATGATGTTATAAATGCTTGCTGCTCTTCTACAGTACCATTGCTAAAGATACGTTCTCTTATACCTTTTGGCAAGAGTTCCATAATTTTTTCAATATGTAAGATATTACCGTCTTCATCGGAAGCAGTTACAAGCTCATTAATATTTAGAGGTAAATCAAGAACACTTAACTTACTTGTGTCCTTACTTACCTTCATTAAAGATGTAATATGGTTTTTAACTATCTTTAGAAATGCTCTTACCTTGCTTGGGTCTTTGAATAGAGGCTTACCATCTGCTTTTTTACCTGCTTGCTCATTTGTTTCAATAGCACTAGCCATTAGCTGACTACCTGCTAAGTCTTTATTAGCTAATTCAGTTTCTAATTTACGCTTAGTACTCTTTAACTGCTGTGCTCTTTCAAGAACTAATAGCTCTTTTTCACGAGCAAGTATACGCTTAATGACTTTCTCTATAATAGCGTCTTGAGTTTTTATTTCCTTAAGTAATCGCTCATTAATTTTATCTACACGCTTCTGACGATTTTCCCTGTCAGGAGTACCATCAGGAAGGTCTTTATTTACATCACGTATTTGAGCTAATTCGGTGAGTTTATCTTCTGTATGTTGAAGTATACGACTATCATTAATAGCATTAGCAGCATGTTCTTCGATTTGCTTAGAGATACCACTTAAGCTTTTAACTCGTTGACGTAAACCTATGAGTTCAATAATAAGCTGTTTCCATTCTTTACTACTCATAAACTCTTTAATGTTAGGGTGGGTAACAGGAGGAGCTAGGCGGTTTTCGCCTCCTCTTTCTTGACTATTCTCTCCATCTGTTTCCGGTTCCGTTTTAACATCTTCTGCGCTCTGTTGGCTTTCTTGATTGTCTGTTCTAGTTTCGCTGTCGGTGTTATCATTTGGTGTTTCCTCTGCTTTTAATTTGGCATCTTCTTCTGCCATGCGATCTAATTCGGCTATATCCCCATCAGACATATCTTCATAAACTTCTCTGTCTGTTGTGAATACTGTATCGTTTACAGTAGTATCATCCTCACTCACATCATTATTAGCTCTGCTTCTTTCCTTAGCTTTTTTTGCTTGAGGATTAGGCTTAGTTCTAAAATGATACTCTGCTGATGTTCTGCCATCTATAAGTTCTTCGTACATAGCATCTATTTTAGTTATGATATTTTGACTAGCTTTAGCCCCTGCTTTTAGTAATATGTTCTCAAGAACTACGCCATCACTATATCTTCTAATAAATGATTGAGCACCCTTCTTAAACTCTTTAATACGAGCAGTAAGGGCACTTACTTTCTCTTTAGTAGTCGTATGTGTTTCAGTAGGTACTGTAGAATCAGTAGGCTCTACAGTAGTAGTAGTTTCTATAGTATCCACATTCTCAGTAAGGTCGGTAGTAACTGCAGGCTCACTTACTACTTCTTCTGTAGGAATTTCTGTTACTTGCTCTTCTTCTGTTTTTGGAGTAACAGGAGTCTCTACACTTTCCTCAGTATTGAACTGACTATTATCGAAAGGATTTTCAGGTCTATCTTCTCCACGCTTACCTGCTTCATACCCTTCCATAAAGGCAACATCACTACCTTTAGCTGTATAAGAAAAACGTGATAGCATATTATTAGCTTCATCTTCTACACGTACACGCTCTATAAGCGCTTCTTGACGAGCTTCTGTGCTCGTAGCGGGATCAGTTATCTCATCGTCAAATACTTTGTACTCAGCGCCTAGAGAATAGCCTAAATCGCGTATCTCTTCTTGCGTCATATTCAAGTCACCTGACGTAGACTCATTAGCTCTATGAGCGGCTTGCTTCTCACGTATCTCTTGAGTATTTTCTTCAAGGTCGAGTAGCATGCCTTGTAATTCAGTAGTAGTGTTTTGAGCTACTTCAGAGTTACGCTTGCTTAAAGGTATTAGCATTTCCTCTTCAATAATCTTTGCAATACGGTCATTATTCTCAATTATAGTACTCATATGACGATCTAGTTGATAGTAGCTTAGAGGCGTGTACTTACCTTGCTCTTCGTCCCATACTTCTGTTTTAGCAGTTTTACCTATATTACGAGTTTGGAGAAAAGCATCTAATTCACTAAGAGGACGTTTATTACTTTTACCTGTAAGAGCAGCTTCCACAATTCCTTGTGTGTGTTCTTTCATAGATAAGCGTCGTTTACCTTTAAACGAAAACCCTGTCTCAAAAATTTCTTTCTCTACATTTAAAGAATTTTTGCCTTTACCTACATCATCAAGTTTAAGCTCTAGTTCTTTAGCTCGTTCTTGAAAATAAGTTAAATCTTCTGCAGTATAGTTAGTAGTAGTTGTATTACCTGCTGATCCCATTCTTTGTATAACAGCAAGAGCTTCTGCCTTAGCTGAAGTAGAAAGGCCTTGTGCTTCATTAGTGGCATTTTCTGCTTTAGCCATAGCAAGTAATTCAGGACCTAGTGTATCTGAAAGTCTACGCTCATGTAATGTAACAAGCATATCAAGAACTTTCTTTCTGTTAATTCCTTCTAATCCTTCTAATGCTCTGTTATAGGTATCTTCTACTATTTCCATAGTAGGAGCTACTTGTGCTCCCTCACGAATAGCTGTTATGGTTCTATCATTAAGCTTACTCAGCACACCTGCTGTAATAACACCCATAGCTTCTTCATCCGTAGTATCTATCTTATTAATACGAGCTATCTTTTCAACGTTCATCTGCAAATAATTACGTATAGTATTTTGCTCACCTTCATATATCTTAGAGTCTATAAAGCGTTGAGGATCCATAAGCTTATTCGCTGTTTCGTCAATGATAGCTGATGTTGCTGCTGATTGAGACTCTACTGTTTCAAATGAATCAAACAGTCCTTCTTCCTCTTCAATAGGCTTATCTGCTATTTCTATAATAGCACTTGGACTATAACTTGTTCTATCTGCTTTTACTCGTCTATCTTCAGAACTGATAGTGTCTTTACCTAAGCCGTATATCTGACCAGGTGCGCCCATGTGAACACCACCTGCTGCACCTGCTAACGTAGCACCTAACACATCCTCTTGGTTTTGTGCGTCATTAATAATAGCCATGAACCCGCCCGGATGCTCTTCAGTTCCGAGTTGCTCAGATAATATTTGTCCCCAATTCTGCGTAAATTCTTGAGCTGCTTCTGTAAGACCTGCCGCACTTAATCCCGCTGCTGTCTCACCTATTTTAGCTAGGAAACGTTGCTTACCTTCAAGAGTAGATGAACTGAAAGCGTCTTTAAGCATACGCTTACCACCATCTAGTCCTGTAATCTTAGTAAATGCTATACGATCAAGACCTAATTCTAGTACTTTTTCAGCAGTAACAGCCATGATCTCACCTAGCGTAGGCTCTTTTCCATTGTTATTACGCTTACGTTCTTCTAATGAGCCATTAGTCTGCTCACCTACAACAGCTAAGAAACCTGCATTTTCAAGTACTTTCTCTCTAGCTAGTGTCATAGCTCCGTATTTTTTACCTATTTGACGCTTAAGTTTTGCTACTTTAACTGTATCCCCTGCAGCCTTAGCATTAGCATATAGTTTTATGGCTTTATCAAGACCTGTAGCTTCTTCAAAGCCTTTCATTAGACCTTTACCTGTTAGTAAGCTTTTACCGCCTTTAGCAACCTTACCTAGTACACTAAATTTACCTGCACCGATAACCATCTCTGCCATCATTCCTAATGACTCTGCAGTGATCTCAGGATTCTTAGCTACTTCCCATAGAGCTGATGCGTAGTTTCCTTGATTAAAGTAACCAACAGCCTCTCCTAGTGTTTTTGTAGCGTTACGTCTATCGTACCCTACCCATTTATCAATATTCTCTTGCTTTTTAGCGTTATCTAGCCAATCGTTATTGCCACCTGGTGTAAGTACATCAAGTATAAAATCACCTGTTCCTATAATAGCTCTACCAAAACCTGCTTGAGTAGCATCTATTACATTATAATTTCCACCATTATATGTATCGGCTTCGTCTAGCATTTCCGAGAAAGCTTGATTTTTAATTATCTGCGCAGGAGTAGCGTCTTTATTGAAAAACTGTGTATTATAGACTTCAGTATACCCCTGCTCTAGCTGAGCATTGTCGCTTATTTTATTACCTTCAGCATTGTAGCCATAGCCGTATGTTCTATCAGCGATATTAGCGGTATTACCGTGCCATTTACTTTCCCATTCTTCTGCTCCTGCAAAACCTTTTTCAGAAAGTATTTCATAACCGTCTTTAATATACTTATCTTTGTAACGTTGAGCAGCACTAGTCTTAGCGATACCTGTTTTATAAGTATAAAGAGGATTACCGTTATCGTCAAAACCATCGGCTAGACGTAGTTGGTATACTTTATGTCGAGCATTAGGATCATCTATAGCATTATTATATTCTGCTATAAGTTCTTGTCTATTCGCCTCACTCTCTGCGCTAGTTGTAGAAAATGCCTCAAAGGTCTTATTTCCCATAGAGACTTCATCGCCATTAATGTTAGCTGTGAAATCTTTTCCACCCCATAAGTCATTAACATTATTCCACACAGATTTAGCAGCTATTGTGGTATCAGAGTCATCCCCTGCTGTTCCGTGCTTAGCTGATAAACGTGCCTCTTTACGAGCCATTTGTTCATCTAGTGATAACCTTTCTTGTAGGAGAGGAGCTAATTTAGCTTCTGTCTGCGCTATAAAGGCATCAATATTATCTTGGTTAGTAAAATCTGTAGGGGTGTATGAATATGGGTCGTACTCTTTAGCCATAATTATATCCTATTTATAAGTATAGTTATTATAGCTAAAGAGGACTTAGAAAGTTAGTCGTATTTACCTGCATTAGACTCAGCAGATATTCGAGCATTATTAGCTTGAATTTTCAGTAGACTTTTAGCCGCATCTCTTTTATTATCTATGTTAGCTTGAAGTATAATATTCTCTTTTTTAAGAGCATTTATTATTCTCAACTTATTATGTTCTGCTGTCTCTTTCAGCTTAGCCGCTTGATTAACTGCTATACGTGTAGCTAAAGAAGTATTCACATTAGTAAGGGCTTGCTTAGCCCCTCGTACTTGTTCTTGTGTGCTTGTTGGACTGTCAATAATAGCTTGAGCAATAGTAGTGTTTCCGGCTGCTAATTCTTGTAGTGTTTTCGGACGTTCTGTTCCTTGAACAGTTACTTCATGGGTATATTTAGGGTTACTACTCATAGAAGAAAAAAGAGTGTCTTCTTCAGCTTTTTGAGCATTATTGAAGGCTGCCTCTTTATCTCTATAAGTCTTTATATATGCGGCTTCAGTATCTTTTATAGCTGTTACTTTTTCCTGTTCTTGTCTACCTTTTTCAAGTTCTTGTAGAAGTTTTGCGGCTTTAACAGCTTCTGAATCACCTTCTTTAAATAGGTAGTCGTAAATACTTTTACCTGTATCTGTAGCAACTTTTTCTAGTAATGCCATAGCTAAAGGTTTAGTAAGTCCCGCTCCTGTTCCTATATCCCCTGTTAAGGTTTTTAAGTATCCTGAATCCGCCACTTTTTCATAAAGAGAGGCTGCTTTAGAAGGCTTTGCCTGTGTATCCCCTTTTTCAGCCTTGTAAGCTAAAATTATTTCTTCATCTGTCTTAGGCTTATCGTATCCTGCTGCTGTCTTTTCTCTTTTCTGCTTAGCAGCGAGAGTATCATACTGTCCGCCTAGCTCTTTTTGTTGTGCATCTGTAAGAGCATTATAACGACGTTCAATAGTATCTTCACCTTTAACTGTCTTACTTTGTTGAGACATCTTATAAGCTGCGTCTTCTTTACCAATTTCAAGATTTTCTTTTTTTGTAATGCGAGCTTGATCTTTATTGTATCGTCTAGTGCGTTCTTTACGTTCTTCGCCCTTCATAGTGAGCATATCTTGTTGATACTTACTAGTAGACTTATCTCTAGCTGCTTGATTATCAAGTTTTAGTTTATCTATAGTGTGGGTGTATTCGCGCTCTTCTTTTGAAATAGCTTGATCTTCTTTACGCTCTGTTGTATGAAGTAGTTGCCCTGCTTCATATCTATCATCAAGAACTTTATTTCTGTCATCTACTCTACGCATCTGAATTATTTTCTCAGCAGTAGCGGCATCTGCCCCTGCTATTACAGTCTCTCTAGCTTTTCGAGCTTCAGTTGGACTAATATAAGTTCCACTCTCTTCTGCCTTTTGTGCTTCTTCTTGGTACGATACAGAGGCATCAGCTACACGCTGTTTAGTACGTTGACTACGTGATAATCTAGCTTTCTCAATAGAAGTAAGATTACCGAAATCTTTAAGATCAGTATTATTTGCTTTATTGAGGTTAGCCTCACCTGCTTGACGCTTAGCTGCTTCACCTTGAACAAATGCAGAGACGTTATCTTCAGAAGCGCCTGAAGTACGCATGTTAATAACTTTTTGAGTAACCTCATCCGGAGTAAGAACTGTCTGTAAAAAGTTAGTGTTTTGTGCTACTACTTCATCTTTAGCTGCTTGTGCCTTGGCTTCAAGCTTGTCGCCTCTTTCAATAGTCTTCGCGGCTGTATCTGACAACTGTATAGAGCCATCCTCTGCCTGTACGATAGCTCCACGTAGTTTTTTCTTATCTACTACTTGTTGTCCATACTTTTCATCTGCAGCCGCAGCTAGAGCACTTGCATTAGCTTCATCCTGCTGCTTTTTCTGATAGTTTGCTACACCGCGTTCAATAGTTGCACCTAGTTGACGAGTACCTGCTACAATAATAGCTGCTGTATCATCACGAGTTGCTGTAGGAGCAGGAGCGAGAGTTATTTTTTGATAAGGGTTTCCGTAATTAGCCATGATTTAATCCTTTTACCACTTACTTCTATCTGTAGTGTGGCCACCTACTTTGTGACTGTTATATGCTATTTTTCCATTGTTCTTGTAACCATTAGCTGTAGATGTAGTGTTAGCCGCTACTACTCCGCCAACAATACTTTTAGCTGAGGCTCCTAATGCCGATCCAAAAGAATTCCCTGCTGAGAACACAGTATTGAATGTGCTAGGATCTTCACTGTACTTACTACGCTCTATTTTAGTATAAGGACTTGGAGCCATTTTAAACTGATTACTTTGCATAGTAAAGACTCCCTCTACTGTGCTAGTGCGTTAACAAGAGCTTTATCTTGGGCTTGTCTAGCATTAGCGGCTTGTTGAACAGGACTTGCCTGTGGAGCTGCTTTGCTATTATCTACAGCGGCTTGTGCATCGTAAGTGTTTGTGTAGCCTTTTCCGTCTGTAGTTTTAAAGTCGTTACCTGTAGAGTCTGAACCACCTAATTGATAATCAGAAGCTTTAAGAGTGGAGTAGTCACCCTTACCTTGATAAGTGTTCTTAGCTGCAGCGTCTGCTCCACTACGTAACTTCTTATAGGTATCTGTACCGTATCCACCTGATGCCTGTCGTAGGGCAGCTCTGTTTTGAGAGCGTTCCCCACCTAGTACAGATGCAAGACCTGAGAGACGGTTTTGGTTAAGATTGAACTGAGCTATTTTAAGACCTGTGTCTTTATTCCAAATATTCTTTTTCTGCTTTCTCTCTTCTTTAGCGGCTTCTGATGCCATCCACGCACCATAAGCTGTACCAAATCCTTGTACTATTCCACCCGCTGCTGCTGCGTATGCCATCTCTAAGTCCTTTTATCACATCTTAAATTTAATTTTGCTTTCACTCTTACAATAAATATCATATTTTTCTCTATATAGAATATCATTATTATACTGTAAATTACCTTGTCCTATTTCAAGCACTTTATTGTAGTCCATAGTAAGGTTTGTATCAACATCCTGTAAGAGAAGTTGTACCATATCTGTAAGACCTAGCACCATATCTTTCATTAACTCTGAAGCATTATCCCCTTCCATATCTTCTTTTAATCGTCTAGCAGCATCCTTCATGTCAGACTCTAGTTGTGCATTAGCAGCATCTCTCTGCTTCTTCATATAGTTGGCATATACTTGTCCACCTGCGGCTGCTGCTACACCAACAACTAAAGCTATGGATACAGCGGTAAGAGAGCCCCACGATACTACGGCTATAATAATAGCAATAATAACGACTACTACTTTAATAAAGTCCATAAAGCCTTCTGTTTTATACCACTCAGTAAATATAATACTTGATGTGTATAGCTCAAGCTGCACGGTACTATAGTATAGTTCTAGTTTATTATCTGCTGATATTTCTTTAGAGAAAGCTAGTGATACAGGAAGTAGTAGAGGTGTTTCATCTCCTCCTGCTAAACTAGATTCTGCAATACCTACAAGTATGTCTCCATCTGTTTGATCGCGCTCTCTTTTTATAACTGTAAGTCCTTTTAGTTTACGCACAGTTATTTGTCTTTGAGTTGTCTTATTTATTTGTCTTCTTATACGAAGTAACTGTCCTCCGCTACTTATAGACATGGACTCTTTCCCTATAGGAGCTAAAACTCTTGTATATGTATCTTCTAAGTTACTCATAGTAAGTGCGCTGTTAAAAGATCCTACAGTCTGCGTTGTTCCATCTTCTAGTGTAAGCGCTGATTGAAAGGCATAGTAAGCATTACCTATTGTTTCTATAGTAACTTTATCGTTTCTGTTAGTAGTTGACGAAATAAAAGCACTTCCTATAAGGTACCCTGTAACTGTTACCCATGCTCCATCTACTTGTAGGTATCCTTCATGGCCATAAGCTGTAAAGTGTACATAATAGCTTGAAGGCGTATCTGCGTCGAATATTAGCATTATGCCGTTATCGTTATTATTGTTTCCGCTACCACTAGGAGCTTTTTGCTCTGTAATAGGATACAGTTCTTTAACTGAGAACGCTCCTGCATCAGCTATGATTTTAAAAAAGTCGAAGGTGGCTGATATAACTGCAGGAACTGATTCTTTTTCTGCCGCTGCAGCATCTTCAAGTTTTTTATTTACACCTTGCTTAACACGTTGAGCAAGGGGATTAATAGCAAATCTTATATACCCACCTGTGACATCTGATAGCTTATCTTCATCCGTAGTTCCTGTATATCCTCCACAAACCATATAAACAGCTATATCTACTGACATACCAAGTGTTCTTAGAACAGCGGCTGTAGATATATATCTTGAGTAGAAGTTATACGCACTCTTATAGGCAGGGTCAGCTTCTCCGCTTCCATAGTCGGCAGGATCAGGCTTATTAGGTCTAGGTGACGTAGGCATAGCACACGGAAGAAAAGTTGTGTGTGGTCCTGTGGTAATAGGTGTACAACTATCTGCCGCTTGTGCTGCTGAAGCTGCCTCGTATGTTGCGTCAGAAATTCCATTTATGTTTTTAAAATTATCTCTGAGTCTTATTAGAGGCATCATTTCCAAGTTTTCTGTAGAAGTTGTTTCATACACATCGTTACCTACATCTGAAACGTCTGTTACAGCTACGTATATCCGAGTATTAGGGCCTCTAAAGTATGATGTAATATACCGTGATAGCGGTGGAGCTGTATAGGATACGATAGAAACGGAAGTAGTATGAATAGCAGTAGTCTCTGCTGTATCTACCACTGTTCCGTCCACATCGTCAGGGAGGATAGGTCTAACTATATTAGTAGTGTTATTAGACTCTACGCTGTAACCTGACTTACTCTTATTCTCATATTGGGTGGCAATAGATACTACAATATTAGTCGTTACAGTTGTTTCTCCCGCTCCTGCATCTATGCTTGTTGTAACAGAAGTCACTGTTTTAGTGAACTTTGTATAGCGCATCTCTCCTGTTGCATCTATCTCATTATCTAATTCGTCATACGTACTTCCTATTACATGTATCCACCTATCATCGGTAGCTTGTATTATTCCGTCTCCTATGTAATTAACATTAGCATCTTTAAGCGCTAAGTAAGCATATTCTTCAGATAACTCAGGGTACTGTCTTTTAGCTGAGATAAGTTCTATAGGATCTATTCCTACATCAGCTATGATAGCAGGCTGTAAAATTTCTAGGTTTATGGAGGTTACTACTAAATTAGAACGTACTTGAAATCCTTGCCAAGGTTGCTCTAAAGCTACATAATAAGGTCTATACATCTTCGCATTAGCTTCTGCATTACGGAGAGATTGTTGATCTGTTAAATTCTTAGGCTGATTACATACTCCTGCGATACTTGCTTTAATATCTTTTAATATCCTATCCTTATGCCTCTGCTGAACTTCAAATATTTGACTTGAGACAGAAAAGGCTATCAGTACTTCTTCGTCTTCAATTCCAAACCAACTAAAAACTTCTTCTAGGACATCTACAGCTAAATCCTCAAAGAATTCTGTAAGTGTTTTCAGGAATTTAGGTACAGGTATACCTAGTTTATCTTCCACAAACTCTATTACTTTACTCATCTATAAGCTCCTTAAAACCTAGCTTTAAACTATCCCCTAAAGAGGGAAATTTTTCTTTTACATCTCTTTTTGTTATTGTAATATGCTCATGGAATGAGTGCCATCTACGTGCGTTTTGTGAGGACATAATACTTAAGTACCTAGCCATATTATCTTTATTATGGGGAACAAATTTTATAGAGTTGTACACTTCTAATATAACCTGTAAAAATAGTAGTGTTTCAGTAGGAGATGCTTTTATAGTGCTAATGATAGTGGCTTCTAT
>Ga0256844_10000967_pt1 | contig 10862 bp, 13 predicted proteins | sample MusselsmetaG_FD_189100 | JGI IMG/M metagenome (GOLD analysis project Ga0256844, IMG submission 189100) | Mussel associated microbial communities from hydrothermal vent at the East Pacific Rise, Pacific Ocean - Mussels | ecosystem: Host-associated > Mollusca > Shell > Unclassified ... | reverse complement strand
ATTATTAACGATAGACGTTACACGATAAAAAAGAAGGAACTCCGAATGGTTTTCGAGAATGTATCACAATTTACAAGGAAAATTGATGATATTGCTTAAAGATTTGTGGGGATCCCTCAGATGTAACACAGGAAAATGGTACAGAACATCCTGGTACCGGGAAATATCTGCAAAATGAAGATATTGGTCTGTATGTTGATGTCGTGTCTGGTGAGCCGCTATTTATTTCAGCTGACAAATTTTATTTGGGATGTGGCTGGCCCAGTTTCACTAGGCCGGTTGACTCTGGATTTGTTGATGAATTACGTGATACAAAGCATGGTATGATACGTACTGAAGTGCATTCCTCTCATGGAGATAGTCATCTTGGCCATGTTTTTAATGATGGCCTAAAAGATAAAGGTGGCTTATGCTATGGTATTAATTCTGCATCTCTGCGCTTTATCCATAAAAATAAAATGGCTATGGTGAATATCTTCGAATGTTTAATAAAGTAGCAGATAAAGGGGACTATTAATGACTATTGAAAAAGCCACACTTGCCGGAGGCTGTTTTTGGGGCATGCAGGAACTTATCCGCAAACTTCCCGGCGTATTGCATACCCGTGTTGGTTATACTGGTGGCGATGTGCTCAATGCCACTTATCGTAATCACGGTAGTCATGCTGAAGCAATAGAGATTGAATTTAATAATGAACTTATCAGCTATCGCAGTATTTTAGCCTGGTTTTTTCAAATTCATGATCCAAGCACTGAAAACCAGCAGGGTAATGACAGGGGGACATCCTATCGTTCAGAAATTTTTTATAATACAGAGCAGCAATTACAAATTGCCTTGAAAACAATCGATGATGCTAATGCCTCTGGTTTATGGCCAGGCCCTGTAGTAACAGAGGTGACCTCGGCAAGTGATTTTTGGGAAGCCGAAGCAGAACATCAGGATTATTTACAACATTATCCTGGAGGTTATACCTGTCACTATCCTCGTCCGGGCTGGGTATTACCAGAATCCTGAGTGATGTGGTTTAATGGTAGTGCAATTATTTCTGCTTTTATTGTCGAATTTTCCATGAAGCGAGAGGGGCTCTGTACTTATGCTGCAACTTTGCAGATAGTGCAGGAAAAGCACTTTGAACAATGGCTGCTATACTATTAATTCTACTGGGTTTAAGTGGTGTCTGGATTTGGGGCAGACGATGGAGAAAAAACATTAAACCGTGTTAAATAATAACTGTGTAATAGCTATTACAGACATCTTTCAGGCCAGGTCTATAATGGAATAAACACTTTTGTATGTTACGCTATTATTGCTGGATTAATATCACAGTCGCTAGCAGATTTTTAATATTGATAGTATTAAGGAGTAAAATTATGTCGATTCTTGAAAAAATTTCTCATGCAAGCAATGAAGGTGATATCTTGCAAATTATTGAAGAGTGTGTTCTGGATATAGAATCTTCACGCAGCTGGGGTGAAGAAGCGAACCGCCTTGAACAACAGGGTGAGCAGGATAAGGCTGATATATTAAGAGCAGCGGAAAAACGCTGGTTCGAACTTGAGCAAGTATAAAGCAGATTTAGAATATGATGCAACGCTGCCAATGGTGCACAGAAGATCCCTTGTATCAACAGTATCATGATACAGAATGGGGTGTGGCCAGTTATTCAGATGTACATTTGTTTGAAATGTTAATTCTTGAAGGTGCTCAGGCGGGTCTGAGCTGGATCACTGTGTTGAGAAAAAGAGCACGTTATCGACAGGTTTTTGACTTTTTTGAGGCACAAAAAATAGTACGTTATGACGCACAGAAAATAAACCGCCTGCTCCAGGATCCGGGCATCATACGCAATCGCCTGAAAATACAATCTGTTATCACTAATGCTCACCTATTTCTTGAAATTCAACAGCAGTATAGCTCTTTTGCTGACTATATCTGGCAATTTGTTGATGGCAAGACAATTATCAATCACTGGCAAACTTTGGCTGATGTGCCTGTGACGACAAATGAATCGGATAGAATGAGCAAGGCGCTAAAAAAAAGAGGCTTTAAGTTTGTCGGTAGCACGATTTGTTATGCCTATATGCAGGCCGTAGGTATGGTCAGTGACCACACTGCAGACTGTTTCTATCATGCATCTTAATATCAAGCCAATCTTGAATATCAATTGTTGATCACCTATTTAGTCACAGAATAAAGATCAGGGTAAGTATTTTTATGCTCATAAAGAGTGATCATTCCCATTTTCTGATAAGAATTTCCACCGACATTGATGCCGTTATGACAGGTGATACACCCCAGGCTTTTAAATAATTGGTAGCCTTCCTGTTCCTGACTGCTCAAGTGTATTTCACCACGAAGATAACGATCAAATTTACTATTGGGAGTGACCAGTGCTTTTTCAAACTCGACAATGGCTTCAAGTACCATATCAAAACTAATATGACCTCTATGATAACGGGCAAAGAGTGCCTGGTATTTCTTGCTGGCATTAATACGTTGTTCAACTTCAGCACTTTTTAAGCCCATTTCCAGTGGATTATGGATGGGACTCATGGCCTGTTCCTGCAGGTTTTCTGCCCGACCATTCCAGAATTGCTTAAAGTTATAACGGGCATTTAATACTGTCGGGGATTGTATATTGCCTTTGAGCCCGTTAATACCAACAGATACGACTCTATCATCCGAACCACCGTTATTAAGGTTGTGGCAACTATTACAGGAAACGCTTCGATCATGTGAGAGTATAGTATCAAAGAAGAGCTGTTTACCGATAGCGGCCTTGTCTGGGTTAAAATCAATGAGCGTGGGCAGGGGGGTAATAACTTCGCTGGCAAAGCTGATAGGTATCAATGTTAAGATAGTAATAAAGGTGAACAGTTGATATGTGAAAGGATTAAATTTCATCTATTAAGTGTAGCACTTGTGACAAATATTGTCATAAGGGTTATGCGATTATAGTTCAATAATATGGGCTAATTTTAAACAGACTAACGCACGCATTGCGGCCTCAAGCACTGAGCTGCCCTGAATGTTAATATCAGGCTCAATAGATGCTGTCCATTCCTGCATTTCTTCCCATGCCCAATTAAGATCAATTTTGTATTGTTCAATAAGTGGGCCACCTTGTGACCAGAAACGAGAGGGAGACCATTCTCTGGCAATCATGCCTGCTCGGGGTATATAACATAGCTTATCCTGCTCATCAGGATAGAACACCTCAATAGCAAGGGCTTCTGCGACAAGAATATCCAGTTTTATCCGGCTGAGATGATTGATATTTTCCATAAAATAATTGCCCATAAACTAACAAACTAATGTTGGTTTATTAATATGCAAATTTCAGGCCGAAGATCAGATAAAGTAGTTGCTGAAAATGAATAGGGCAGGAAATAATGCGACTTATTTCCTGCCGGGCAGGTCTGTATCATTGGGCTTAATTATTCTCTCTATTGGCAATTAGCTGTTCAACAACACCAGGATCGGCCAGGGTACTGGTGTCACCCATATTATCCAGCTCATTACTGGCGATTTTACGTAATATACGACGCATAATTTTGCCAGAACGTGTTTTAGGTAAGCCTGGAGCCCACTGAACAAAATCCAGTGTGGCAATTGGACCAATTTCCTTACGTACCTGTTTGACCATTTCCATTTTTAATTCATCACTGTCATCAATGCCCTTAACCAGAGTGATATAGGCATATATTCCCTGTCCTTTGATATCATGAGGGTAGCCGACAATGGCAGCCTCAGCAACACTTTTATGCAGTACCAGAGCACTTTCAATTTCAGCAGTACCCAGACGATGACCGGAGACATTCAGTACATCATCCACACGGCCAGTGATCCAGTAATAATCATCAGCATCACGACGAGCACCATCACTGGTAAAATAGTGTCCAGGGTAGGTACTGAAATAAGTTTCTATAAAGCGCTTATGGTCACCATAAATAGTACGCATCTGGCCCGGCCAGCTGGCACTGATCACCAGTGAACCTGACGCTTCACCAGCTGCAATAATTTGACCATCGCCATCCATTAAGTTGGGTTTAACACCAAAGAAAGGACGTGATGCTGAACCCGGTTTTAAAGCAGTGGCACCGGGCAATGGTGTAATCATAAAACCACCGGTTTCGGTTTGCCACCAGGTGTCTACAATAGGGCAGTGTGCATCGCCAACAACATTGTAATACCATTCCCAGGCTTCAGGGTTAATGGGTTCACCCACTGAACCGAGTAAATGCAGACTGCTTCTGTCGGTTTTTTTAACCGGCTCATCACCCTCACTCATCAGAGCCCGAATGGCGGTGGGTGCTGTATAAAAGGTGTTTACCTTGTGCTTATCGACTACTTGCCAGAAACGTGAGGCATCAGGGTAGCTGGGGATGCCTTCAAACATTAAAGTCGTTGCACCATTGGCTAAAGGTCCATAAAGGATATAACTATGTCCGGTGATCCAGCCGACGTCAGCAGTACACCAGTAAATATCGCCATCCTTATAATCAAAGGTATATTTGTGGGTGACTGCGGCATAGAGCAGGTAGCCGGCAGTTGTATGCAAAACACCCTTAGGCTTACCAGTTGAACCAGAGGTATAAAGAATAAACAGTGGATCTTCAGCGTCCATTTCTTCCGGTTCACAATGGCTATCAACGGTTGCTGCGATTTCGTGATACCAGACATCATGCAGATCATTCCAGGCAATATCACCATGAGTATGCTGAATGACTAAAACGGTGTGCACATTAGGACAGTGAGCAACAGCCATATCAGCATTCTTTTTTAGGGGAACTGATTTACCACCGCGAATACCTTCATCGGCAGTAATAACAATCTGACAATCAGAGTCAAGAATACGATCTTTAATAGCTTCTGGAGAAAAACCACCAAAGACTACAGAATGTATGGCACCAATGCGTGCACAGGCAAGCATAGCATAGGCTGCTTCAGGTATCATGGGCATATAGATACACACCCGGTCGCCTTTTTTTACCCCACGAGCTTTGAGTACATTGGCAAAACGGTTAACGTTATCTGAAAGTTGCTGATAAGTAATGAGCTCGGATTTATTTGGATCATCACTTTCCCAGATAATGGCCGTTTGTTCAGCTCGTTCTGTCAGGTGACGATCGATACAATTGTAAGTGACATTGAGTTTTGCACCGCTAAACCATTGGATATTGATATCAGGTTTACCCTGCTCATCGGTATAGTGCCAGTCACTGACTTTATCCCAGGATTTGGAGAAACTCAGAAAATCATTAGCCATCTTTCCCCAGAAAGTATCTGGATCATCGATTGACTGCTGATACATACTATTATATAACTCTTCAGTAATATAAGCCTTGTCAGCAACGGCTTGGGGAATGGGATATACTTTTTCGTCTGCCATAATGCATTTTCCTTCAAAGTGTGAATAATAAACTGCTCTAGCCTTAGCCAAAATGATTAGCTAAAAATTTTCTGCCACCAACGCTTTCTGCTGCCGGTGGGTGCCATACTGACCTCTAGGTCAACGGGTTGCGTCTTACTTAAAATCCAGCCAGGCAGTGGTGGAGGGGCACCATTTGAGCCACAGACATGGCCTAAATTATTAGGATCGTAAATTTTAACAAATGTCGGATTGTTTTTATTATCGGCATAAACAATGCCGCAATAGTCATGCTCATGATCCTGTTTTAATAATAGGTCAATTTCCTGAATAAAATGACTCAGCTTTTCAGCGGAACAAACGCTTTGCGGCGGAATATCACCTATATGATAAATATACCAGTCATGATGAGGGCTGGTACGAATCACTTGCCATAATTCATCAAGCTGTGGCCAGCGTAAAATACCAATTAATTTGCCATGGAATTTATCCATAAAAGGTTGTTCTTGCTCAGTGGTCAACTGTTTCTCCCGGCACATTGTCAAATTCATCCGAATGTAGCGTAAGATTAATACATAATCACTTGCTTTTCCATCTTTGCTACCCGGTTTATATCCCAATGAGCAATAAGATATTGCCAAAAATCATCTATGCTATCAAAATCTCTGTCAGAGCTAATTTTTTGACCAAGAAAACGGGCCGCCTGTACCAGAGTCTTTACATCACAGTTAATTTTTTTTGCCTGGCAAAGTTTGCTTAATTTTAACTGTTCAGTATTTACCGCCAGGGGAATATGAGCATAGCAGGGGCGGGGGTAATTGAGTAATTGCTGTAAGTAAATCTGTTTAGCTGTAGATTCCAGCAAGTCATAGCCCCGGATAACATGACTGATATTGCAGAGAAAATCATCGACAACGACACTCAGCTGGTAAGAAAATACATTATCACGTCGATAAATAATAAAATCGCCACTGCTTAAGGCAAGTTGCTGCTGTTGCCTACCCTGGATAATATCATTAAAAGTAATCGGCTCATCTGTTAGCTTAATACGTATAGCATTATCCTGCAGCTCAGTTATTTTTTTATGTCGGCAGAAACCTGGGTAAAGCTGATCTACCCCTAGCGCTTTGAGTTGCTTTCTTGAGCAGCTGCAAGGATAGATTTGCTGTTGCTGTTTAAGGGCAGCAATAGCTTGTTGATAGTGTTGAAGATGATGACTTTGATGACTGACTGTTTCATCCCAGCTAAAACCACATTGTTCCAGAGTCTGTAAAAGGTGTTGTTCTGAGCCATTAACTACTCTGGCCTGATCAATATCATCAATTCGTATTAACCATTTTCCATGATGGCTACGGGCATCAGCATAGCTGGCCATTGCCGCGAGTAATGAGCCAAAATGCAATTCACCCGAGGGTGAAGGGGCAAAGCGACCACGGTATTCTTTTTGCTGAATATTGGTGATTATCAAGATAATGTCTATAGTTGTTTTATACAAAAATAATAATGTTGCTCATTATTTTATAGCAGAAGGGGGTTACCATGTCAGCTAAACCAAAAAGAATTATAATAGAAGGAATTAAGGAAGATGGCAATAAATTCAGGCCCAGTAACGGGTGCGAACGTCTAGCCAATTTTGGCGACGATCAGCGATTACAATATTGTAAAAGTGCTCAGCCCTATGCTTTTTTCATCCATTGTGCTGATGAAAACAAATTAAAGGTACAGGAAGATAGAAGACAACAACGCCAGGAGATAGGTATTGACAGAAGAGTGGCGCGCAGAATATTAAATAACAACCATTTAACAGCTTAAATAATTGTTATTTAAAAGGATATTCTATAAAGCTATTTTAGCCAGTTTTTTCTTTTCTTTCGTCTAATTCTTTACAGTCAATGCATTGGGTTGCTGTGGGACGGGCTTCCAGACGACGGATGCCGATTTCAACACCACAAGTCTCACAATAGCCATATTCATCTGTTTCCATTGATGACATTGATTCGTCAATCTTCTTAATAAGCTTACGTTCACGGTCTCGGGTTCTGAGTTCCAGAGCAAATTCTTCTTCCTGGGAAGCGCGATCGCTGGGATCGGGAAAGTTTGTTGCATCATCTTTCATATGCGTCACAGTCTTATCAACTTCTTCCATTAACTCTTTTTTCCAAGTCAGCAGAATCGCTTTAAAATGCGCCTGCTGATTTTCATTCATATACTCTTCGCCTTTTTGTTCCTTATAGGGTTCAAAAGTATCCATAGCACCGTCTGAGTTTGTGCTTTTATATGTTGGCATCGATTAGACTCCAGCCTGTGTTTTTTAAAAAGATGTGAATATATATCAAAATATATGCTGTTTGGCAAACAATAAGCGTTATTTTTAGCACTTATTCATATTTTAGGTCGAAATCAGCATTTTTAATAGTTAAATAGTGATAAATGATCCGCTTCTGTTAATGGGCCAATTTATGAGTAAAATGAAGTTGCTGTATGCGTTTTTTAAAGGCACTCATGGTTTTAACGGGTAAATAACTTGAGATAATGACCCTCTATATCCATATAACAAGCTATGAATTTTAATTTTACTTAAGCAAAGAGATTTTTATGAGTCAATTAGCAGCGTTAATATTTGATGTCGATGGTACTCTGGCTGATACTGAGCGAGATGGCCATCTGGTTGCCTTTAATATGGCATTTGCCGAAGCGGGCCTGGACTGGCACTGGAGTGTTGAACTTTATGGTCGTTTGTTAGCGGTTACCGGGGGTAAAGAACGTATTCGTTATTATTTAAGTGATTTTTACACTGCTGAGCACGGTGCCGCTTTTTTATCTCCAGCACAGACAGATGATGGATTTGCCAAATTTGTGGCTGATCTGCATGCGGCAAAAACACGTTTTTATATGCAATTAATGGCTGAGGGTGCTGTGCCATTGCGTCCCGGTGTAGTACGACTTATTGAAGAAGCACGTGCGGCCAATATGCGCATGGCAATCGCAACAACCACAACACCTGAAAATGTAACCTCACTATTGACTCATACCCTCGGTGCTCAGTCACTTAACTGGTTTGAGGTGATTGCTGCGGGTGATATTGTTCCGGCAAAAAAACCTGCAGCTGATATTTATACTTATGTACTGCAAAAAATGAATCTAAAGGCTGAGCAATGTCTGGCATTTGAAGATTCCTATAATGGTTTATTGTCGTCACGAGGGGCGGGACTAAAAACCATTATCACCATAAATGATTATACCCGCGATCATGATTTTACTGGTGCACAACTGGTGTTATCTGATTTTGGTGAACCTGGTCAAGCGATGACGGTATTGCAGGGAAATTGTATAGACACTTATTTCAGCCTTAATAGTGCCCGGCAACTTCATCAGGCATGAAGCATATAGTCGATAAGCCTGTATCGGATTTAGCCGCACGTATGCAGTCGATAGAGCCATTTCATGTGATGGCCTTACTGGAGAAGGCAAAGACCTTAGAACAACAGGGTAGAGATATTATTCACCTTGAAGTGGGTGAGCCGGATTTTAATACCCCACAGCCCATAGTGGATGCGGCAATTGCCGCCTTACAACAGGGTGATATTCATTATACACCTAGTTTAGGTTTGCTAAGCTTAAGAGAAAAAATTGCTGATTATTATCTGAACCGTTTTCAGCTGACCTTGCCGGCATCAGCAATTGTCATCACTCCCGGGGCATCAGGTGCATTGTTATTAGTCATGGGGGCTTTGATTGGGCCTGATGACGGATTGATGCTGGCGGATCCCGGTTATCCCTGTAATCGTAATTTTGTTCATTTTGTTAACGGTGATATACACACTGTCAATGTAGATGAGTCAACAGATTATCAGTTGAGCGCCCATTTAATTGCGCAAAACTGGCAGAAAAATACCAAAGCAGTCTTAATCGCTTCACCGGCTAATCCCAGTGGTACTTTACTATGTGCTGAGGAAATGCAAAAAATTATTCACCTGGTCAAAGAGAAAAATGCGTATTTGATTATCGATGAGATCTATCAGGGATTGGTGTACGAACAGCAGCCTGCCTGTGCCCTGAGTGGTGATGAACAACTGGATAAGCATATTATCATTATTAATAGCTTTTCCAAATATTTTCAAATGACCGGCTGGCGACTGGGTTGGTGTATAGTGCCGCAAGCGCTTTTGCAAGCCTGTGATCATCTGTCACAAAACTTGTTTCTGGCTGCTTCGACTATTGCTCAAAAAGCAGCTCTTGCGGCATTTTTACCAGAAACAATTGAAATACTTGAACAACGCCGGCTTATTTTTCAGCAGAGACGTGATTATCTTTATCCACGCCTGCAGAACCTGGGTTTTAAGCTAGCGGTTAAACCACAGGGAGCCTTTTATTTGTATTGCGATTGCAGTCAGCTAACCAAAGACAGTATGCACTTTGCCCATGAACTACTTGAGCTTGCAGGGGTTGCTATCACACCGGGGATAGATTTTGCTCAGTATCAACCAGAACGTTATGTACGTTTTGCTTATACCTGTGATATTAAGCGTCTGGAACAGGCAGTACAGCGCATTCAGATGTTTTTACATTTATGAAATATTCAGAACCATTAATAAAAGCCCGGCTTATCAGACGTTATAAACGTTTTCTGGCGGACATAGAACTAGCAGCTGAAGTTGATTTTGAGGGTAAAAAAACAAAATTTATTACTATTCATACTGCCAATACGGGCTCTATGACCGGCTGTGCAGTGCCTGGCAGCAACATCTGGATTAGCAATAGTCATAACCTTAAACGAAAATACCTCTATAGCTGGGAGCTATCAACTACCCAGCATAAAGACAGATTAATAGGAGTGAATACACTATTGGCAAATAAGCTGGTGAAAGAAGCGATTGAAAAAGGTGTTATTAGTGAAATAGGTGATTTTAAAAATATTGAGACAGAAGTGAGTTATGGTGCAGAAAAAAGTCGAATTGATCTATTAGTGACACAAAATAATGAGCAGAAATGTTATATTGAAGTAAAAAATGTGACGGCCAGTTTTGAATTGGAAGTAGCTGCATTTCCAGATGCGGTGACTGCAAGGGGCACTAAGCATTTACGTGAACTGGAACTTATGGTAGCACGGGGATACCGGGCTATTATCTTTTTTTGTGTACAGCGAGATGATATTAATTTTTTTAGGGTGGCTGGTGAAATTGACCCACTTTATGCGCAAACATTGAAACGGGTACAGGAGAATGGCGTTGAAGTTCTGGCCTATGGCGTACATTTTAATGGCAAGGATAGTCCACGGGAAATTAACTTGATTAATAAATTAGTAATGACTGGGTGATAAACTATATTGTAGGTAATTAGTCTATCCGTAACCGATCAATTAGTGATCAGATTTCCCCAACCTAGCCAAATCTGATAAAAGAGAATTAGCCTCAAACTTATCTTTCCAGCATCTTGGCGTTAATTCAGCCACCTCTCTGGCAGGGTGCAGATTGATCCGCTGTAGCACATC
>Ga0256844_10000966_pt1 | contig 10866 bp, 9 predicted proteins | sample MusselsmetaG_FD_189100 | JGI IMG/M metagenome (GOLD analysis project Ga0256844, IMG submission 189100) | Mussel associated microbial communities from hydrothermal vent at the East Pacific Rise, Pacific Ocean - Mussels | ecosystem: Host-associated > Mollusca > Shell > Unclassified ... | reverse complement strand
TATGGTGGTGGTCAAAAAAGCTAAAAATTTTTCAACCGTTACAAAAATAGGTCGGGTCAATGCTGTACCATTATAGACAGCAGACCAACCATGGCTAACATAGACCACATCTACTTTGGTTAAAAGTCTACTCAGTCGAGCATGTACCCCAGCGTTGGCTGAACTGGCAACGAGCAAGTCAATCTGATGCTCTTCTATAAAACTCTTTAATGTTAAAAGATGAGATACAGAGAACTTTTTATTGAGATTTTCATCTACAAGTAAAGCTTTTACATAAGGTCTAACTTCATCTACTATCCACCCTTCACTTGCACAAACCAAATAGATATCAAACTCATTATGAAAAAGTTCTATCTGCTTTGCTATCCATTTTTGAGCCCCTCCCAATATGGGACGGGTAACAGTGAAGAGTAGACGTTTTTTCATGTCTCTATTTTACCTTATAAATTTTACTATAAGGAGAAGAGATAACCAATTCAAATAGGTTTTTGTCATATTTTCCTAACATAAACATCTGTACGTAAGTGGAATTATATGTCTTCCTATCCATTACAATTATTTTCCCATAACTTTTTAAGTAAACAACACAAAATTCTCCATCCATCTGCATCATCTGTGAATTGACCTGAGGCATACTATTTTGTCCAAGAGTAGCAACATCAAATCGATATATTTTTTTACTTTTTCCACCAATTGACAATTCACCTTTGGCACTATCAATTACAATTCCATTTTGTAAAACAATTTTACTTCCCTGCTGTTGAGCAGGAGCAGACGGATAAAAATGAACCCTTCTTTCTGCTTTTCCTGTTTTTAAATTTAAATTTCCAAATACCCCAACAGTAGGAAAAATATTTAACATTCGATAAGGTAAATATAAATAAACATCTCTTGTCTTTGGAGGTAAAATATAGTCTCTACTTTTCAACTCATTTAAAATCTGATTTGGACTTTTAGATTTATCTTTAAAAAGTGTGTCTGCAACAAATGTATAATTTGAATCAATATAAGTTTCAATTGCCAATTTACTTAAGTTTGCTACCTGTTGAGGTGAATCTGAAAACAACAATTTTGAAACAATAAAGTTATCATGTGTATGTTTTCCTCCATCAATTAATGTATTTGTATTTGAGTAGTACCAAATAGGGTAACCATAGTCCCACCATGTAATGGTATAATCTTTTTCAGAGGCAATAGCATCTAGTTTCACTAAGTCACCAACTTCTTGCTTATTAAGGACGGTAGGGACTAAATACTCTTTAATATGTGTAATATTTGGAGCAATCATTAATGCAGTTGCAACAATAATAAAAGCATATTTACTCACTGTTTGCATCTTAGAATCTGATATTTGCTCTTTTATGAGGTTTCCAAGTACAAAGAAAAGGTAAACTACTGAGATGGCAGCTATAGGTACGGCATAGACAGTAAAACGTAGTCCACCAATCATAGAAAAGACTCCAATACCAATCAAGGGTAAAGCAATAAGAAATGCTTTATGTCTTATAACCAATAGTACATATCCTATAACACTAAGTACCAATCCTATTTCTGAACCTGAAATTCTGTTTGCCATGGTTGCAAAAGGAATAGCACCTGCTTCACGCACAGTTTGAATAACTTGGTAGAAATGTAAACTACCTTTAGTGACACTTCTGTCGGTATATCCTACCACATAATGACTAATCATTGCAAAAATATTTCCAAAATAGAGAAACCCTAAGAAAGAGACAATAGCTAAGCCTAATAGTTGTTTCTCTGAAAATTTCATTTTTAAAAGAATAAACAAAGCTACTCCATATAGTACTACTTTATACTCCAATGGAAGATATAGCATCAAAGAGATACTCAATAGAATAATAATTTGATATATAGAACTTGTATTCTCTCCAAAATTGAGGGTTTCACTGTTGTCGATAATATTGTATTTCTCCAATAAAAGATAGATTGTAAGTAAAATAAACATCGCATAGACAAGTGTCATCCCTTGGGGATAAAAACTTGGATAGATTAAAATAAAAAATGAAGAGAAAAGAATAGAGAATAAAGTTTTTTTATAAGCAATTTGAAGAAAAGAATAGAAAATTGTAAACTGTAAAAAAATAGAAAACATATCTGTATCATAGTACCCAATCATTGTTCGATTGTAATAACTCCATGCAATAGAACCAATTAACGCAGCCAAAAAGCCTAAAAATGTATTGCCTAGTAAACGTCCTGTTAAAATAATAGGAATAACTATTAATGAAGAAATTACCCCTGGCAAATAAAGTGAGACTGTATCAAGCGAAAATGATGTAAACTTAGCTACATACGCTGTCAATAAGACTAACCCTGAACTAATATGATATCCACTAGCTCTTTGTTTATCCTCTGCGATTACTCCATTAATAATATCTCTTGCTCCTGTAGAAAAACAATATCCATCATTAGTATTAATCATTAATTCTCCTGCATACATCATTGATGCAGCATCTTCAAAATGTATGGGCCAATACATTCGTGCTCCAATACTGAAAAGATACGATACAAACATTAATAAAATAAGTATTAGACTATTTTTTTCTATAATATTTTCTATTTTTGTCACTATTTTTCCTTTTTTAATTAACTGCTATTAAATTTTTTAATAGCTAATATTTTACCATTTTCCCCCATAATTTTACGTTCATTGTAACAATTTTGGATCTTTAACTAGTACTATAAAACTATTTTCAGTATTTTGTAGTACTTCTCTATATCTTAGGTTACAGATTGTTATTATTAGTTTATTGTAGATATTCTTTAAACCTATATCATCGTATGCTCCGTCGTATTTTTTTTATTTTTTCTAAAAGAGAGATAGGTATCCAATATGCTGGGTAAAGTAACAGATAAAATCTATCGTTATTTTGCTTCATTAAATCTATTACAGCATCTATAGAGATATGATTTTTACTTAAACTAAAGCCTCCATAAACCGTAATAAAAATATTGCTATAGATAAACTTTTTAATAGAATCATAGTATGTATGAGCTTTTAACTCATCTCTATTTTTATAAAACCACTTTATGGGGCAAGGGACTATAGCTTCTTTGTGTATGGTACTACTTCTATTTGATGCATCCAGTTTGTAGATGGAGAGAGGCGTTGAAGAGAATGCTAAAGAACCTTTTAACCCTAGTTCAAGCCACACACAAATATCTTCTCCCTTTTTTTCATTTTTGGGAAATAATATTTGAGATGATTTTCGAATACAGACACTTGATGAGTTTACCAGAGTATAATTTTTAGAAAATGCTTTAGCAAAGTTGTAAATCTCTTTTTGATAGATTTTTTCTTTCTCTTTATTAAACTCATGCCCCTCTTCATTTACAAAGGTATGTGCTGTAGAGTAAAATATTGCATTTGGAAACTTTTTAATTAATGAAGCTATCTCTTTTAAAAACGATTCTTTCCATAAATCATCTCCATCTAAGAGACAAATATACTCATTTTTAGCCTCTTTTATTCCTCGATTACGAGCTGAAGAGACCCCTTCATTTTTTTTATTAATAATAGTAACTTTTTCTTTAAAAATTTCTTTTATTCTATTGGCACCACCATCTGTTGAACCATCATTAACAACTATGATTTCATCTGCTTTATAGCTCTGTTCCAAAACTGAGTTTATGGTATCAACTATCTCTTTTTCTTTGTTGTATAGAGGGATTACTACTGAGAATTTTATCATTTTTTTATCATACTCCATAAACCATATAGAAAATATTTAGAGAACAAAGCTCCGACCTCTCTTCTATAGTAGAGATTCCAAAGCCACTTCTTTCCAAGGACTTTTTTCAACTCTACATTATCAAATACTTTTTTCTTACTATTGGCATCAACTATTTTAGAAAAGTATCTCTTTAAATCAAAAAAAGATATTTTATTCTCTGCTATTCTAGTATTTACCGTTAAGTTAAAGTGGAGTCGATTCTCCTCTTCACTATTTTGAATATCTAGTTTTTTTAGAGAGTTCTCAAAAATAGCCTTAATGGTTTTATATCTCTGTTCAGTATCTTTATCTGCTTCTCTTGTAATACTATCTTGAAGTATTCTATATTTTAAAAGAGGTTTTTTTAGATTTACAAATTTGGTATATTGAGCCAAAGTTACCCAAAGTGCAAAGTCTTCAGCATGAAGAGACTCTTTTTCATACTTAAGGTTATGTACTACAAGTATTTCTCTTCTTATCATAACAGTTGGATGAGCAAAAATAGATGAAAAAAGAAGTTCTGTTTGTAGTCTACTATTTTGAGTTGCATAAGTAGAAATACGCTCCACCATACCTTCTCCAAAACCTATAATGGCTGTACCACATACACCAATGTTTTTATTTGCTTCCATAAAAGTTACCTGCTCTTCAAAACGAGTATTAAAGGAGATATCATCAGCGTCCATTCGAGCTATATATTTACCTTTTGCTTTTTCAATACCTTCATTTAAACTGCTAACAAGTCCTCTATTTTCTCGACTTATAAGAACTATACGTCTATCACTGTAGCTTTTTATAATCTCTAAACTTTTATCAGTTGAACCATCATCAATAATGATAAATTCAAAATTTTCATAGGTTTGCGTTAAAATACTTTCTATTGCTTCTGCTAGATATTTTTCTCCATTATAGACAGATAAAACCACTGAGATTAAAGGTTGCTGTTTCATCTTTTCATCCAGTCCACAGGAACAATATCTTGTGACTGCTGATACATAACCTCATCTAAAAACCATCGTTTAGGGGCTATGACTTGTTTGTTCACATATTGATTGAGCCACGCACCCCACCAACTAAAACTACTGTTCGCAATAATATTATGCTGACAAAGACTCATAAGATAGATATCTTCATGAGGTATTCTCTCCTTTTCACTCTCAATATAGTGGGCATTATTAATAGGTAAATGCTCTTTTACCCAAGTAACATCATCAGAAAATATATAATATTTTATATTCTTATGCCCAGTTTCCATATAGGCTATGGCACGTGCATAATAATCTAAATCACAACTTCCATGAATAGCTTGTGTGGACTCATTTTGTACATAATCTCCACGTCGAATATGTACCGAACAACTATTATTTTCTCTAATTAGTTTAGCTATTTCTTCTCCATAAGTAGATAGTGATTTCTTTAGAGTAAATTGTTCTAACAGTAGTTGACGAATATCCATAAAATATTTTTCCGATTGAAAATACCCTTCAATGATTACACCATCTTTAGGGATAAAAAAATTTTCATCATATAAAAGTGATTTTTCTTTAAATACATTCCTATTCTTCCAACCCAACTTAGCTTTTATTTTATGTAAAAATATATTTCTTTTTTGATTGATAATAGGTAAATCGATAGCATATTTATCAAGCTGAAACCCACCATGAAGCTTATAATGATGATAGATAGAACTATCTATCATCACACCATAGCCTCTTGCCTCTAATGCTTTAGCATAGGCATACTGAAACATCTGATTTCCTAGTCCACCTTGAATCTTTATACTTATCATTTTAATCTTTCTATAATCTTTCTACATGTTTCTTTCAGACCATATGATTTTATACTATTTTGTAAAATAGTAAATTTCATTTGTAAATATTTATACATTTCTCTTAATAACGAATGCTTTACAACTTCATAAGTAATAGGTGGAACAGAAGTATAGTAATGTAATTTATCAAAAAACTGTTTTTTATTATCATCACTTAAATACTCTTTTATATAATCTATATGTTTTATCTTATCTGGTCTATCTGCATAATATTCTTGATACTCTAAATATCGTAAAATCATTTCATCTATCTCATTTGGTACTTTTACTAATTCTTTTTTAGAGTTTTCAATAACTGAACTAAAAAAAGCATCTTTAACTAAAACTTTTTTATATTGTGGTAATTTTTGATATATATCAAATCTAAAATAAATTTTTCCATCAACTATAATATCTAAATGGTTTTGATAATCTTCTGTATGTAATTTTATTTGCTTATCACCCACCCATTCTTTTAATTCAAACAAAATTAGTTCAGTAATTTTATCTTTTGAATAACAAAATATATCAACATCATCACCCATTTCATATTGAGGAAAAATCAAAGATTTTTTAATAACACAATATACTTCTTCTTCTAGTGCATTAAAAATTTTCAATAAGTTTAATTTACCTGACATACTATTATCTCCTCTTTATCTATTAGATTACAACTTCTATGAATACCATCTAAAATAATAAATTTATCATCTTTTTTTGTAACTATAATATAATTACTATTATACGGTTTTTCCAAATACTTAAAGTTGTTACTCAATTTTTTAAATTTTTCAACATCATAAAACTCTTTTAATGCACCACCTAAAAATTTTTGTATATAGTTATTATAAATTTTCATATCTTTTTTAAGTCCTAAATAATGAGGTGTCTCAATTAATGCTTTAACTGTAACTTTATACTTATCCCAACTTTCACCCTCAAGAATTGAAGCATATAGCTCAGTAGGGTTTATTTTTATAAAGGAGTAATTTTGATACGTTAAATACCTTGGTATATTAAAAATATTTTTTTGATTTATATATTCAATACCATCATAACCTATATAGCTCAATAAATAATCACTTTGAGCTTCATTATCTGTAGCATGAATAACATGATGATGTGTTCTTATTCCATTTTCATAAGGATTAAATTTATCTCGTATAAGCTCTTTTGTTCTTTTTATTTTCAAACTTTCCTTATGTCTAAATTCCCCTACATCTAAATAATCTTCATCTGAATCTACATTCTTAATAAAAATAAAACATACTTCTTTGGGAGTTGTTAAGAGATAGTTTGTTTTATCTTTTAAATGCCAATACGGTGCATAATCAAAAGAGTATACTTTCTTAACAAACTTTTTTATATTTTTAACTTTTACTCTTTGTACAAATAAAATTTCATAATCTTTTTTTAGAATATCTATAATATCAAACAAATGTTTAAGACCATGTCCCCATATCAAAAAAGTATCTATTCTATAATTATTTATGATAAATCCTTTTAACAAATGGTCGTATTTTCGAATACATTTTACTATGAAATAACTGCCATTGTAAATGAGATAATAATTTACTAATACCTTTTCCTGTCAATGAAGGATAATCAACTATAGACTTTTCCCAATTTCCATAATTGAATCTAAGTAACTCATCATATTTTTTAGGAATTAAAAACTCAGTTTCTAAAAATTCTAGAGGTATAAACTCTTGTAAAAACTCCTCTTTAATAAAATTATTTTGATATCTATAATAGTTTCCTTCTTTTCTAAAGATTCCAATATCTATATATTCATCATGCCTCATAAATGTCACTAAATCATCTGGTTCGGTTGTTCTTATTAATTCAAATCCTGCATCCATCAATTGTGGGATTATCTTTAGAAATTTTTCTTTATCTTTTTCAAAAATACCTATATCAGTATCTGTATCATGTACAATAAAATCTTTTTCTCTAATTGCTCCCAATAAAGTTCCATATATTAGGAAAAAATTCTGTTCATTATTATAAAAAATATCTCTAAGTAAAATAAGATTTTCTTTTGCAATATTTTTATTTAAAGCTTCTTGAATTCTTCGTTCTTTTCTAGCTTTAAAATCATACTCTTTATAACCAATAGCATTATTCATAAATTGCTGATAAATAGTCAAGACATTATCCTTTTATACATACTTTTTATAAAATCAAATAAAATAGGTGGCGTAACTTTTTGAATAAATACACCTATTGAGAATATACTAAATTGAGTACTATATCTAATAGGGTTACCCATTGAATCTGGATCAGAGTTATAAGGGAGTTGTAATTCTTCTCGTATTATTTCATTTGTAATCTTTTGATTCATCCAAAAATTATAAATTTTATAAATACTATTAAAATTATTATTTGTAAATAAAACATCATCTTTATCAGGTATTATATTTATCAAACTTCCATTAAGAGATTGCCTATTTAATAAAAATGCTTTATCTCCACTAGGTCCACTATTACTAGTTCCTATTTTCTGTAAAAATGATCTAATATATATTTCTTTTTTTGTAACTAAACTAAATATTGAAGGCTTTGAAGATAAATCCATAGATGCAAAATCCATATCTTCTACAATTAAATATTCTCTATCTAATTCTATTTTATTTTCTATTTTTGTTATTGCATTAGATATAATAGAATGCATATCAGATAAATAATATAACTTATTATTATGCTTTAACGTATTTAATTTTTGTTCCTTATGAACCATCAAGAGCTGTGTTCTTCGATGATCTAATATTTGAAACTTCTTATCAGTATTTATAGTTAAAAATTCATTATCAAATAAAACACCATGATCAGAGAATAAAAATACATGATCAAATTTTTCTATAAAATTGGAGTCCATTATGTCTAATGGCTTTTTTAATTGTTCTATATTCTCACTATTTTTATTACTATTATAATTACTATAATATGAGTGATGTCTAAAGTCATTCAATCCCATCCAAACAATATGATTATCTTTCAAATCTAAATCAAACTTAAATTTTTCAATATTAATTTCATTTGAAATATATTTTTGTACACTATTGGGAAAAATATATTTTTCTAATGGCAAATGAAAAATATCTATAGAAAACTTATTATTTAAAGCCTCATCCCAAATAGTATTATATTGAGAACCAAAAGGATTTAATGGTTTAGAATAACTATCACAATTACTTTCCCACGAGTTTAATCCAGTAAATAGACTTGCTAAGCTTCTATAAGTATCAGGGCTAGATGTAAAACAATTCGTATAAACCTCACCACCCATATTTTTTATATATTTATCTAAAACTGTATCTTCTACAATCATATTATTGTAAGTAGATAATTTATCAACTCTCATTGCATCTATAAATATCATGAGTATTTTCATTCTAAAAATCCTTTTTCCATAATTTATATTTTTGGTATAAAACACTTTAATTTTAAATAATAAAACTTTCTTAAATCTTTATCAAATAAATCATAAACATAATTAACTATAAATAATGTTATCACTGTTGCTATTGCTGCACCGTTAATTCCATACCGTTGTATTAAAAAATAATTTAGTATTATATTAACAACCATTCCCACAATACTTCTATATAGAAACTTTTTCTCATAATGCTCTATATATAACATTTTTGAAAATATCCCACTTAATGCAGAAAAAATCATTCCAAGAGATAACAGTGTTAAAATATCAATTGATGGGGTATATTGATTTCCATATAATGTATTAATTATAAATTGACTAAAAGTTATTATTCCTATTACAAAAATCATATTAATCCATAAAATTAATCTATAATTTTTTTCTAATAAATTTAAGTAATTTTGTTGACTTTTCTGCTTTGCTTCAATTATTTTAGGATAAATAGATATTACTATTATTACTGGTAAAAAATTGAAAATTGAAATGACTTTTACTGCTGCAGCATAATACCCTACTGACGTAGAATCAATTAAATAGTTTAACATCACCTGATCAATTTTTGTATATATATGCTCTGACACAACTACTATTACAAGGGGCCAAGCACTCTTCATATAGTTTATTGCTATTTCCCTATCAAAATTCCAATTAAAAATAGACAACTTATCATATAGATAAATATATGTAAAGCCAATAAATAAAATAACTACTTCAAATAATATCGTATAAACAAAATATATTAAATCATATTGAAAATATATTAAATAAAGTTTAATAAAAGAGGATATAAAAAATCCTATATTACTAATATATACTACATATTTTGATTTTACTTGTGACTGAAAGTAACTATCAATTATTAAATTAAAATTTTGAAATATAATCGTAAAAGATAAAATAAATACAATATTAAAATTACTATCTTCTAAGATATACTTATCCATAATAAATAAAAATAGTATAGAGATAAGAGATGAGTACATTACCATTTTAAACCATGTTCCAAGTAAGGCATCTCTTTTATTTGGGAATTTAACTAAATCTCTAATAACTACTTGACTAATACCCAGAGAGGCAAATGCCATAAATATACTAACTAAACTTTGAGAATAAGATAATATCCCAAATTTTTCTGGTCCCAAATATCTAGAAAGATAAATTATAACAAAAAAACCTATACCCATTTTAAAAACTCTATCAAAAAGAAGCCATAATGTATTACTAAAATATTTCATAAACTCTTTATTTGATTTTAGATTCTTTAGTTTATCAAACACTACACAAATACTCTCTAAACAACACCAAAAAATCTTCCATATCCCCACTATCTATCTCACCAATATTAGCCACCCTAAAAGTATTAAAATCAGCAACCTTCCCAGGGTAAATGGTAAAATCTCTCTCAAAGAAGTAGTCGTGCATGTCGTTAAAGTCCACACCTTCAGGAATAAAAATAGAGGTGATGATTTTAGAGTGATATTTGTCATCTACAAGATATTTTAGATTCATCTCTTTAAGTGTACTTGTCAGCGTCTCCCAAGATTTAGAGTATCTTTTATATCTATTCTCTATCCCTTCCTCTTTGGCTTCTATAATCGCTTGTTTAAGCGAATATAGTGTCTGTACAGGTGGAGTAAAACGCATCTGATGTGATTTAATGAAGTTCTCATATTGTGCATAGAGATTGAGGTAGAAGTTTCTAGGTTTAATCTCTTTTACTTTCTCTATGTCACTTTTGTTGGCAATTACAAACCCAACTCCTGCCATACCTTGAATGTTCTTGTTAGAACTAGCTAGAAGGTAAGAGATGTTTTGAGCTTTCATGTCAATAGGAATAGCAGCATAGGAACTCATAGCATCAACGATGAGTTCTAAGCTATACT
>Ga0256844_10000965_pt1 | contig 10869 bp, 6 predicted proteins | sample MusselsmetaG_FD_189100 | JGI IMG/M metagenome (GOLD analysis project Ga0256844, IMG submission 189100) | Mussel associated microbial communities from hydrothermal vent at the East Pacific Rise, Pacific Ocean - Mussels | ecosystem: Host-associated > Mollusca > Shell > Unclassified ... | reverse complement strand
CGATCGGTTTGATTTCATATTAATCTCAGAAAATTTACAGAATAGCAACACCTTACATTATGTAGAGAATTCTTATAAAGCTTATGGTAACAATGGAAATTGTTTTAATAAAAACATAAACAACATGAATTGTACTGGTGAATTTTCTCAAGAAATGCGTAATAACCTCTATAATATGAGTGATCATTTACCTGTGGTATTACAACTAGAAACAAATTTTGTTTTAAGCTCTACAGAAAACACATTCCTAAAAAAAACAATACAACTTACTCATGGAAATTTGATTTATAACCGCATGCAACTTGAAATAAATCCTGAAGCTTTAGGAAGTCAACTTGAAATTTACAACAACTTAGGGCAAATTATTAAACGTACGTTTTTAACACAAACTCACACAACAATTAATGTAACACAACTCGCAAAAGGCATCTATTATTTACATTTGAAAAATGATTACCCACACAACACTTTAAAATTTATCAAACTCTAACTTCTTGAATAGCAAACACTACATATTCTTACTCTTAACCTTATTAGGATTCATCAGCACAGCTCAAAACAATAAGATTTATATTGACGCTACTCTTGACTTCCAAAAAAAAGAAATTCAAATACAGCAAAAAATAGTTTACTACAATACAGCAAATAGAAATTTAGACACGCTCTATTTTCACAATTGGGCAAATAGCTATAAAGATAAAAACACACCGCTCTCTAAACGACTATTAGAAGATTATGACAAGAGTCTATACTTTGCCAAAAACAAGAAAAGAGGATTTTCTAACATTAATAAAATCGCTAATAATCAGCACACACTACAGTGGAAGACTCTAAAAAACAAACCAGATATCATTCAGGTAATTTTAAACAAATCACTTAATACTAAAGACTCCATACTGCTACACTTTAACTATACTGTAAAAATTCCTGATGCGAAATTTACACATTATGGCAATAACAAAAATACATACAACTTAAGATATTGGTATATAACTCCTGCTGTACTTAACAAACAATGGCAACTTATGTCCAATTTCAACATGGATGATTTACATATAGATTTTGCAGATTATAACATCAATTTTACCCTACCTCAAGGTGTGCATATCAATACCGATTTAAACCTTAGCAAAACAAAGACACGCACAAAAACTACCTATCATTTAAAAGGAAATAATAGAACCGATATAGAACTAAACATTAGCTTAATAAACAACTTTAAACTACTGAAAGTCGAAAAAACAGACATCCTTACTAACTTACACAAAACTTCTTTAAATCTAGAAATTAAAACATCTGTTTTAGCTAGAGAAGTTGCTTTTATTGAAGGTTATTTAGGCGCTTATCCACATCAGAAATTACTCATTAATAAAATTACCTATGACAAAAACCCTATTTATGGACTGAATCAATTGCCTAAATTTTTCAATCCTTTTTCTGGTGTTTTTGAGTGGGATATTAAAATGTTTAAAGCGCTTAGCAAAAAATACATAGAAAACACATTAAATACAAACAAGAGAACGGACGCATGGATAACCGACGGCATACAAACCTATTTAATGATAAAATATGTTGACAAATATTATCCCGAAGTAAAAGCGATGGGTACTATTTCTAAAATCTGGGGCTTTAAAAGTTACCAGTTAGCACGATTAAATTTTAATGACAAATATACTTTTGTAAATCAGTTTGCTATGCGTAAAAATTTAGACCAACCTTTAACTATGCAAGCTGACTCTTTATCTACTTTTAATCGAAAAATTGTAAATAAATACAAAGCTGGTATTGGCTTAATCTATTTAGATACGTATTTGGGAGATTCCATTATACCTCAGAGCATCAAACAATTTTATACAGACACTAAACTACAAAAAAGCACCAGTAAACAGTTTGAAAAAATACTATCCTCTAAAACGACTAAAGACTTGCAATGGTTTTTTACTGACTACCTACAAACGCATAAAAAAATGGATTACACCATTAAAAGAGTAAAAACAACACAAGACTCTATACAAATTACTATTAAAAATAAAAGAAAATTCACTGCACCTATTGCGCTTTACGGAATAAAAAATGGAAATACAATTCAATTCAAAAAATGGTTTACCGCTATTGATAGTACGCGAACCGTAAAAATTGCCAAAGGAGATTTTTCTCGATTATCTTTAAATTACGAAAATAATTATCCTGAATTAAACCTAAACAATAACTGGAAAAATTTAAAACCAAGCCTTCTCAATAGACCCGTATTGTTACGCTTTATAAAAGACATTGACAATCCTTATTACAATCAAATTTTTTATAATTTTGAATATGATTATAATTATTATGATGGATTATTACTAGGAGGAACCCTTAGCAATAAAACATTATTCAAAAAGGAATGGACCTACAAAATAAGACCAACCTACGGCACAACAAGCAAAAAATTAACTGGCAGCATCTCTCTGTTATACCAACACCTGCCAGAGGATGGGCCTATATACAGACTTAGTTCTGGTATTGGCGCTAACTTCTTTCATTATGCGCCAAATTTATCTTATAAAAGTCTAAGACCTTTTGTTGGTATTTCGTTTAAACGAAAAAGCTTACGAGACGTTGGCGGAAGCTCTTTATTTGCTAGATATATTTATATAGACAAAGAAATTGCACCAAACACAACAACTTCAGAAGCTGATAATTATGGCATTTTTAATATAAGCTACGGTTATTCTAAACCTGACATCCTTAAAGACTTAAGGTATGTTTTTAATTTTCAATTGGGGGGAAAATTCAGCAAAATCACCGCAGATTATAGATATAGAAAACTATCAAATACCCAGAGACAATATGATTTTAGAGCCTATTTTGGTAGCTTTTTACACAACAACACAACAAGCACTTATTTTAATTTTGCCTTAGACAGGCCAACTGATTATATGTTTGATTATAACTTCTTAGGAAGGTCTGAAGCTTCTGGTTTTTTGAGCCAGCAAATCATCATAGCCGAAGGTGGTTTTAAATCTAAATTTGCAAACCCTTACGCCAACCAATGGATGTTAAGCACAAATGGAAGTGCAAGTATTTGGCGTTGGATAGAGGTTTATGCCGATGCTGCCTTCTACAAAAATCAAAATACATCTCCTCTCTTTAGATATGATAGTGGTATTCGCTTAAATTTTGTACACAACTTTTTCGAAGTTTACTTCCCTATACAATCTAGCCTAGGTTTTGAACCTAACCAAGCTCACTACAGTTCTAAAATTAGATTTGTTATCACACTAAGCCCAGGTAGAATTTATAATTTTATCAAAAGAGGTTTTTATTAGCCTTCAACCCACCTTCACTAAAACTACGGACGGATAAATGTTCTGTGTTCAAAAAATACAGATTTCATACTTACAAACTTTACCTTGTAAAATATTTCTATTGACAACCCTTTACATTCATGCGCAAATTTTGTACCTTCGCGTCGTATAATACACTTCAATTAAATGCCTGAAAAAACACTACTTTCTGCTCAAAAAATATCATATCAAGATTTCAAAAAAGAAATCTTAGATGATTATAAAATTGCTGTAATAAGTAGAGAATGTAGTATCTTAGGGAGACGAGAAGTACTTACTGGCAAAGCAAAATTTGGAATTTTTGGCGACGGAAAGGAAGTGCCACAACTTGCCATGGCAAAAGCATTTAAAAATGGCGATTGGCGCTCTGGCTATTATAGAGATCAAACCTTTATGATGGCAATTGGAGAATACACACCTCAACAACTTTTTGCAGGACTATATGCACATACCGATATTGAAGCTGATCCTTTTTCGGCTGGGAGACAAATGGGTGGGCATTTTACAACACATTTTATAAACGAAGATGGTTCTTGGAAAAACCACCTACAACTAAAAAATAGTAGCGCTGATATTTCTCCAACAGCTGGACAAATGCCTCGCTTATTAGGCCTAGCTCTAGCTTCAAAAATATACAGAAATTTAGACGAACTAAAAGAGAGTACCACTTTTTCCAATCATGGTAATGAAATTGCTTGGGGTACTATTGGCAATGCAAGCACTTCTGAAGGTGTGTTTTTCGAAACCATCAATGCTGCAGGAGTTTTACAAATACCAATGGTTATTAGTATTTGGGATGATGCCTATGGTATTTCTGTACCTGCAAAATATCAAACTACTAAAGAAAATATTTCGGAAATCTTAAAAGGATTTCAACGCGATGAACAGGATAAAGGCTTTGAAATATTTGTTGTAAATGGCTGGGAGTATTCCAAATTAATTGATGCTTACAATCAGGCCTCAACCATTGCCAGAAACGAACATGTACCCGTAATTATTCATGTTAAAGGATTAACACAGCCTCAAGGACATTCCTCTTCTGGATCTCATGAGAGATACAAGGATGAAGATCGGTTAAATTGGGAAGCTGAACATGATTGTAATGTTTTAATGCGCAAATGGATTCTAGATATTTTTGAAAATGAAGAAGAACTAATCAGCATTGAGAAAGAAGCAAAAAAAGACGTACTTAAAGCAAAGCAAACCGCTTGGTCTCATTTTATAAAAGAAAATATTCACACACAAAAACAAGTAGTACAACTCCTTGAAAAAGTTGCTGAATCTAGTGAGAACAAACCTTTTATCCTAAAATTAAAAAATGAGCTGTCTATTATTAAAACACCTTCAAAAAAAGATATTTTAGCCACTGCTAGACGCACACTAGTTTATCTAAGAAATGAAGATACTCCTGAAAGAAAACAGCTTTTACTATGGATAGCAAACTATTCTAAAAAACAAAAAGAAATATATAGTGCACATTTATATAGTGAAGAAAAAAACAATGCAACATCTATTAAAGAGATAAAGCCTACCTACAATCAAGAAGCACCACTAGTAGATGCTCGAATAATTATAAGGGATAATTTCGACAATATCTTAACCCACAATAAGGAAGTTCTAATTTTTGGGGAAGATTCTGGTAAAATTGGTGATGTAAACCAAGGTCTTGAAGGCCTACAACAAAAACATGGGGAAACAAGAGTTTCTGATACTGGCATTAGAGAGGCTACCATTATTGGACAAGGTATAGGCCTCGCTATGCGTGGATTAAGACCTATTGCAGAAATACAATATTTAGATTATATATTGTATGGAATTCATGTGCTGAGTGATGATTTGGCAACACTTCGCTATCGAACCTTCGGGAGACAAAAAGCCCCTTTAATTATACGTACACGAGGGCATAGACTGGAAGGTATCTGGCATGCTGGATCTCCTATGGGAGCCGTTATACATCTCTTACGAGGTATCTATATTTTAACGCCTAGAAACATGACTAAAGCCGCAGGATTTTACAATACACTTCTACAAAGTGATGAACCTGCACTTGTTATTGAAAATCTAAATGGATATCGTCTAAAGGAAAAACTACCCAATAACCTAGGAAGCTTTACGACTCCTATTGGTGTGGTAGAAACAATTAAAGAGGGTAATGATGTTACCGTTGTTTCTTACGGGTCAACTCTTAAAATTGTTGAAGATGCAGCTAAGGAACTACTTAAAGTTGAGGTTGATATTGAAATTATTGATGCACAAACTTTATTGCCTTTTGACATTAATCATGACGTACTAAAAAGCATCCAAAAAACCAATAGATTGGTTATTATTGACGAAGATGTACCTGGAGGTGCCTCAGCATATTTGTTAGATGAAATTATCAACAAGCAGAACGCGTATAATTATCTAGATAGTAAACCGCTAACAATTACCGCTAAGAGCCATAGAACAGCTTATGGAACGGACGGAGACTACTTTTCAAAACCCTCTATTGATGATGTTTTTGAAGGTATTTATGCGCTTATAAGAGAGGCTAACCCAAGAGGATATAAAAATATTTACTAGTCTTTTCCTTTTTTCTTTTAATTCTAGAAGTATTTTCTCTATTTTTGGATTCTCAAACTCTAAAATCAAAATTAACAATGAAGTTTTTAAAAGCACTAACCATATTTATTTTATTTGCCTTTTTATCAAGCACTTCTTTTGCACAAGAAAGAAAAAAAATAGAGGGCTCTCTAAATGAAGGTACTATTGAAAGCCAGTACAATTATTTGTATAAAAAAGCTCCTAAATGGACAGACCCAAATTCGGGAACTAAATATAAAACCGTAAAAATAAACAACTTACTTAAGTTTAAAAGTAATGTTACTGACTCTTTAAAACTAGGCAGAAAAAAACTATTAGCAGAAAAAACAATTGTAGCTACACAAAAAAGTGAAATAGAAGCTTTAAAGTTAAAATTAGGGGAGACCAATGAAAACTTAACTTCTGTAACCCAAGAAAAAGATAGTATTAAATTTTTAGGCATGCCCATGAGTAAATCTGGATACAACAGCCTATTATGGACAATCATTGCAGCACTAACAGCTGGATTGGTATTATTTATTACAAAATTTAAGAGTAGCAATACAACAACTGTTCAAGTAAAAAAAGATAAAGGAGAGATTGAAGGAGAATATGATGAATACAGAAGAAAAGCTATTGAGCGCGAACAAAAACTAAGAAGAGAATTACAAGACGAATTAAACAAACAGAAATACAACGAGTCTAGTCCTCAAAAAAGGAAATAGACTAGCAAAATTACTCAATATACATTTGTTACAACAAGATTACAATCATCTACCCACCCTGATATAATCTACCACTACACTTAAAATTTAAAAATATTAAGTGTACTATACAATAAACTGAGTACATATAGAGTTATCTATACTTCTGAAAATTATTCAGATTTGCTATGCGATTGAAATTTTATCACTATTAAGGTAGGAATAATACCCTTTAGTTTGTTTTATAGTAAATCAGAATATTTTATGCGTACAAAATTACTTTTATTTTTAGTTACTCTTTCTATATCTTTTCCTAGTTTTTCTGGAAATGAAATTGATACCTATCCAGCTTTTTTAGAAAACACCTCTCTTGATACTGAAACCTCATTCGCATCATATTCAGTTGACATTTACAATAGAATCAATGATAATGATTTAGATTTTGAAGCCTTTAAACATGGTTTGAAAGGATTTACAAAACTTCAACAAGAAGGCAAATTAACAAACAACAAATACCTAACCATTATTGATATGAGCATTTCTGCAAATACAGAACGTTTTTTTATTATCAATATGGAAACTTACCAATTAGAACACAAGAGCTTAGTTGCTCATGGTAAAAATACAGGGGGCGAATATGCCAAACAGTTTTCTAATATTGTAAGTAGTTATAAAACAAGCTTAGGCTTTTATAAAACTGCAGAAACATATACTGGAAAGCATGGTCATTCATTACGGTTAGATGGTTTAGAATTCTCTAACAACAAAGCTAGAGAGCGTGCTGTTGTGATACACGAAGCTAAATATGTAAGTAATTCTTATATTCAAAAAAACGGTAGACTAGGAAGAAGCTTTGGCTGTCCATCATTACCTAAAAAAAATTACAAGACTATTATTTCTAAAATAAAAAATGGCAGCTGTTTATTTATCTATTATCCTGAAAAAAATTACTTAAAGAAATCTAAACTTGTATCTTAACCTGAATTTAATTTATTGTTAGCTCTGCAATCAACTCTGCATCTCGCTTATATACATCATTATAAAAAATAACATTACCTAAAGCATCGGCACTAGCTGTGAGGTAATAAATATAAACAGGCACTTTTTTATTTAGCCGTATTGGCTTTCTTTTTCCCTCTTTAATAGCCTTATTAACACTTTTTATTGTATACTTATTCTCATCTTCTTTTAATATATATTTAGCCAAATCTAATGCATTTTCTACCCTTACACAACCATGACTATAAGCCCTCGTTTCTCTTTTAAAGAAACGTTTAGATGGTGTATCATGAAAATAAATAGCATGTTTATTCGGAAAAATAAATTTGACCAAACCTAGTGCGTTTGAGCCACCTCCTTTTTGTCGTATTAAATACTTAAAATTGTATTGATTTAGCTTCTTCCATTGGATCGAATCTGGATGAATTACTTCTTTTGAATATGACATCACCTCGTAATTATTTCTAGTTAAATACGTAGAATCTCTTTGTACTTTTCCTAAAATTTCTTTTACAGATATTTTTCGGGGTACATTCCAAAACGGATAAGCAATAACATACTCTAAGGTATCTACAATTTCTGGAGTTTGATTCTTAAATTTACCTACTACTACTCTATGATTCTTAACCCATTTATTATTTTTCACCAACTGCAATTGGTATGAGGGTACATTTACATAAAAATAATCTTTAGCCCAATTCTCTTTCCAGCGCCAGCGTTCTAAATTAATCACCAATTGCTTATAATAATGGTACGGACTCAAAGACAAAGCTTTTGCTGTGTTTTTACCAATCAAACCATCTTGTCTTAAGCCATGTGCTTTTTGAAAGTTTTTCAAAGCATCAAAATATAAAGAATCTTTTGTACTCTCCACTAAGTATTGATGTAAAATCAATGCTTTTTTTGATTGACGAATTGCCCTTAAAGAGTCTATTCGAAAACTTTCAACCGTTATGTTTTTAGTTGATAAGTTTGAAGTTTCTAAAAAATTTTCTAATCCTTTTTGCAAATTATGGTACTCTACTTGTTTAGGTTGCAAATCGAATAGCTTTTCCATAATACTATCAGACTGCTGTGCTTTTTGTAAATATTGTGGCAAATTAACAGTAAACTTTCTTCTCGGTATAATACTCAAACTATCTATAGAATCTAAAATACCATAATTTAAATGCCTTCCGTGGGACATATAATAGTGACTTAACAAAATATCAAGCCTACTTGCTAAAGCAAACTTCTCTTGCCTAGAGATACTGTCTTTTAAATTATTTTTAGCCTCTAACAATTCATTTACGGGATACAATCTCGTATCTAAACCATAATTTTTTGACTTGGATAACTGCTCAATTAAACGCTTCCCATTTTCTGAAAGCTCTATAGAATCATTAATCCAAATTAATGTATGATTATTTATATTGTAAAAGGTTTGAACCCAATGAGCGCTATCCAGTTTAGATTCATTTACTATAGAGGCAATCAAACCCTTATAATTATCATCAAAAAAAGTGTTTAATATTTCTTTAAGGTCTTCTTTTACTTCTGGCTTTATCTCCTCTGCTTTTTTACTTCCAGAACAAGAAAGTAAAATAGATGATATATAGGTAATTATAAAAAGCTTCTTCATAACAAAATTAGTGGCAATTCTTAATGTTGCTTTAAATTGGTATTATCTAAATTTTCGAATGCAAATCTAAGAATTTATTATCGTTTAACTTAAACATTTCATATTCAATATTTTATTATAAATTAATATTGAGAATACAAAGATACAGTATGGATACAGTCAATTTCACACCAAAAACCGTAATATTAATACCCCTGTTAACAGGGTATGCTCTATTTTTTAAGTATCACGTTACCAATAGCACAAGCCAAACACCTTTGCTTTGTGCAATATTCGTTTTTTAATTGCAATAATGCCTGACTCTCAAAAGCATTTTCAGAAGATACACCTAAGGCTTTAAACTTAGTAATGATTGTGTTCTTTTCTGGTTTGATTTGCTTTAGGGCATCTAACAACCCCTCTTCATCCAAACGATTAATAGACTTTAAATATAAAAATTTTAGCGGTACTATTGTATTTATTAATAGTAAATCAATAAACGATTTTGATAATTTTTTGCTACTCTTTTTTGAAATTGAAGTAAATGAATAGTGTGTTTTCCAGTAGTCGGATACCGAAACATCAAATAGACTGTAAAATTCTTCCTTTGTATTTATTTCTATCGTCTGTAAAAATAAATGCTCTTTTTTATGAAATAGAAATGCTAATTGCGCAATTCTTATCGTTGGAAAGTTATTAGGACGCAATCTAAAAAACTGAAACTGTGATTCTGGCAAGGGGTTTATTTTGTACTTCTGCTGCAAATAAACATACTCTTGTTGTAACGATTGAAAATAGGCATCTTGAACGGTATTATTCAACATTCCTGCCTGTCCAAAAAGCAATGCCTCCACCCGCTTTAACTGAGCTCTCTCTTTTCTTAGGATAGCGAAGTCTATTGCATTTGCCAAATTTAAAAACGCTTCTGCATTTACCTTTAAACCAAAGCTTTTGGCTAACATTTTAAACAATACAGCCTCCCAATCATTTTTAGAAACTGTTAATAATTGCTGAATAGGAATTGATTTCTGTTCTAAGCGCTCAATATATAAACGCTCTAAGCAATTTGAGATTTCAAATTCATCCACAGATGCAATCTCACTTTCACAATTAATCCATTTTTGCTGTGTAGAAAATAATAACTGATAATTGGCAAAAATCGATGAATCAACACAGTCTTTAAGTTCTATTACTGGAATTAGTGAATTGTCTTTCCTGTAAACCTCCGCATCGTGTTCCCAGACTACATGTAATATTATAGTATCATAATTTTTATCTTTTTCATGACCATGTATATACCAATCAGATGATTTTATATGAATTTCAACATTTCCTGCCCATAACTGATTATCAATACGCAACTTGGCATTAAAAAAATCTGGGCCACTATTTAAATTATGTAGTCCTGAATTCAATAGCTGAATGGACTCATCTCTAACTGTCTTGAGATTAACTGTATTAAACAACTTGTATTTCCAGATATGATGTAGAAAATCTTCCTTCATGATTCTAAAGGTAGTCAATTTCTTTAAACCCTGAATTCAACCTAAGACTACTTCTGATTAATCAATCTATAGATCAAAATTGCAGTACGTTTTGTTAATGCTTCAATGGCATTTAAATTTATTGTCTCTTGTGGTGTATGGGAATTTTCACCTAAGGCACCCAAACCATCTAA
>Ga0256844_10000964_pt1 | contig 10882 bp, 7 predicted proteins | sample MusselsmetaG_FD_189100 | JGI IMG/M metagenome (GOLD analysis project Ga0256844, IMG submission 189100) | Mussel associated microbial communities from hydrothermal vent at the East Pacific Rise, Pacific Ocean - Mussels | ecosystem: Host-associated > Mollusca > Shell > Unclassified ... | reverse complement strand
TTTTACCTCTCTTATTCTTAGGCCAATAGCTCAGTTGGTAGAGCACTGGTCTCCAAAACCAGGTGCCGGGGGTTCGAGTCCCTCTTGGCCTGCCATAATTAAAAGGTAATTAAAATGGAAAAATTAACAACATATTTTTCAAACGTAAAAGAAGAGATTCAAAAAGTTATATTTCCAACAAAAACTCAAGTTAGACAAGCATTTTTTGCAGTTTTTATAGTTGTAACCGTAATATCTATTTTTCTAGCACTTGTTGACTTAATGATGTCATCTATTGTAACTTCAGTAGTAGGTTAAGATGTCATTACATTGGTATGCAATTCAGGTTTATTCAGGGTCTGAGCAAGCAGTTAAAAAAGGTATAGAGCTTTTAGCAGTTGAGAATGGAATTGAAGATCAAGTAGAATCAATTATTGTTCCTACTGAAGAGGTTATTGAGGTTAAGAATGGTGAGAAGAAGATTACAGAACGTGTTCTCTACTCAGGATATGTTTTCGCACATGTAGATTTAGATACAAGTCTTTGGCATAAAGTTCAGTCATTACCTCGTGTTTCTCGTTTTATTGGAGAAGGTAAAACAGCAACACCTCTTAGCGATGCAGATATTAAAGTTATCTTGGAAAAGATGGAGCAGAAAACTGCACCACGTCCAAAAGTTGACTTTGAAAATGGAGAGATGGTTCGTATTGTAGACGGTCCTTTCTCTAACTTTACGGGAATGGTAGAAGAGTACGATCTTGATCATGGTAAATTAAAGCTAAATGTTTCAATTTTTGGTAGAAATACGCCTGTTGAGATTCTCTACACACAAGTAGAAAAAATAATATAAATATTTAAAGGGGCTAGGGTTAAAACCTTATCCCCTTTTTTAATATAAAAATTTCACTAATAGAAACAAAGTTTTTATTATTCAAGTTTTTATTTTCTAAATAAACGACTATTTAATCTAAGGAGACAATGATGGCAAAAAAAGTAACTGAAAAGTTCAAAATGATGATTCCTGCTGGATCAGCTAACCCATCACCACCAGTAGGACCAGCACTTGGTCAACGTGGTGTTAACATTATGGAATTCTGTAAAGCATTCAACGAAAGAACAAAAGATAAAATGGGTTTCAAAATCCCTGTTGAAGTAACTGTTTACGCTGACAGATCTTTTACATTTGAAACTAAGCAACCACCTGCATCTGAGCTTATTATGAAAGCTGCAAACATTAAAAGTGGTTCTGATAATCCTCTTAAAAATAAAGTTGCATCTTTGACAGCTGCTCAAATTAATGAGATTGTTGAGAAGAAAATCGCTGACTTAAATACAGATGACAAAGAGATGGCAGCAAGAATTATTGCTGGTACTTGTAGATCTATGGGTGTTGATATTACTGAATAAGTAGTATTGTTTTTATTATTACCACTAGTAAGTGGGAGATTTATTATATCGCTGGAGAAATAAATGGCAACAAAAGTAAACAAAAAAAGAGCAGCGCTCTTAGAAAAGATAGAAGTAGAGAAGAACTATTCAGTAGCAGATGCTACAACTCTTCTTACAAATTTAAAATCAGCTAAGTTTGATGAGACTGTAGAGATTGCGTTAAACTTAAATGTTGACCCAAGACATGCAGATCAAATGCTTAGAGGTTCAGTTGTACTTCCAAATGGTACAGGTAAAACTGTTAGAGTTGCAGTTTTTGCTAAAGATGAAAAAGCAGATGAAGCAAAAGCAGCAGGTGCTGACTTGGTTGGTTCTGATGAATTGATTGAAGCAATTCAAGCAGGTAACATCGACTTTGATACAGTAATTGCAACTCCTAACATGATGGGAACACTTGGAAAAGTAGCTAGAATTTTAGGACCAAAAGGTTTAATGCCTAACCCTAAAACTGGAACAGTTACTATGGATGTAGCTAAAGCAGTTACAGAAGCCAAAGGTGGTAAAGTTAACTTTAGAACAGACAAAAAAGGTAACATTCACGCTGGAATTGGAAAAGTATCTTTTGGTGCTGATAAAATTAAAGAAAATTTAGAAACTTTTATGCAGACTATTAACAAAGCTAAACCAGCTTCTGCTAAAGGTAGATACATCCTTAACGGTGCATTATCTTTAACTATGAGTCCAGCAGTGACACTTGACACAGCTGAACTTTTAGACATTAAAGCATAGTTTTAGAGTCTAAAGCTTAGAACATTAAAAGAGGGGTCAGGTTTAAATCTGACCCCTCTTTAATGTTTTTTCCTTTATGCTTGGCATATAAAATCTTAGACTAAAGATAATTGGGGCGAAAGCTTAATTTAAAACTTTGAAAAAAGTTTGTGAACACAAGAAGGGGTCAGGTTTAAACCTGACCCCTTCTTGTGTTACCCTTTTAGAAGTCGGAAGGAGAACAAATGACTAGAATTGAAAAAGAAACTATTGTTAATGAACTTAGTACTGCTTTTGCTGATCAGGGTGCTGTAATCGTATGTGATTACAAAGGTATGACTGTTGAAGCATTAGAAGGTGTAAGAGCATTAGCACGTGAGAACGATGTAAATGTACGAGTTGTGAAAAACACATTGGCAGGAATTGCACTTAAAAATGCAAACTGTGATGAGATGGAACTTCTTGATAACAACATCTTTATTTGGGGTGAAGATCAAATTGCTACTTGTAAAGTAGCTGATAAATCTGCACAAGCAAATATAGAAAACTTCTCAATCAAAGCTGGTGTAATTGAGTCTAAAGTTGCAGATATTGCTACAATTAATGCAATGGCTAAATTACCTGGTAGAGAAGAACTTCTTGGTATGTTACTTAATGTTTGGAATGGTCCTGCTCGTGCAATGACGATTGGACTTCAAGCTTTAGCTACTAAAAAAGAAGAAGAAGCGTAGTTTAAAGTTTAAAACTTTAGCTATGAATTGGATGTGATGACAATGAAGTCATCTAACAACTGAAGTCTAGAAGCCGAAGCTTCAGTTTAGAGTTGAGTTGAACTTTGTTCACTCAAACATAACTATATTTCAAGGATATACTATGGCAACAACTAAAGAAGACGTTTTAGAATTTATCTCAAACATGTCAGTACTTGAGCTTTCTGAGCTTGTAAAAGAATTTGAAGAAAAATTTGGTGTATCTGCACAAGCTACTGTAGTAGCTGGTGGTGGAGATGCAGGTGGAGCAGCAGCTGAAGAGAAAACAGAATTTGATGTTATTCTTACAGATGCAGGTGCTAAAAAAATCAATGCAATTAAAGTTGTAAGAGCTATTACAGGTCTTGGACTTAAAGAAGCAAAAGCTGCAGTTGAAGAAGTTCCAACTACACTTAAAGAAGCTATCTCTAAAGATGAAGCTGAAGAGATCAAAAAACAAATTGAAGAAGCTGGTGCAGCTTGTGAAGTTAAATAAGTCAAACTTGACTTATTCGTTTCAGATGGGTTTTTCCCATTTGAAATAGAAAATATTTAGACCCTTTCTTCTACTGCATTAGTAACAGTAGATTATAACTCTTGTGCTGCATTAGTAACAGTACAAAATCAACAATACAGATTATTTATAATATTTGATGAGATATAGCGATAAGCTATTGCGCAATAGTTTTTTTGTATATCTTATACATTCATCTAATAACATAACACACTATAAAGAGGTTTGCCCATGTTAAATACTTTACATTCTGGAAATAGACTAAGAGTCGATTTCTCTAAGACCCCTCGACAGATTCCTGTTCCTAACTTACTTCAACTTCAACAAAAGTCATATGATGATTTCTTGATGATTGATGCTAAAAACAGATCTGAATCTACTATTGAAAAAGTTTTCCGTTCAGTTTTCCCACTTCATGACCACCAAAATAGACTTTCACTTGAATATAAAGGTTCTGATATTGTTCAACCTAAATATACCATTCGTGAGTGTATGGAACGTGGATTAACTTACTCTGTATCATTAAAAATGAATATTGCTTTAACCATTTGGAACAGAGATGAGAAGACAGGTGAAAAACTTGATCCAAAAGAGATTAAAGAACAAGCTGTTTACGTAAGAGATATCCCTCTTATGACTGACAGAACCTCTTTCATCATTAATGGTGTTGAGAGAGTTGTTGTTAACCAACTTCACAGATCACCGGGTGTTATTTTCAAAGAAGAAGAGGCGACTACCGTTGTTAACAAACTTATTTATTCTGCACAGATTATTCCTGACAGAGGTTCATGGTTATACTTTGAGTACGATGCAAAAGACATTCTTTATGCAAGAATTAACAAAAGAAGAAAAATACCTGTAACCATTTTATTTAGAGCGTTAGACTACTCTAAAGAAGATATCATGAAACTATTTTATGCTTCTAAAGAGGTATTTGTTAAAGACAACCGTTTTGTAACAAAATTCTCAGTAGAAGACTTTGCTGGACGTGCTCCATATGAAGTTCGTGACCTTGATGGTAATATAGTTCTCGCAGCTGCTAAAAGATTAACAAAGAAAAAAGCTCAAAAACTTATTGACGATGGACTAGAATGGGTCGAGTATCCAATCGAAGTTCTTGCAGAACGTCACCTTTCTCGTCCGGTTATTGACCAAGAGAGTGGAGAGGTTCTTTTTGATGTTGTAACGGGGATGGATGAGCTTAAACTAAAAAAGCTTATTGATGCTGGTGTTGAGTCATTCGAAATTGCTGATGACCTTGCAGAGGGTGCTGATGATTCAATCATTAAGTCATTTATTGCTGACCAAGAATCATTAAGACTTCTTAAGCAAACAGAAGAGATTGAAGATGAGAACCAATTGGCTGTTATTCGTATTTACAAAGTAATGAGACCAGGTGAACCTGTTACTGCTGAAGCTGCTAAAAACTTTTTAAGACAACTTTTCTTTGATCCAGAGCGTTATGACTTAACAAAAGTTGGTAGAATGAAAATGAACCATAAATTGGGTCTTGATATTCCAGATTATGTTACTGTTATGACAGCAGAAGATATTATTAATACAGTTAGATATCTTTCTAAAGTTAAAAATGGTGCTGGTCATATTGATGATAGGGATCACTTAGGAAACAGAAGAATTAGAGCAATTGGCGAGCTTTTAGGTAATGAGCTTTACAATGGTCTTACTAAGATGCAAAAAGCTATTAGAGACAAAATGACCACTATTTCTGGTCAACTTGATGAGCTTATGCCTCACGACTTGGTAAACTCTAAAATGATTACCAATACTATCTTAGAGTTCTTCTCGTCGGGACAGTTGTCTCAGTTTATGGATCAGACTAATCCACTGTCAGAAGTGACACACAAAAGAAGACTTTCTGCACTTGGTGAGGGTGGACTTGTTAAAGAGCGTGCTGGTTTTGAAGTTCGGGATGTTCACCCAACTCACTACGGTCGTATCTGTCCAATTGAGACTCCAGAGGGACAAAACATTGGTCTTATTAATACTCTTGCTACCTATGCAAAAGTTAATGAGCTTGGATTTATTGAAGCACCATACAACAAAGTTATTGATGGGGTAATTCAAGAAGAGATTGTTTATCTTACTGCGACACAAGAAGAAGATTTGGTTATTGCTCCTGCTTCTACAAAAATTGTTGATAGAAAAATTGTTGAAGAACTTATTGAAACACGTTGTAATGGTGAAATTCTTCTTAATGAAACTAAAAAAGTTACGTTAATTGATATCTCTCCACTTATGGTTTCTGGTTCAGCAGCTGCACTTATTCCGTTCTTAGAACACGATGATGCAAACCGTGCCTTGATGGGTTCAAACATGCAACGTCAAGCTGTGCCTCTTCTTAAAACAGATGCACCAGTTGTTGGTACAGGTATGGAAGCGATTGTTTCTCGTGATGCTTGGGAGTCTGTTAAGGCTAAACGTCCAGGTAAAGTTGAAAAAGTTGATGCTAAAAATATCTATATTTTAGGTGAAGACGAGGGTGGAGTATATATTGACCATTATCCAATGGAAAAAAATATGCGTACCAACCAAAATACTACCTTTACACAGTCTCCAACTGCAAAAGTGGGTGACGTAGTAATTGCTGGACAAGTTATTGCTGATGGACCAAACATGGACATGGGTGAGCTTGCAATTGGTAAGAACATGAGAGTTGCGTTTATGCCTTGGTATGGATACAACTACGAAGATGCGATTATTATCTCTGAAAAGATTTTAAGAGAAGATACATTTACTTCTGTACACACTTATGAAGTACAAGTTGAAGCAAGAGAGCTTAAGCATGGTACAGAAGAGATTACAAGAGATATTCAGAATATTCGTGAAGATGAGCTTTCTCATCTTGATGAGTCTGGAATTGTTAAACTTGGTACACACGTTAAACCAGGAATGATTCTTGTTGGTAAAGTTTCTCCAAAAGGTGAGATTAAACCTACTCCAGAAGAGAGACTACTTAGAGCAATCTTTGGAGACAAAGCTGGTCACGTTGTAAACAAATCTCTCTACTGTAAGGCATCTATGGAAGGTGTTGTTGTTGACATTAAAGTCTTCATCAAAAAAGGTCAAGAGAAAGATGAAAGAGCTGTTCAATCTTACGAAGAAGAGAAAGCAGTTCTTGATTCTGAGCATCATGACAAACTCTTAATGATTGACAAAGAAGAGCTTCTTAGAATTGCTGCACTTCTTTCTCAATCGTCATTGGCTTCAGATGTTACTGTTGCAGAAGTAGATTATAAAGCAGGAGACTCAATTCCAGCAGACATTATTGCTGGTGTTAACCGTTTTGCATTGAAATCAGTAGTTTCAGCTTACGATTCTTCTATTGAGTCTGAGTATAACTCAACTAAGAGTTACTTCCAAAGACAGAAGAAGAAACTTAAAGATGCACATGAAGAGAAGCTTCACATCTTAGAGAAAGATGATATTTTACCGAATGGTGTTACTAAGCTTGTAAAAATTTACATTGCTACAAAACGTAAACTAAAAGTTGGTGATAAGATGGCTGGTCGTCACGGAAACAAAGGTATTGTTTCTAACATTGTTCCAGAGATTGACATGCCTTACACAAAAGAGGGTAAAACAGTTGATATTATCTTGAACCCACTAGGTGTACCTTCTCGTATGAACATCGGACAGATTCTTGAAGTTCACTTGGGAATGATCGCAAAAGAACTTGGTGAGCAAATTCAAGGTATGTTCGACGAACATAAAGAGACTATGATTACTGACCTTAGAGCTAAAATGACTGAGATTGCAGATGTTGCAAGTCTTATGAATGCAAAAGAGACATTGGCTAAATTGACAGATGATGAGCTTCTTGTCTATGCAAGAGACTGGGCAAATGGTGTTAAGTTTGGTGCAGCTGTATTTGAGGGAACAAACCAAGAAGAGTTCGACAAACTATTTGCTTTAGCAAAAATGGATGCTGATGGTAAAACAGAGCTTTACGATGGTAAAACAGGTGAGAAGATGCTTGAGCGTGTTAACGTTGGTTACATGTACATGTTGAAACTTCACCACCTTGTTGACGAAAAAGTTCACGCACGTTCAACTGGACCTTACTCTCTTGTAACACAACAGCCAGTTGGTGGTAAAGCACTATTTGGTGGACAGAGATTTGGGGAGATGGAAGTATGGGCTTTAGAGGCTTACGGTGCTTCACATATTCTTAAAGAGATGTTAACCATTAAGTCAGATGATGTTGATGGACGTACCAGAGCATACAAGGCAATTACTAGAGGTGAGAGTGTACCTGAATCAGGTGTACCTGAAACAATGTTCGTACTTACAAAAGAGCTTCAAGCATTAGGTCTTGATGTAGATTTATTTGAGAAGAAAAAAGAGGGAGATGCATAATGAGTGATTTTTTAGATGGTTTAACCCCGATTGATTTAACAAAAGAAGAGCGTCCAAGAGACATTATGGCGATGCAACTTAAAGTTGCTAGCCCAGAGAAAGTGTTGTCATGGTCTTATGGTGAAGTAAAGAAACCAGAAACTATTAACTATCGTACTTTAAAACCTGAGAGAGATGGACTTTTTTGTGCTAAAACATTTGGACCAGTACGTGACTACGAGTGTCTTTGTGGTAAATATAAAAAGATGCGTTACAAAGGTGTTGTTTGTGAAAAATGTGGTGTTGAAGTAACAACATCAAAAGTAAGAAGAAACAGAATGGGTCACATTGACCTTGTTGCACCTGTTGCACACATTTGGTACGTATCTTCATTACCATCAAGAATTGGAACACTTCTTGGTGTTAAAATGAAAGACCTTGAGCGTGTACTTTACTACGAAGCATACATTGTAAAAGAGGCAGGTGAGGCGTGTTATGACTCTGAGGGTGCTACACCTTTAGCAAAATATGATGTTCTTAACGAAGAGCAGTATCAGTCTATCTCTAGTCGTTTTGAAGACGCTGGACTTGACGCGAGAATGGGTGGAGAAGTTGTTCAAGAACTTCTTGCAGACCTTGACCTTGTTGACATGTTCTCAGGGCTTAAAGAGGACATTTTAGCAACCAAATCAGAAGCTAAAAAGAAGACTATTGTTAAGAGACTTAAAGTTATTGAGTCTTTCCTAAATTCAGGTAACAGACCAGAGTGGATGATGCTGACTATTTTACCAGTTATGCCACCAGACCTTAGACCTCTTGTAAGTCTTGACGGTGGTAAGTTTGCTGTTTCAGATGTTAACGACCTTTACAGAAGAGTTATTAACAGAAACCAGAGACTTAAGAGACTTGTAGAACTTGATGCTCCTGAGATTATTGTTAGAAACGAAAAGAGAATGCTTCAAGAATCTGTTGATGCACTTTTTGATAACGGTAGAAGAGGAAATTCAGTTAAGGGTGCTAACAAAAGACCACTTAAGTCACTTTCAGAAGTAATTAAAGGTAAACAAGGGCGTTTTAGACAAAACCTTCTTGGTAAACGTGTCGATTTCTCTGGACGTTCTGTTATTGTTGTTGGACCAAGCCTTAAAATGGACGAATGTGGATTGCCAAAAATTATGGCACTTGAACTTTTCAAACCACACGTTATGGCAAAACTTGAAGAGCGTGGATATGCTACGACTCTAAAACAAGCTAAGAAGATGATTGAGACCAAACAGAACGAAGTTTGGGAGTGTTTAGAAGATGTTGTTGATGGTCACCCAGTACTACTGAACCGTGCACCAACACTTCACAAACTTTCAATTCAAGCATTCCACCCGAAGCTTATTGATGGTAAAGCGATTCAACTTCACCCTCTAGTGTGTGCTGCATTCAACGCCGATTTCGATGGGGATCAGATGGCTGTTCACATTCCATTGTCAGATGAAGCGATTGCTGAAGCAAAAATTTTGATGCTTGCATCAATGAATATTTTGCTTCCTGCTTCAGGTAAAGCGATTGCTGTACCTTCTCAGGATATGATTTTAGGTCTTTACTACCTAACACTTGAAAAGATTGACGTTATTGGTGAGCATAAATTGTTTGCAAACGTAGATGAGATTCTTATTGCCAATGAGCAGGGAGGTCTTGACCTTAATGCTAAAATTAGAACAGTACTAAATGGTAAGATTATTAATACTACAGCTGGTAGAATTATCTTAAAAGCAATTATTCCTGACTATGTACCTGAGAGTTTTTGGAACAAAATTCTGAAGAAAAAAGATATTGGGGCATTGGTTGACTTTATCTATGCACAAAGTGGTATCTCTCATACTTCTGTTTTCCTTGATGATCTAAAAGACATTGGTTTTAAATATGCGACTAAGTCAGGTGTTTCAATTTCTATCGATGATATTAAGGTACCAGAAGCAAAATATGGAACAGTTGACAGAGCTAAAGAGTATGTTATTGAGATTCAGAAGCAGTTTGGTAAAGGTCTTCTTACAGAGCAAGAGCGTTACAATAAAATTATTGATATCTGGACAGATACCAATAATGAAGTAGCTACCGATCTTATGAGTCTTATTAAAGAAGATAAAGATGGTTTCAACTCAGTTCACATGATGGCAGATTCAGGTGCTAGGGGTTCAGCAGCTCAGATTAGACAGCTTTCAGGAATGAGGGGTCTAATGGCGAAGTCAGATGGTTCGATTATTGAGACACCAATTACCTCAAACTTCCGTGAAGGTCTAAACGTACTTGAGTACTTTATTTCAACTCACGGTGCGAGAAAAGGTCTTGCCGATACAGCAATGAAAACTGCATCAGCTGGTTACTTGACTAGAAAGCTTATTGATGTTGCACAAAATGTTAAAGTTATCATGCATGACTGTGGAACTCATGAAGGTGTAGATGTTTCAGATATCTATGTTGGTAATGAACTTATTGAACCATTGTCAGACAGAATTTATGGACGTGTAATCTCGGCTGATATTATTGACCCTATTACTTCTGAAGTGTTGGTAAGTGAAGGAACAATGATTGATGAAGATAGAGCAAGACTAATCTCTGAATCAGGTGTACGTTCAGTAAACATTAGAACATCGGTTACTTGTAAAGCAGCAAAAGGTATTTGTGCTAAGTGTTACGGTCTGAATATGGCTGAAAACAAGATTGTTAAACGTGGTGAGGCTGTTGGTGTTGTTGCTGCACAATCAATTGGTGAGCCAGGAACACAGCTTACACTTCGTACGTTCCACACAGGTGGTACTGCGACTGCTGGGAAAGAAGAACGTCAAGTTATTGCAAACAAAGAAGGGTTCATTCGTTACTACAACCTAAATGTTTACAAAAATAACGAAGAGAAGCTTCTTGTTTCAAACAGAAGAAATGCTGGTGTACTTTTGGTTGAACCTAAAGTTAAGTCATTGACAAGAGGTAAATTGACCATTGTTCATGCACATGATGAGATTGTTTTAACAGTACAGCAAGGTGCTAAAGAGCAACACTATACAGTAAGAAAAAATGATATTGCTAAGACAAATGAACTTGCTGGTGTTGGTGGAAAAGTAGATGGAAAACTCTTCTT
>Ga0256844_10000963_pt1 | contig 10889 bp, 9 predicted proteins | sample MusselsmetaG_FD_189100 | JGI IMG/M metagenome (GOLD analysis project Ga0256844, IMG submission 189100) | Mussel associated microbial communities from hydrothermal vent at the East Pacific Rise, Pacific Ocean - Mussels | ecosystem: Host-associated > Mollusca > Shell > Unclassified ... | reverse complement strand
AAAATAAGATAAATATGTTGTATGCTCTTGTGAGGTTATCACCTAAAACATCTAGTGATATTTACATTACAGAAGTAAACTGGCCTTTGTCAAATACAGCACCGTACGCACCAACTTCTGAACTAGAATGTGTGAGTGAAGAAGCGTATAGGCAACATATGATAGACTATCACGAAATAGCATTTGAAACAGGAAAAATAGAACGTATCTACTGGCATCAACTGATTGCCTCAGGTTATGGTTTAGTAGACGATAGAGACAATGTACTTAGAAAAACACTCGCTTTTGAGGCATATAAACATATGGTATTGATACAAAATGCTAGGTAGTAAAATTTTCAATGATTCCAATCAAAAAGGATAGATATTTGTTATTAAGATTAATGAATAAATTAGCAATGAAAGTAGCACTGTTTTTAATAGTACTATTTGTATTGACACGTATTGCTATAGTATGGTACTTTGGTGAAGTTGAGTTATATAGTAGTATGGAAATACTGGAAACATTCAGGATGGGATTTCGATTTGATATCAAATTTATAGCAACAATTCTTTTACTTTTTATATATATTCCTGCACTTCTCTTTATATATTTAGGTAAAAATATTTTTTTAAATATCATTAAGAAGATTATATTTATTGTTTTGTTTATAATCATTACTTTTTCCTTTATAGACTTTGGTTATTATCTCTTTTTTGGAAATGAAATTGATTTGTTGTTTTTTGGTATTATTGATGATGGGACATCTGCAGTTATTCAAAGCTTATTGGGAGATAGTAGGCTTGTAATAATATTGATTGTAGCTACAGTGTTTTTATTGGGATATGTGAAATATTATAGTACATACTTTTCAATACAAGTAAAAGAAAAGAAAGATTTTTCATATATAAAAGTTTATATTTTATTATTTATGATTATTGTATTTATGGGTATTTTAGCAAGAGGAAGTTTCGATACATTTCCCTTGAGAAAAAAAACAATAAATACCATAGAAAACTCATTTTTAAGTAATGCAGTATTAAATCCTATGTGGCACATGTATTATGCATATAGAGATTTAAAAAGAGACAATTTTTCAATGAGCAGTAAAAAAATATTAAAAAAAGCAAAAGTAAATAGTATTGCTGAACTATTGGAAAAATCGGGATATAGTGATAAAAATCCACTTAAAATATTAAGTCAAAAAAATAAGATGCTAGAAGAAAAACCACCTCATATTATCTTTGTATTGAAAGAAGGTTGGTCAACACAAATTGCTTTAGACCAAAGTAAAGAGAACGATGTCTTTGGAGAGTTTGCAAAACATGCAAATGAAGATTATCTTTTTAAAAGTTTTTTCTCTAATGCATATGGTACAAATAACACTATTGAAGAATTACTATTGAATAGTCCTATAAAAGGAGTCTCTCAATCCAGTGCAAAAGAGACAGCTTTTTCTTTTTCTAGTATATTGCCTTTTAAAAAACATGGGTATAGAACTCTATTTTTAAGTGGGGGGACAAGTACTTGGAGAAACCATAATAGGTTTTGGATTAAACAAGGTTTCGATAAGTACCTTGGAAGAGCAACTATTGAAAAGTACTTTCATACAACATGTGATAATACTTGGGGTGCATATGACCAGTTACTTTTTAAATATTTGCAGAAAACTTTAGCTGAAGGAGATAAAAGTGGGAAGCCCTCTTTTACTTTTGTTTTGACAACAAATAATCATCCACCTGTAGATTTACCTGAAGCATATAAGTCTCCAAAGTTTAACCTAGAAAAGATAGGTTTAGACCCAGACGATACCGTGCGTTACAATATGTTACGAGGTTATAACTATCAGACAAATGCTCTAGGAGAATTCTTAACGTGGCTTAAAGCTTCTAAATTGAAAGATAAAGTAATCGTAGTAGCTACTGGGGACCATGTTTTAAAAGGGTTTGCTAATTACAATTCTAGTAAAATGCAATATCTTAAATATGCAGTGCCAACATACTTTTATGTACCAAAACAGTATGATACACTTTCTAAAGTATCTAAAGATATAGTAGGTTCTCATAATGATATTTTTCCAACTTTATATGAGTTGTCTCTTTCTTCTACAGAATATTATAATTTTGGAACACCATTAATGTTTAAGGATGAAAAAAATGCATTTGGGTGGAATGAGCAAAATTGTTTTATCTTTCAAGATGGTGTAGTCGATAATAAAATGAAATTTTTCCCTTGGAAAGAAAATACAACCCCAAGAAAGTATTTACAAAAAGAAGCTTCATTATTGAAGAAAAATAAAGAGGATAGAATAAGCATTAAACATAGTCAAATATGGTTGCAAAAGTATTTTTTGACAAAAGAATATGAGAATAAAAATATTACAAGTGCATATTAGAATAAATATATGCATGGAGAAATTATTATGGAAGTAAAAAGGATGATAAGTAATGCATCCTCATTGTGGAATTGATGGTAAATTTCATTGAGCCATAAATTATAATACATTATACAAAATATGATATAATATTTTCAATCAATTGAAAAGGATTGTATGATGCAAAGACTTGTTAAACTTTCAAATCTCTACTTTTCTCTACCTACACCAAGTTACAAACGGTATTTGTTTACGCAAATTGACTTTGAGTCTAAGTTGATTGGTGTACTAGGGCAGCGGGGAGTGGGCAAGACGACACTTATCCGTCAGATAGCACAGCACTATGCATTGGACCATGCTAAGATGCTCTATATCTCTGCTGATAATATCAAACGCTCACTTAGTGAAATTGCCATAGATTTTGCTGCTTTGGGTGGTAAACTTTTGATTATAGATGAGATACACAAGGCAAATGCGTTTGCACTGGAGCTTAAGACTATTTATGACTTTGTAGATATCAAAGTAATATTCTCTGGTTCATCAGCCTTAGAGTTAGAGAATTCTAAAATAGATTTGAGTCGAAGAGCTCTGTTTTATGAGCTTAGTTCTTTGTCTTTTAGAGAATTTTTGGCTATCAAATTTAATATACTGATAGACCCCATATCGTTAGAGGATATACTCAATAATCATCAGTCTATTGCCCTGCAGATTAAAGAGCAGTTTAGACCCTTGGAGTATTTTACTTACTATCAAACCTATGGGGCATATCCTTTTTTTACAGAGGGGGAACTAGGATATAATTTACGATTGAATGAGATTATGAACATCATCTTAGACAGTGAAGTAGCAAGCATCTATAATGTAGATAGTGATAAGATAAATACGATACGAAAACTACTGCACCTGCTGTGTAGCTCTGTACCTATGGAACTCAATATCCAAAACCTTGCTAAAAGTGCAGAAGTGAGCCGTAATACCCTCTACTCATATTTGTACTATCTTAAAAAAGCAAACCTCATAGAGATTATAGGAGGTAATTACAAAAACAAAAAACTCCTTAACAAGCCCGATAAAATCTACTTAGACAACATCAATCTCTATAATATTTTATGTTCGGATTATAATAAGGGGAGTTTACGAGAGAGCTTTTTTGTCTCTCAAATTAAGATAGAGCATACGGTCAAGTATGCAAACAAAGGTGACTTTGAGATAGATGATACATTTATCTTCGAGGTAGGTGGTAAAAATAAAGGCTTTGAACAAATCAAAGACATACCTGACTCTTATGTAGTAGCAGATGACATAGAAGTAGGCTTTGGGTCTAAGATACCGCTTTGGTTGTTTGGGTTCTTGTATTAAATAGATGTTATACTGCCATCTTTGAAACTAAGGATAGTCTATGCAAATATTTAAAAAACTATTACAATACTACTTAGGTATGATGGCACTCTTTTTTGTCGGTAGACTAGGGCTATTTGTTTGGCAATATGATAGGTTTTACCAAAGTGATACCCACTATTGGCTCTCTTTTCTTTATGGGGCAAAAATGGATACTATGGTAGCTTCTATGTTGTTGGTTATCCCTTTGTTAGTATTGAGTTTTTCTCCAAGTGTGATGGCAAAGGTATCAAACTTTTTCTTGCGTATGTATTTTGTATCGGTCTTTGCTTTTCTCATCTATATGGAAAATGCCACCTTTCCCTTTTTCTCTCAATATGATGTACGCCCCAACTTTAAATTTGTAGAGTATTTAGAATATCCTGTGGAAGTGTTTCATATGCTCATTGCAGACTTTAAACTCCCTTTGTTTATTGCTTTTACGATGATGGGTATATTTATATGGTGGTTTATGCGCCGTACAAAAGAGAGTTTTACCTATGTATTTGAGCTACCATGGCTAAAGAGAGCTGTGTGGTTCTTACCTATCGCACTGCTGCTCTTCTTGGGTATTCGTTCTTCTTTTGGGCATAGACCCGCAAATATCTCAGATGCAATGTACTCTAGCAATAGAATCGTCAATGAAGTTACAAAAAACTCTCTTTACTCAGTAGGGTATTCTATCTATGCCAATAAAAAATATGCTTCTAAAGCCATAAAGTTATATGGCAAAATGCCAGTAGAGGAAGCCTTAGTCCGTATGCAAAAGGTATTGGACATCGAAGGCAATGACTTGAAAGGCAAGTCACCATTTACCCGCACAGAAGCAACACATTTTAGTACAGCTAAAAAGAAAAATTTAGTCATATTTTTACAAGAGAGTTTAGGCTATCAGTTTGTTAGCCCAGAGATAACACCAAACCTACTGAAGTTAAAAAAGCAAAGCCTTTGGTTTAATGATGCCTACTCAAATGGTACGCGTTCTGTCCGTGGTATAGCAGGAACAACTTCGGGGTTTTTAGCAGTGCCTGGAAAGGGCGTAGTAAAACGCGCTAAGTCACAAAATGACTTTTTTACCTTTGCTCAGTTGCTTAACCCTCTAGGCTATCACACCATGTTTCTCTATGGTGGGGAAGCACGGTTTGACAATATGCGTTCATGGTTTTTAGGCAATGGATTTGATGAGATAGTGGAACAAAAAGACTATGAGAACCCAGCATATGTTGCCACATGGGGAGCCAGTGATGAAGACTTGGTTAAAAAAGGAAATGAGAAGTTTTCTAAACTTTATAAAGAGGGTAAACCCTTTGCCGCGTTGATGTTTTCTTCTTCCAATCACAGTCCTTTTGATATACCATCAGGACGTATAGAAGAAGTGAAAAAAGGGGTAGACTGTGTAGAAAATGCCATAAAGTATGCCGACTATGCCATAGGTGAGTTTTTTAAAGAAGCAAAGACTTTACCTTACTACAAAGACACCATCTTTGTAGTCATAGCAGACCATAACATACGTGTCTATGGTGATGACGTAGTACCAGTAAATATGTTCCATATCCCTGCACTTATTTTAGGTGAAGGAGTAGAGCCAAAAGAGTATAATCATCTGGCTTCTCAGCCAGATGTACTAGCCACAGCCTTGGACTACTTGGGTAAAGATTTTGCATATCCTATACTAGGGAAGTCTATCTTCTCAGATACCAAAGCAGATGTGAGTCTCATGCAGTTTAATGAGAACTATGCACTAAGAGTAGGAAACAAAGTAGCAGTAGTAAGACCACGTAAAAAAGCACAAACCTTTAAATATGAAAATAAGCATTTAGTGGAAGTAGCACATGATGAAGTACTGGAAAAAGATGCTTTGGCATTTGTGATAGGATTAAATCACTTGTATGATAAGCAGTTGTTTCGCTAATCCGAGGGTTAATTAAAACGCATCGTCTACCGCTTGGCAAAGTATGTGTCCTATGAGTATGTGCATCTCTTGTATGCGAGGGGTATCATCTACAGGTACTACAAGATTGAGCTGACATGCTTCATTCATCTTTCCCCCACTTTTCCCAGACATCCCCAAAGTTTGACAACCAAGCTCTTTTGCCAATAAGAGTGCAGAGAGAATGTTTTCAGAGTTTCCAGAAGTTGAGATGCCTATGAGTAGGTCACCCTTGTTGGCTAAGGCTTCTACTTGTCGGTCAAAGACCCGAGCATAGCCATAGTCGTTAGAAATAGCTGTAAGGGCTGAAGTATCTGTAGTAAGGGCAATGGCAGGTAAGCCTCGTCTTTCGCTCTTGTAGCGTCCTGTAAGCTCTGCAGCGATGTGTTGTGCATCTGCAGCTGAACCACCATTTCCACAGAGTAAAACCTTATTTCCACTTTTAAGGGTAGACACTATAAGTTCAGAAGCCTTTTGGATACTAGGTACCATATTTTCAATGGTCTTTTCAATCGTTTCTTTGTGTGCTTGAAGTTCTTTGTTTATCATATTTAACATAATTTCCCTTCTATTTTTTTGATGATGCCTGATGTGCTTTTACCTTCAACAAAGTCTATAAGTACTACTTCATCTGCGATGTCAGAACCTACCACTTCTTTGCCTTCATAATCAGCACCCTTTACTAGAGTATGTGGAGAGATACGTTGGATGAGTTCGTAGGGCGTGTCTTCTGTAAAAGGCACAACATAGTCAACGCTCTCAAGTGCGGCTAGTAAAAAAGCTCTGTCTTCAAGGGGGTTAATGGGACGGGTCTCGCCTTTGAGTCTTGTGATGCTTTCATCTGAATTGAGTCCAAGTACGAGTACATCACCTAAGGCTTTTGCTTTTTCTAAGTAGCTAGCATGACCACGGTGAAGTATGTCAAAACAGCCATTGGTAAAGACTATTTTACGTTTTTGTTCTTTCAGTCTTTTGGCTATGCGTTGTATTTGTGTAAAGTCTTTTATTTTGCTTTGTGCTTGTCCTTTGTTGAGAGAGTGTTCATACTCTTCAACTTCATTAAGTGTTGCAGTTGCAGAGCCTACTTTGGCTACCACCACAGCCGCAGCCTTGTTCGCAAACTCACAAGCACTAACGATGTTCATGCCAGAAGCCAATGCTACACCAAGTGAAGCCAGTACTGTATCACCTGCTCCTGTCACATCAAATACTTCTCTAGCTACCGTAGGAATATTTTTGACACTGCTATCTAAAAGTCCAATGCCGTCTTCACTCAGTGTAATCAGTGCATACTTCAAATCTAGACTATCTTTAAAAAAGTGTAAAGCTTGGGAGAGTGAGTGGGCATCTTTTATGTCTATATGAGAGGCAAGAGAAGCTTCTTTTTTGTTAGGTGTAAGTAGGGTTGCACCCTTATATTTACTATAGTCCAAACCTTTTGGGTCGACTAAAACAGGGATGTTCAGTGCATTTGCATGGGAGATAATGTCTGCACAGAGGTTAGGGGTAAGTACACCTTTGCCATAGTCAGAAAGTAAAATAGCATCATAACTTGAAAGATTTTTTTGTAAGGCTTCAAAAACTTTTATTTGTGAGCCAAGTGCTATGGCATCAGTCGTTTCATCATCAAAACGAAGTACCTGTTGCCCAGAAGCAATTACACGGCTTTTTTTTGTAGTCACACGATGAGATTCAGTGATGAGAGTAGTATGAATAAGCTTAAGCTTAGTGATGAGTTCTTGTAGTAAAGAGGCATTGCTGTCATCACCTATGACAGAGTAGAGAGAGACTTGTGCATCAAGAGAGACAAGATTGGAAAGTACATTACCTGCACCACCAAGCACAGCACTCTCTCTTTTGACAGAAACTACTTGTACAGGTGCCTCAGGAGAGATACGCTCACAAGCTCCCCAGATATATTCATCTATCATCAAGTCACCAATGACAGCGATGTTTGGCTTTTTGTTACGAATTTTATCCATGCGGTTTTCCTACTAGGTTATTAGAGTATTTTACCTTGATTTTCTTCTAAGTAGTGCGTACATTCTGAAATAGATGCAAAGTGATACTCTGCATTTTCAATTTTTCTTTCTCCTATGGCAATAGTATGCCCAACATTACTATGACGGGCAAAGTCAATATCACTTTGTTTGTCTCCTATCATCCATGAGTGAGTCAAGTCTATGCTATAGTTGCTAAGACACTGTTGCATCATGCCTATTTCAGGCTTTCTACATTGACAGTTTTCTTCAGGTGCGTGAGCACAGTGATATACTTTTTCTATATCCATACCTTTTTGATGTAAAGTCGTTGTCAACCACTCCGTAAGGGTATTGTAGTCTTCTTGGGTATAGTACCCCCGTCCAATCCCTGATTGATTGGTTACAATAAAAAAAAGATAGTTCTTTTCTTGAAAGAGTTTAAGGAGGTTAAATAAATCTTTGGTAAATTCAAAATTTTCTATTTTGTACGTGTACCCATGGTCAACATTGATAACACCGTCTCTATCGAGAAAAAGAGCTTTGCGCATTAAGACTCCTTTGTATCCTCATTTTTTAATCCTTGTACAAACTCTAAGAAAAAAGCAAGAAAAATAGAGAGCATCAATGCAGTGATGAAAGAGACAATACCCATCAATAATTTTTTAGGTTTAATAGGCTTATCATGTATTTCAATTTTACCGATAATAGAAGCTTTTTTTATATTTATAGGAGAAATGGAGACTTCAATAGTATTTTTTGTATTTTTTAAATTAGAAATGTTACTTTTTATACTATTGAGTTCTGCTTGTTTTTTTCCTATTTCTATGGCGTATATCCCTGCCAATGCAGCATCTTGTTTAGAAATATTGAAAAGTCTTTGTTCATAGTTTTTTATAGTAGCAGTGATTGTATGCATAGACTGAATATTATCTTTTATATTTTCTTGAGTAAGCGCAAGTTTTTTCTTTTCTAAAGAAATATAACTATTGAGTTCTTTCTCTTCTACAGAGCGTATATACAACATAACAGCCTGCAGTTTTTCCTGTGCTGTATCATTCGTATATCCTTGTGCTTTTAGAGTAATAATATTATTTGTATTTTTTGGAAGAGTGATAGATGTAATTTTAGGCAGTTTTATTTCTTTGTTGTCCATTTCATATATGGTTGTAATTTTTTGTTTTAAATCTACAATATGTTGCACAGGGTTTTTATTTATTTGTCCTAGTTCCATAGACACTTTTACTTCATAAACAGGTTTGAGTGTATACATATATGCTATGACAGACAATGTAATAAATAGGGTAAGCAAATAGATACATTTTTGTCTTTTCTTCAGTATGTGGAAAAGCTCTCTTAAATCAATCGTATCATCTTCTTGCATTTGTATATTTTCATATGTTTTTTGCTTCATAGGTCAATCGTTCCTTTTGCTTTTTCATAAAAAGCATATAATGCCGTGATTATAGCTTTATTTATTTTGCATATGATTGAATTCAGGAACTATTTTTAGGAGGGCTTTTAGTTTATCGTTACTTGCTAAGAGTGCTTCAATGTCTGCATTGAGCTTTTCAATGGCATAACGCGTAGGTGCTGCTACGGTGATAGAGTCATATTGTGTATGCATATCACTTTCATCTATGAGCAGTTCTTCATAGAGCTTTTCACCAGGGCGTAGACCTGTAAACTCTATGTCTATATCTTCTCGTCCACTAAGTGCTATCATCTTTTTGGCAAGGTCTACTATCTTTATAGGTTCACCCATATCTAAGATAAATATTTCTCCACCTTTACCTATGGCTCCAGCTTGTAACACAAGTTCACAAGCTTCAGGAATGAGCATAAAGTAACGTGTAATGTCAGGATGGGTTACCGTAATGTTTTGACCTTTTTCTATTTGTTCTTTAAACTTAGGGATAACAGAACCACTACTGCCTAGTACATTTCCAAAGCGTACAGCTACGATGTCTGTACCCTTTCCATTAGAATTTTGGGCATAAAGTTCACAAATACGCTTGGTAGTGCCCATGACATTGGTTGGACGTACAGCCTTGTCGGTACTAATAAGTATAAATTTTTCAACATGGTTTTCTATGGCTACATCTATACAGTTTTTAGTACCCACTACATTGTTAAGTATAGCCTCTTCTATATTTTCTTCTACCAAGGGTACATGCTTATAGGCAGCAGCATGTATGACAATCTGCGGACTATATGTTTTAAAGGTTTTTTGCAGTTGCTCTTTGTTGACAACAGACTGCATGACACAGACTATATCTATCTTCTGTGAGACTTCTTGTTCTATGGTGTAAAGATTGTATTCACTATGGTCTACAAGTATGAGTTGTTTGGCATTAAATTTAACACATTGCCGTACTATCTCACTTCCTATGCTGCCTCCTGCACCAGTGATGAGTATGGTTTTGTCTGCTATAAAAGTAGCAATCTTACCTTTATCTAAGTCCTGTGGGTGTCTAGCCAGTAAATCTGTGACAGAAACTTCTTTAAGTTGTTTTGTAAAAGGTTGATCTCGAAGTATATCATCGAGTGCAGGTAATATTTGAATATCATCAAAATAGTCATGTAACTTTTCATAAATTTCTTTTACACGTGCTGTAGAAGCAGAAGGCATGGCTATGACAAGAAGATCTAGCTTTTTATCTTGTAGTCTATGTTTTAAGTCGTTTTTAGAAATGATACGAATAGCATCTATGCTTCTTTTGTGTAAAAGAGGGTCATCATCGACAAAGTACTTGACTTTGTACTCCGTAAGGTTGAACTCTTCTTCCAGTTTTAACCCAGCCCTTCCTGCCCCATATATGACTACTTGCTTTGTTTTTAGTATTTTATATGTATTCCAATAATAATGATAACAATACATGAGGAAATTTATAGCAAAAAGGTAAACAAAAAGCTCACTAATGAAAAAATGAATGGCTACTTTTCCATAAAAAATAGGCATATACATTGCAAAGGCTGCAAGATAAACGGTACTTTTTATGAGAAAGGTTTTTTGAGATGCTTTACTCCATGCAAGAGAATAGTCTTTAAATATGAAGATAGAAGAAAGAAGCCGTATGATTATAACAGTCAATACAACATTAGTTTGAAAGGGCTGATGATAAACTTTAAATGTCCATGCAAATGTAATTAAGCTTAAAAAGATAATCACTAAAAAATTTAAAATTCTTTTATCTATGGACATCTAATAGTTTTCTTTGATGATTGCACATACTTTCTTGACATCATT
>Ga0256844_10000962_pt1 | contig 10892 bp, 10 predicted proteins | sample MusselsmetaG_FD_189100 | JGI IMG/M metagenome (GOLD analysis project Ga0256844, IMG submission 189100) | Mussel associated microbial communities from hydrothermal vent at the East Pacific Rise, Pacific Ocean - Mussels | ecosystem: Host-associated > Mollusca > Shell > Unclassified ... | reverse complement strand
ATACCCCTGAAGTAATTTCCATTAGCTCTGCTGCATCTGTACCAAACTCATAATCTCCTGGAAGCATAAATCCTAAAGTTTTTTTAGACCCATCTGGAAACTTTACCGTTCTGCTTGTCACTGCCCCGTCAAAATAGCTATTACCTGCTAGCTCTACACTTACGTTATCAAATTGTTGCATCGTATCACTCCATTGTTTTAAATAATTATAGCCAAAATATGGATAATAAATCCGTAGGGTGCATTGGCAAACGTACCTTAGGGAGACCATAGACAATTTCTTAACAAATACACACCAATTCTACACTCCCACGCTAAAGTAAAACATACTAGATATTTCCAAAAGGAGAAATCATGACAAAAAATACTTTCACACTTACCAATAACCAAACAGGTGACACCTACGAATACAACATTTTAGAAGGCACACGAGGACCCGCGGTATTAGACATCCGTACTTTCTTTGCTGATTCAGGTATGTTTACCTATGACCCTGGGTTTACTGCTACTGCGGCTTGTGAATCTACCATTACATTTATAGATGGTAAAAAAGGCGAACTGCGTTACCGCGGCATAGCCATAGAAGAACTTGCCAAGAACCATAGCTACTTAGAGAGCTGCTATCTACTACTCAATGGACGTTTGCCAAATAAAGAAGAACTCAACAACTTTGACTTAGAGATACGCCACCGTGCTTACCTGCACAGAGGACTACAAAAACTCTTTGATGCCTTTCCTGACAATGCACATCCCATGGCTACACTCTCTGCTGCGGTAACTGCTCTCGCCTCATTTTATGATGAACACCTAGACATAGACAATGAAGAAGAATACCTAGAGATGGCACACCGTATCATCTCAAAGATACCCACCATTGCAGCCTTTGCTTACCGTCACTCTTTAGGCATCCCATTTATAGAGCCAGACATAGACCTAAGCTTTACCAAAAACTTCCTCACCATGATGCGTGCCTACCCTGGAGGTAAGATGCACCTCTGTACAAACGGACATGAACATATTAAAGATGTTGAAGTACGTGCTTTAGATACCATCTTTACTCTACATGCAGACCATGAACAAAATGCTTCTACTACTGTAGTACGTGGCGTAGCATCTACCGGTGCGCACCCTTATGTAGCTATAAGTTCTGGTATCGCAGCACTATGGGGACGCGCACATGGCGGAGCGAACGAGTCTGTCATCGCACAGCTAGAGCACATAGGTTCCGTAGACAAAGTGGAAGCCTTCATAGAAAAGGCCAAAGACCCTGACGATGACTTTAGACTCATGGGCTTTGGACACCGCGTCTACAAAAACTTCGACCCCAGAGCCAAAATACTTAAAGGCTTACAAGATGAGTTACGAGAAGAGTTGGGACTAGATACAGAACTCATGGCAATTGCCAGAAAGATAGAAGAGATAGCTCTCAGTGATGAATACTTCATCTCAAGAAACCTCTACCCAAATATTGATTTTTATACTGGCATCATTTTGACTGCCTTGCAAATACCTAAATCTATGTTTACGCCAATTTTTGTCATAGGCAGAACCGTAGGTTGGATAACCCAATGGATAGAGTTTAAAAAAGATGAAACGTCAAAAATTGCAAGACCGAGACAATTATATACAGGAAAATAAATCCGTAGGTCGGGTTGCCCTCATCCCGACAATAATTTGCAGATAATAAAAATCTAAACCCACATCATACAAATTGGATGATGAAAATCTAAATATATTGATAATTTGAATTTACGTCGGGATGAGGGCAACCCGACCTACAAAATACCCATTTTTAATAACCAAAATAAGCATTTTTATTTTATTTTCCATATCTGAGGTTGAAAAAGGGTTTAAAGTGAGTTATTTTATGTGTTAGGTGGTTTATTTTGGATTTTAGGGGTTATTGGGTGTTTTTTGTAGGGTGTGCTTTTAGTAACGCTCCCTACAATTTATTTACATTATTTTGTGTCTTATTATCTGGCTTTGCTTTTACATACTCTCTACCATTAATTTTAGTTATTGTATGATTCGAATGCTTTCCTACTTTTATTTCTCTTACTAACTGGGTTCTGGATACAACTCCTCTTCCTGGAATTGTATAAGTGTCATTATGTTTATTTTCACCATCTTTATTTCCTCTAATGTTTATTGCCATTGTATATCCTTGTAATATTTTATATACAGATTATACTATATATGTTAAATTGATATATATTTACTGACACCCAACACATTCCTGACTTCTATCCTCAATATCTCCAGAGCTCTCAGGCGACTGACTTCTCAAATAATAAGTACTCTTCAACCCAAGTTTCCAAGCATTCATATAAATCTCATTTAAGTATTTACCTGAAGCTTTGTCAAGTGTGATAAAGATATTAAGTGACTGCCCTTGGTCTAGCCATTTTTGACGAATAGCCCCTGCTTTGATGAGTACATTTTGGTCTAGGTCATACGCTGGTGTGTAGTACTGCCATGTGTCTGCACTAAGATTAGGAGCAACGACGGGGATGAGTCCAGAGAGATTCTCTTCAAACCATTTACGTTTGTACACAGGCTCTATGGCTTGTGTCGTACCAGTGAGGATACTAATAGAACTGGTAGGTGCGATAGCCATCAAGTATCCATTACGCATACCATCAGTTTTTACCTTTTCTTTTAGTGCTTGCCAATCATGGGTATACCCGAAAAGCCCACCTCTATCTACAAGTTTACAAGCATTTTCATTGGCCTTGTCAATAGGGAAAATACCTTGTGACCAGTCTGAACCTTCAAAAGTTGGGTATGTGCCTTTTTCTAATGCTAAATTACTAGATGCTGAGATTGCATAATATGAAAAAGATTCCATCACTTCATCTATTTTACTAAAGTGTGCATCACTTCCCCACTCTATACTTTGTTCGGCAAGCATCTGTGCTTCACCCATAACACCCAGACCAATGGAACGTGATTTTTCATTCGTCTTTTTTACTTTGGCAAGAGGATAGAAGTTAAGATCTATCACATTGTCAAGCATACGGATAGCTACAGGAATCACACGTTCTAAATCTTCTTGTGTATTTATTTTAGAAAGGTTTACAGAAGCAAGGTTACATACTGCCGTATCACCATCTGTTTTTTCTTTATCTACTATCCAAATTTGTTTACCATTGAGACTGTCTAATGCGGTTACCTTTTTAGCTGGTTTAGTTGTACCATTGTCAACTGTCAACATTTCGTGTTCATCATATGCTTCTGTAGTACCATCATCAAACGTAAATTTCGTTTTGTAAGTATTGGGACCCGTGTTTTGAAAAATCTCTGTACATAGATTGGTAGAACGAATCACACCCACATGCTTGTTAGGGTTTGCACGATTGGCTGTGTCTTTAAAAGTAAGGAATGGATTTCCCGTTTCAAAGTACGAACGTAACATCTCTTTCCAAAGATTTTTTGCAGAGACTTTTTCTCTGGTAATTTCATCTTCAGAATTTTCAAGTTCTATATAGCGCTTTTCAAATTCTTCACCATAGAGTGTTGTCAGTTCTGTCACTTCATAAGGATCAAAGAGTGTCCACATCTCATCTGCTTCAACTCTAGCCATAAAAAGGTCATTGAGCCAAATAGCAGGGAAAAGGTCATGTGCTCTACGACGTTCTTCTCCAGAGTTTTTCTTTAAGTCTAAGAAGTCTCGAATGTCAACATGCCAAGGCTCAATATACACAGCGATAGCACCTTTACGTGTACCCAGCTGATCCACTGCAATAGCTACATCATTAGCAATTTTAAGAAAAGGAACAATTCCTCCCGCTGCGTGTTTATGTCCATCAATAAATGAACCCATACCACGCACCAACGACCAATCCCAACCAATACCACCACCAAATTTAGAAAGCAATGCCATCTCTTTGTAGGCATCAAAGATACCTTCAATATTGTCAGGAGTAGAACCAATGTAACAAGAGCTTAATTGGTGTCTAGGGGTACGTGCATTAGAAAGTGTAGGGGTAGCTGCCATGACTTCAAACTTTGACAAGATGTCATAAAACTTTTTTGCCCATGTTTGACAATCAAATTCGTTTTGAGCCAAGAACATTGCAACACCCATAAAAAGCTGTTGAGGAAGTTCTATTGGTACACCTTTACGATCTTTAATCAAATATCTATCGTAAAGTGTTCTAATACCCAAGTATGTAAACTGTAAATCACGTTCAGGTTTAATATAATCATTTAAATCATCCAAGTCATACTTGTCTTTGAGTCCAAGGACGATACGTCCTTCTTTTTCTCCACGTTCGAAATGCTCACGTAAATGATTGTATCCTGTAAAGCCTGTCACCTTATGGTAGATGTCGTAGATGAAAAGGCGTGCAGCTACAAATGTCCAATCGGGTCTGTCAATATCTATTTTGTCCACTGCTGTCTTGATAAGAGTTGTTTGAATCTCTTCAGAAGTAATCATATCACGAAACTGTAGTTTTGCATCAACTTCTAATTCACTTTGACTTACACGAACTAGACCTTCTACAGCTTCGGCTGTATACTTTTGTATTTTTGCTACATCAAGAGTCTCTACTCTACCGCTTCGCTTGACTACTCTTATCATTGGAGTCCTTTACAGTTGTTTGCTCTTATTTGAGCTTTAAATTAACCCGATTTTACTCAAATTTTGCTTGTATAAGTGTTAATTTTTTTATCATTTTGAAACAAGTTTTTTATAAGTTAAACAAATAATTGGATAGTGCCCTTATCTAGGGGAGGAAAGAAGATTACCTAAAAAAAGTCTCACTTTTTTTAGGTGGTTTTTTTAAAGAAATATTTTAAGAATTAAAAACTCTGTTAAAGATAGCATCCACATTTTTAGTGTAATACTCAAAGTTAAAACATTCTCGTATTTGCTCTGGGGAAAGTGATTCGCCCAGTTCTTCATCTGCTAGGAGGTACTGTAGGTATAGTGATTCTCCCTTGTCGTTAGTAGAGGATTTTCCTTGTTGAATCTCTTCCCATACTTTCATGGCATTACGCTGTACGATACGGTATGCATCTTCACGGCTCACACCAGCCAGAGGAAGCTCAAGAAGCACTCTTTGAGAGAAAACCAATCCACCCGTAAGGTTAAGGTTTTTCATCATGTTCTCGGGCATTATCGTAAGATTAGCAATAACATTATTCATACGGTGTAACATAAAATCAGAAGTGATAAATGCATCAGGTAACCAAAATCTTTCATTGGAGGAATGAGAAATATCTCTTTCGTGCCAAAGTGCTACATTTTCCATAGCTGGTGCTGCATATGCACGGATAGTTCTTGCCAGTCCTGTGATGTTTTCAGTTAGGATTGGATTTCTTTTATGTGGCATAGCTGATGAGCCTTTTTGCCCTTTAGCAAAGTACTCTTCTGCCTCATACACTTCTGTACGCTGTAGGTGTCTTACCTGTACTGCAAACTTCTCAATACTTGATGCCATTACAGCCAAGGCTGTTGCCAGTCTTGCATATCTATCACGGTGTACAACTTGGTTAGAACATGGTTCTGGCTTTAGCCCTAGCTCTTCCATAGCATACTCTTCTAATGCTAGTGGAGCATGAGCAAAGTTACCCATGGCTCCAGAGATTTGCCCCACAGAGATAACTTCCATAGTCTGCTCTAAGTTTGTCAAGTGTCTTGCCATTTCATCATACCATACAGCCAATGTCAGACCAAAAGTAATAGGTTCTCCATGAATACCATGTGAACGTCCTACCATCAAAGTCATCTTATGTTCTTGGGCTCTTTTTTTGATTGACTCCATCAGCATTTTTACATCAGCAATAATAATTTCTAGTGAAGCTTTCATTTGTAATGCCACTCCAGTGTCTACTGCATCTGAAGATGTCATCCCGTAGTGGAACCATCTAGACTCGTCACCCAAACTTTCTGAAACACTTGTATTAAACGCGATAAGATCATGTTTTGTAATTGCTTCAATCTCTTCTATACGTTCTACTGAAAATGTTGCATTTTTTACAATCTTATCTGCATCATCTTGAGGAATTTTTCCAAGTTTCGCCCAAGCTTTCACTGCTGCTTTTTCCACCTCTAGCCATGCTGCATATCTTGCATGTTGTGTCCAATGTTGTGTCATTTCTTCTCTTGCATATCTTTCTACCATAGTACATCCTATATCAATTAATTATGATAGAATTCTATCTAAATTGCAGTTATATAAGGGTTAGACACTATGCCATTCGTGAAAGAGAAATTCTATATTAAAGAAGAGACTATAGCATTTCTCTATGTTATGCGTACACTAGACTACACACAAGGACAAGCACAAAGACACATAGCCAAAGGTAGATTACTCGTACAAGGTGAATCTATGACCTATACAGGGGCTACGGTACAAGGTGATGTAGAGATGGTTTTTTTTCGTCCGAAAGGGACAGGAATGCGACCTAACTTTCAAAACAATCACTTTATGGTTTTTGAAAAACCTTCAGGTGTTTTGGTTCATCCTAACACTATGGCAACACCCTATTCTATGTTAGATGAAGTCAGGCAAATCGCTGGGGATAATGCAAACTCTACACATAGAATAGATATGGAAACTTCTGGTCTTTTATTGGCATCCAAACATAAAAAAGCAGAACATCATCTTAAAAGTTCTTTTGAAGCACGGACTATAAAGAAGTCTTATTTGGCATGGGTAGATGGAAAAATTACTGAGCCTTTTAGTTCAACCGAAAAGATAAAAGTAAATAAGAATGGGTATGAGGAAACTAAACACAAAGTGTTAATTGCAGAGGATGGAAAGTCTTCACATACCGACTTTATTCCACTAGAATATGATGAAGTATTAGATGCTTCACTTATCGCTTGTTACCCACACACAGGACGACTTCACCAGATACGTATTCATTTGTTTCACGTGAAACATCCTATCTTAGGTGACCCTATCTATGGGGCATCCTATGAGGCTAGTGATGCCTACTTAGATATGAGACAAAGTGATAAGGAGAGGCTTATTGAGCATGGAGCACCACGTTTGATGTTACATGCACAGAGTCTTAAATTCACATATGGGAGTCGATTTCATATTGAGAGTAAAGAAGATTTTGTATCGCAAAAAAGTTTGATATATCCTAAAGCGTTGAGACTCTTTAATAAATCATAAGTGGTGTAGGGTTGGCTTTAGCCGACCATTTATTGAAAGATATTTATATTCATGGTCGGATGAAGCCAACCCTACATTTTTAATTGTTTCACGTGAAACAATGCTCAGTCTATGCACGTAGTTCTTTAAATAGCCAACCTACACCAACTATCGTAACCAATACTATCAATACTAACAAAGATAAATCTACAGTACTCATACTTCATCTCCTTCTAATTCTTGTTCTCTAAGCTGTCCACACGCAGCAGATATATCCAGCCCTTTAGACTCACGAATCGTACAATGTAAACCATGTGATGTCAAGTACTCTTGGAACTTTTTCATATCAATTTCACTTGGACGCTTAAATTCTGTACCACCATAAGGATTAAAATAAATCAAATTGACTTTAGCTTTAATACCATCCAAAAGAGAAAGTAACTTTTTTGCAGCACCTATATCATCATTCACCTCTTTAATAACAAGATATTCAAACATCACTCTTTTTCTGTCATTGATAGGGAAGTTTTTTACAGCTGCAATAATAGAAGCAATATTGTATGCTTTATTAATTGGCATTAGTTTTTCTCTAAGTGCATCATCCACGGCATGAAGAGATATGGCAAGGTTGACACCTAACTCCATTTTTCCTAGTCTTTCTATCTTTGCACTTAATCCCGACGTTGATATGGTTTGTCTATGTGTGGCTATAGCCATACCCTCATCATCTGAAAATATTTGTACTGACTTAGCAACGGCAGATAAGTTGTCAAGCGGTTCACCCATTCCCATATACACTAGATTGACACGACGGTTGGCTGCAATGTCATTGTCTTTTTTAATAAGACGTACTTGCTCAACTATCTCCCCCGCAGTCAGGTTTCGCATAAAACCACCCTTTGCTGTCAAACAAAAGGCACATCCTACCTTGCACCCAACCTGAGAAGATATACAGACTGTATAGCGTTCCTGATGCTTTACAGAGCCATCTTCGTGATATTCCTTATCTCTCATCAAAAGCAATACTGCTTCTACCGTATGTCCATCATGCAATTCATATAAATATTTACGGCTACCATCTTTTGAATTTTGTACCATTACTTGTCTCAGAGGAGAAACGGTATATTCCTTAGCCAAATTCTCTCTCATACTTTTAGGGAGATTTTTCATCTCTTCAAATGAAGTAGCATACTGATGATACATCCAATTATATATTTGTTTCGCACGGAAACTGGGCTTAATCTGTTCAGCCAATTCTTCTTTACTAAGATCTTGTATTATTTTACGATTATTAGACATTATTTACTTCTTTATATACGCGCTGAGTTTAGCCATCGCTTCTTTTTGATTTTTCAAAAAATCTTCATGGGCATTTTCATCACAATAATTAGTAACGATAAAAACCCCTCCAGCAGATATCCCAAAGGATTGTGCCACCTTAAGCACAGCAAAGTATTCCATATTCTCCAAATGTATATTTTGTGCTAAATAATGCTTACAAATGCTTTTTTGTGTGGTTATATAATTAGACGAATTCACAATAACTTCTGAGGATATATCCTCCGTAGTAGATACAACATTATCGATAGGAGTATAAGCACCTCCCGTAAAAAAACTATTCTCTATATTGGCAGCCATCTTCGACTCCACTATATCAAAAAGGCTTTTTTCACCATACGAACCTGCTGTACCCACAAAAAGTAAAAATTTTGGCTGTTCTGCCATACAAATACGTGTAAGATTTATAGCTACTTCCATCATGCCTATACCTACAGGTATCGCAAAGTCAAATTGTTCTGTTTTTCCTGCACAAATTATCATAATTTAGATTCTCACTGGAATATTTTTTGTGCGAAGATACTCTTTTAATTCTAAAATGTCAATTTCTTTAAAGTGAAAAATAGATGCGGCCAATGCTGCATCTGCGTTTCCAAGGGTAAATGCCTCTTCTATATGTTGCATAGTCCCTGCCCCTCCAGATGCGATTACAGGGATATTGACAAGTTCAGATATCTTTTTGTTAAGTGTATTGTCAAATCCTGCTTTGGTACCATCTGCATCCATGGAAGTCACAAGCAACTCACCTGCCCCTCTATCATATGCTTCTTTTGCCCATTCTAGTGCATCGATGCCTGTGTCATTTCGTCCACCATGTGTAAAAATATTCCATTTATTTTCAGATACTTGTTTGGCATCTATTGCCACAACAATACACTGAGAACCAAAACGTTTAGCGCCCTCCTCTATAAAAGAAGGTCGTTTAATGGCTGCAGAATTAATACTCACTTTATCACACCCAACATTGAGAAGATTGTAAATATCTGGAAGTTCGCGTATTCCTCCGCCAACTGTCAGAGGAATAAAAACTTCTTGTGCCACTTTTTTTACTACATCCACGATAGTGTCACGCCCTTCATGGCTTGCCCCAATATCAAGAAAAGTGATTTCATCTGCGCCCTCTTCATTGTAGCGTCGTGCCACTTCAACAGGGTCTCCTGCATCACGTAACCCGACAAAATTCACACCTTTAACAACCCGGCCATCATTCACATCAAGACAAGGTATAATACGCTTTGCAAAATAATCCATCACTATCTCCATTTAATATGGTAGAATTATACAAAAATAATCCCAACAATGGGTTAGTATATAACATAAAGGTTTATTAAGGTATGATTATTGATAATTTAACCGAATTTGCCTCTAAAAAATTTGGTCAAAACTTTTTGAAGAGTGATAAGTATCTTCATAAAATCATCCAAGCGATGCCCAAGGACAGCTTAAAAGTTGCAGAGATTGGCCCTGGCTTAGGTGATTTAACCAAAGAACTCTTAGGAGTTCGAAATGTCACAGCATTTGAGGTTGATAAAAGATTATGCGAGCATCTAACATCCGAATTTGAAGAACCTATCCACAACGGGGACTTTGAACTAAGGTGTGGAGATGTGCTTGAGCGTTGGGAGTCAGGAAGTTTACTCGATGAGCCTTATCATCTAGTGGCTAACCTACCCTATTATATCGCGACCAATATTATTTTAAAAGCATTCAAGGATGAATTTTGCCAGTCTATACTGGTCATGGTTCAAAAGGAAGTAGCCGTTAAGTTTTCTGCCGAGGTAAAACAAAAAGAGTTTTCAGCTCTTTCTGTCTTGGCACAAAGTGTAGGAAAGGCAACGCTTTGTTTCGAAGTAGAAGCAGAAGCATTTGTCCCTCCGCCTAACGTCACTTCAGCTGTGCTTTTAATAGAGAAAAACCAGTCACGAGATGATGAGAAGTTTGAAGCATTTTTAAAAATAGCTTTTGCGCAACCGCGTAAGAAACTCTCTAAAAATCTCTCGACTGCTTTTTCTAAAGATATGGTAAGCGAACTTTTTTCAAAGTTGGAGCTAAGCTCTAACCTTCGACCTCATGAAGCCCAGACTCATATTTATCATCAACTATATAATGAATTAAAGGATAATTTAGATGGAAAACAACAACGAACAAGGAAACTCTCAAAATCAAGGTCAAAAAACACAAAACAACAATAACGCGCCTAGAGAGAGACGCCCTAATCCACATAGACAAAATAGACCTCAAGGCGAGAATACTAATCGTCCAAACCCAAATAGAACACCTAGTACTAAACCTGAGGTAAATGGAAACGTACATGATAAGCCAACACCAAATGGCAATAGAAAACCAAATCCTAACCAAAATCGTAACAATACCCAAAACCGTAATAGTAATAGTAATAGTAATAGTAATAATGGCGAAAAACGTCCAAATAATAACAATAGA
>Ga0256844_10000961_pt1 | contig 10893 bp, 11 predicted proteins | sample MusselsmetaG_FD_189100 | JGI IMG/M metagenome (GOLD analysis project Ga0256844, IMG submission 189100) | Mussel associated microbial communities from hydrothermal vent at the East Pacific Rise, Pacific Ocean - Mussels | ecosystem: Host-associated > Mollusca > Shell > Unclassified ... | reverse complement strand
TATTCTTTCACCCAAATGTATAGAATATATTGCAGAGGATAAAACCAGCTGGGAAGGTAAACCATTGACAGATCTGGCCACAGAAGGCCAGCTCATGGCTTTTGAACATGAAGGATTCTGGCAACCTATGGATACACTCAGAGAAAAACTGTATCTGGATGACTTATGGCAATCCGGTAAAGCACCATGGAAAAAGTGGAAATGATGCCTGACAAATCGTTTTGGAAAAATAAACACGTTCTTATCACAGGTCATTCCGGTTTTAAAGGCAGCTGGCTCGCATTTTGGCTGAACGAAATGGGAGCAAAGGTAACTGGTGTGTCACTGCCACCCATTACTGAACCAAACCTCTTTTCTCTCATACATCTAGACGAATACATTGACAGCAACTTTATTGATATCAAAAACACTGAATTACTCACAAAGTTATTTGTAAAAAAATCTCCTGACATAGTTTTTCATCTTGCCGCCCAACCTCTGGTTCGTGCCAGCTATAAAAATCCACAGGAAACTTTTAATACAAACATTATGGGAACTGTCAATGTACTCGAGGCAATCCGGACATGCGGTTCGGTAAAGTCTGTTGTGATTATAACCACGGACAAAGTATACAAAAACATGGAATGGGCCTATCCGTATCGAGAGAATGATCCATTGGGGGGGCACGACCCGTACAGTGCATCCAAAGCTGCCACAGAAATTGTTGTCTCCAGTTATCGGGATGCATTTTTCCAAAAATCAGGCATTGCCATAGCAACAGCCAGAGCAGGAAATGTAATCGGAGGCGGAGACTGGTCGGAAGACAGATTAATACCAGATGCGATCAGAGCATGGGAAACCGGAACGGTATTAAACATACGTTCCCCACAGGCCACACGACCATGGCAGCATGTGCTGGAACCACTCACAGGCTATCTGTCTCTTGCAAGAGCTATATGGAACAACAAAAATCTTGAAGGTTCCTATAACTTCGGCCCGGAACCAGGTACTGCTGCAACAGTTAAAAAAGTGATCACCTATGCCAGCAAAATTTATGGGCGAGGTAAAGTAATATATACAGATGACAATACAGGGCCCCATGAAGCAGGGTTGCTTACCCTTGAAATAGCAAAATCAGCATCATTGCTAGGGATTTCGCCAAAATGGTCACTTACTCAGGCCATAGATCACACCATGAACTGGTACTTACAATATTTTAAAGGTAGGGTCCCCAGGGAACTCTGTCGTGCAGAAATAGCTCATTATGAAAACGAATTATGAGCAGACTAAATATTCAACAAACGCCCCTTAAGGGCTTAAGTATCATTGAAAGGAAAAAATTATCTGATTCAAGGGGTTTTTTAAGCCGTCTGTTCTGTCATAAGGAATTAGCTACAGCCGGGTGGCAGGATCCTGTTGCCCAGATTAACCAGACCGCCACTGTATGTAGAGGCACAATCAGAGGAATGCATTATCAGCAAGCTCCCCATTCTGAAAAAAAACTTATTCATTGTCTTAAAGGAGCAATATGGGACGTAGCCGTTGATATCAGGCAAGAATCACCGACCTTTCTTCAATGGTTCGGAATTCAGCTGTCTATAGACAATTGCCTTGGTCTCCTGATTCCTCAAGGATTTGCTCACGGTTTTCAATCACTGACTGATAATGTTGAATTACTCTATTGCCATTCCAAAAGCCATCATGCAAAATCTGAACGCGGTTTACATCCTCAGGATCCAAAACTGGCCATTGACTGGCCAGTTTCCATAACACAATTATCTGATCGTGACAAGTCGCACCCATTTCTCCAAAGTGATTTTAGAGGTATATTGATATGAATTGTCGCCATTGCGGAACCCTGCTGCACCGGACTTTTCTGGATCTTGGCACGGCACCTCCTTCCAATGCATATCTGACAACAAACAAATTGCACGCCCCTGAATCATGGTTCCCTCTACGACTGCTGGTATGTGAGAACTGCCTGCTTGTTCAGACAGAGGATTTTTCTGATGCTGAAAGCTTTTTCACTCCAGATTATGCCTACTTCAGCTCATTTTCAGACACATGGCTCACCCACGCTGAAGAGTATGTGCATTCCATGATAGACCGTTTTTCACTGGGATCTCAAAGCAAAGTTGTCGAAGTTGCCGCCAATGACGGTTATCTCCTTCAATTTGTTCAAAATGAAGGTATACCCTGTCTGGGAATTGAACCTACTTCAAGTACAGCACAAGCCGCCAGAAAAAAAGGAATATCCATTGTTGAGGACTTTTTTGGAAAACCGCTGGCCTCCTCATTGATAAAGAAAGGATACGCAGCAGACCTGATAACAGCAAACAATGTTCTCGCACATGTACCTGATATAAATGATTTTATCTCAGGTTTTACCATGCTACTCAAACCACAGGGTGTTGCCACATTTGAATTTCCACATCTCCTCCAAATGGTACAGAAAAACCAGTTTGATACAGTTTACCATGAACATTTCTCCTACCTTTCCTTTACATCTGTACAAACTATACTTTTGAAAAATGGTTTACAGATATTTGATGTAGAACAGCTCCCCACTCATGGTGGTAGTCTCAGAATTTTTGCACAGCGTAGAGACACCGGATGTCACACCTGTACAGACATGGTTGTAAAACTACTTAAGATGGAACAATACGAAGGTATCACAAGTCGAAAATTTTATACCAATTTCCAACAACAGGCAGAACTTGTGAAAAATAATCTTTTGTCTTTTCTTCTCGAGTGCAAACGACAGCACCTGAAAGTCGCCGCCTACGGCGCTGCTGCCAAAGGCAATACACTCCTTAACTATGCCGGGGTAAAACCTGACCTTGTAAGCTATGTAGTTGACAAAAACCCTGCCAAGCAAGGCAAGTTTATGCCTGGCAGCCGTATCCCTATCCTTACAGAAAAGTATTTAAAAACTAATCAACCTGACCGAATACTGATCCTCCCCTGGAATATTAAGGAGGAAATAATACAACAGTTGAAATATGTCCAGGACTGGGGAGGGAAATTTGTTTCAGCCATTCCTGATTTAAAAATATGGAATGGATAAATCCAAAAGCACCATGTTCTTCACGCTAACATCTATCAGTATATTCCTTCCTTACCTGAAATTTTTATAAAAAATATAAAAATATGCTTTTCTCCTAAAGTATTTTTTCTGATGGTCGATAAGATACCTAAGACATCAAACTTTAACAAAGGAGGTAGCTGAACAACAAATACCAAATAAGTAACATGCAGTTTAAATAATATTTTGGCAAGGATGCCAAAATACAACCAATTTCACAATATTCATGGAGGAATATCATGGGATTAACAATTAACACAAACGTAATGTCATTAAATGCCCAGCGTAATCTGGGTACATCTCAATCTGCATTAGGAAAATCAATGCAGCGTCTTTCTTCCGGCCTTCGTATCAACTCAGCAAAAGATGATGCAGCCGGACTTGCTATTTCAGACCGCATGACCTCGCAAATCCGTGGTTTGAATCAGGCAGCACGTAACGCAAATGATGGTATTTCCCTTGCTCAAACGGCTGAGGGTGCATTACAGGAAACAACTAATATCCTGCAACGTATGCGTGAGCTGTCTGTTCAGTCAGCAAATGATACAAACAGTGCTTCTGACCGTTCTTCCCTGCAGGCTGAAGTTAATCAGCTCAAACAGGAAATGAACAGAATTTCAGAAACCACTGAGTTTAACGGTAAAAAGCTTCTTGATGGTTCTATGACATCAGCTCAGTTCCAGGTAGGTGCCAATGCAAACCAGACTATTTCTTTTGGCATTAGTTCTGCCAAAGCTGCCAGCCTTGGTAATAACTCCCTAAAAACTGATAATGATGATGCAAATATGTCCATAGAAGCTGCAACTTCCGCAGCATCTGGAAGTTCCGATAATGATGTCGGTGCACAAACATTGACTGTTATTGGAAAAGAAGGGTCACAAACAGCAGCAGTTGGGGCTGGAGACACGGCAGCTGTTATTGCCGGCCAGGTGAACGCAATTGCCGCTGACACCGGTGTTACAGCATCAGCAAAAACATCTGCAACTCTGGGTACTCTTTCTGCAGATGGCAATGTTTCTTTCAAATTACAGGGAACCAATACTGACGCGATTGATATCAGTGCCACTGTACTTTCCAGCGATTTAACCAACCTGGTGACAGCTATTACAGAACAGGCTGGTAACACAGGTATTACGGCGACATTGAGTGCCGATAAAACCAGTATCACATTGGAACAATCCAGTGGGTATGACATTAAGATTTCCGGAATGTCTAATACCAGTAGTGCAACAATGGCTCTAACAGGAAGTGAAGGGTCTGCCGTTACTCTTGGTACTGATACCGACACGAATTCTTCAACTGTCGGTGGAGAAGTTTCTTTCTCCAGTTCCAGTGGATTCAATGTAACCAGTGATGCTGCAAATACCGCCGGATCACTTTTTGATAAAGCTGCTAACGGCGCAAACGTCAGTGATCTTAAGTCCATTGATAATGTAGATATAACGACTGTAAGTGGGTCTGCCGATGCCATCGAATCAATTGATGGTGCTCTTATGCAGATAGATAATATTCGTGGTGATCTTGGTGCGGTTCAAAATCGTTTCGAATCTACCATTGCTAACCTCTCCAACGTATCGGAGAATTTATCCGCCGCCCGCAGCCGGATACTTGATGCGGATATTGCCCAGGAAACTTCTGCAATGACCAAAAACAATATTCTCCAGCAGGCCGGTGTTTCAATTCTGGCTCAGGCAAACCAGGCTCCTCAGCTGGCCTTGTCACTACTTGGTTAATTTGTCACTGGTTAAAACCTTTTCCCCTCGAAAGGGATTGCAAACAATCCCTTTCGAGGACTTCTTCACTAAGGTAAAACTACATCACAGCCTTTCAAAAGAAAGGAGGACCCTATGAATACAGAAGCCATCGGCAGTTCTGGAAATACTGCACAACCCAAATCATTTGTCTCTGAACAACCTGAATCAAAAAACAGGAAAAAAGAAAAAGTTGCAGACTCACCTCAAGCGGCTCCAGAAGAAAAACAGATTCAACCGGAAGAACTCCTGAATCAGATCAAAGCGGTCACAGAAGACGGTGTATACAGTGTTCGCTTTGAACGGGATGACAATGCCGAATTAATAGTAAAAATATTTGATTCTCAAACAGATGAAATTGTAAGACAATTACCTTCTGATGAAATTTTGCAATTACGAGAAACTCTGGCAGACCTTCGCGGCAACATTGTAAACACTGAAGCATAACTATACTATGTGGTAATCTATAGTTAGTACTTTGGAAGTCAGACAGACGGCTATGGCAGACGCTGTATCACAGCAGTCGCTACTTTAAATCAGGGTAAAGTTTTTTCATGACATCAACAGGATAAGTGCATCCTGGCCCCACAGAGGTACATTATGTCAAATATTACATTCAGCGGACTTGCAACCGGCATGGATACCGATTCCATCGTGAAACAGTTGATGGAAATCGAACGTATTCCAATGGATCGGCTTGAGGCAAAGAAAACCTCAGAAAAAGAAAGACTAGATGCTTTCTCTCAATTTAGTTCAATTCTTGATGACTTGAAAGAAGCAGCCTCCTCAATGACTCTCACCAGTCAGGTCAAAATGAGCGAGGTGAAACTCAGCTCTAATGATGCCTTAACTGCAACCACCACCAGTGCTGCAAGCGGAAGTTATGACATTTCCGTGGCTCAATTATCCCAGGTACAAAAGGATGTCAGTGAAGGATGGGCATCTCAAACAACCTCTCTTTTGGGTACAGGGACATTTACCGTAAACGGTACTGATATAACTGTAACCGCTGAAAACAACACATTATCTGGACTGGCTTCAGCCATAAATGAAATATCTGATACCACCGGGGTTAAAGCATCCATTATCAATGACGGTAGTGAAACATCGCCATATCATCTTGTGTTTACAGGTGTTGATTCCTCTTCTGCTTTTACCTTAACCAGCAACCTTAACGATGCAAGTGATGATCCCATTACCTTTGCAACGAGTCAGGTTCAGGATGCTCAGGAAGCTGTTGTATTTATTGATGGCCTGAAAGTAGTCAGCAGTTCCAATACCATTGATAAGGCCATTCAGGGAGTCACCATTGATCTCAACGAAGTGAGTAAAACTTCTCATGCAGGAACTGCTGAGGCTGGTGTTGATTCATGGGAATGGGCAGATCCACCGGTCTATGTAAGTACGAACATGACAGTGGCTCAGGATCCGGAAGCACTCAAAGAAAAATTAACCACATTTGTCACAAGCTACAACAAGGCAATGAACTGGATAAATTCCGGTTATATAGAATTCGGCGGTGGCAATAATACAAGCGTTACTACAAAAGATGGTGAAGAAGAAGAAAAGCTCCTTGGCTCGGTACTTCGTGGAGACTCCTCCATTCACAGAATTAAGCGCGGTCTGCAGAATCTTCTGACAAATACTGTCAAAACAGGGGGCAGCGTTCAGCTTCTGTCACAATTAGGAATTACAACTCAGAAAAATGGTACACTTCACCAAAACAACACCAAACTTGATGCAGCCCTGAAAGACAATTATGAGGATGTTGCTAATCTGCTGTCGGGAAAAGATGACGTTGACGGGGTAATGAAAAATTTCAACTATTACCTGCTCGATGTCACAAATAAATCAAAAGGGCTCTATGCCAGTAAAAAAACAAACTACCAGACAGTTATAGACAGAATCAACGACAATATCACCCAAATGGAACCACGAATGGCCAAAAAAGAGAAAATGCTTCGTGCTCAGTTTACCGCCATGGAAACTCTGGTCAGTGGCTTGAATGCACAGGGTGATTTTCTTACCCAGCAAATGGATATGCTCTCCAACATGATGAAAGGTAAATAATAATGAATGCTTATGCTGCACAGCAACAATACAGTCACAATCATATTGCAACTGCATCTCCAGAACAGATACTTATTATGCTGTATGACGGTGCCATCCGTTTCACCCGTCAGGCCATAAAAGCCAGTGAACAAAACATCCAAACAGAAAAACTTGGTAGAATCAGCAAAGCATTTGCTATTATTACAGAATTTTCAAATACTCTTAATCATGATATAGGTGGGCACATAGCAGAAGATCTCGACGGACTGTATCAATTTATGTTGAGAGAATTGAATAAAGCCGGTTCTGAGCCTGGCGAGAAGAGTCTTAAGGTTGTTGAAGGATTGTTGGTTGATTTAAGACAAACCTGGGCAGAAGCAATATTAGTGAATAAAAAAGAAATAGAACAAAGAGCACAGGAAAGATTCAACAGATCAAAACATTCAGCCATTGCGGTTGCCAGTTAGTTATTTCTCTCCTGAGTTCCTTCAATAAAAACATATCTCACAAAAATTCTATAAAATGGACTTACAACCCCTCCTCCAGGCATCTATTAACCAATACAGTGATATTCTGTCTTTATTGGGCGCCATAACAGACCCTGGAAGACTCACCAGATCTGAAGAAATAAACAAAGCTGCCAACACACTCTTGGAAAAACAAGAATGTGCCTCTGATCTTGACACAAAAATCATGCGGCTTCTTGACAAAACTATGCCGGAATTATGCAATCAGAAAACAATAAAGGAACGATCAGAACTAATTCATAAGGTTATTAAATTAAACAAACAGATCACTCCAAAAATAGAAAGCATAAAGTCATTAATTTCATGCGAACTTCAACAACTAAAAGCCGGTCGCTCTGCTATGAAAGGCTACCAGGTGGCTGACACAACACATGGCAAAAATGTAAACAACACACTGTAGGAAAAGGAGAATAGCACTATCAGGATATTCGCTTTAAATATCCATCAGGAGCAACGGTAATCAGCAATTTGTGTTGAATAGATTTATCGATTTCAAATTCAGGATGGGTCTTAAGATATTCTCCAACTGCAGTTTTAGGATTATTACCAACTCCCCAAGGCCGATTTGGAAATAAATCATCGGACAAATCGTCAATAATCGTATCAAAAACAACACAATAACTGTCAACACTCGTTAAAGGTGCATATGCCTCCAGTTCCGCCAGTACATGAGCATGTGTATGATTTGAATCAAGACAAACCAAAACCTTTGCGTACCTGTCAACAACATCCTTTACCTGATCAATAACAAGGGTATCAATACTTGACCCTTCTATCATCAGAATTCGATTCGACATGGGATGACTCTCAATGGCAATACGATTATGTTGACGAATGTCTATATCAATCCCTAAAACCTTCCGCTTCGACTCCTTGGGATCAAAGACGACACCTTGCTCTATCGCTTCGCACATATCAAGTTGAGCAAGCATGGAAGCACTGAAAATGAGAGAGCCACCATGGGCAATGCCGGTTTCAATAATCAAGTCAGGTTTTACCTGCATGATTATCTCCTGCATCGCAATGATATCCTGAGGAAATTGTATTATTGGCCTCCCCATCCAGGAAAAATTATAAGAATACTTTAAGGCAGCCGTTTTTTGAATAAACTCAACACCTAAATCTAATGCCATGGAGGACTTTCCCAGCATTTTTATGTTCTCTGAAACTTCTTCCTGAAAATCAGTCATCGTTTTTTTCCTCATATTTATTCCGGACATACTTAGCCGGGTTTCCTTTTACTATCATATTATCCGGAATGTTTCTGGTTACAACGCTACCAGCTCCTACAACGACATCCTTACCAATAGTGACTCCAGGCAAGACAACAGCACCAGCCCCAATAAAAGAATAATTGCCTACTTCAACCAACCCGGTCAGGGTAGCTCCGGGTGCAATATGTACTCCTTTACCAAGTCGGCATTCATGATCAATTGATGCACCACTATTAATGATTGAGAAATCATCAATAGATACTCTTGCTCCCACAGTACTATGTACCAATATTTGACATCCTTTTCCTAAAATCGACGTTTTTGAAACATATGCGGCTGGATGTATCAGTGTGGCTGGGATTAACCCTTCCTCTTCAAGCATTCTTCCTATGGTCACTCTGTCTCTGCCTTTATCCCCCCCGATTGCAACTGCAAAAAAAGATGTTGAAAAAGAACAACTTTTCAAAAACTTTCGTAGTCCCTCAATTTTGTAAAAAATAGTGACACCTGAAATAGGTGTTTTTTTACTGATGTCATTCTCAATAATCGCGACTATTTCAAACTGTATATCAGTAGCAAATTCCTCAATAACAATGGATTGCCCTGTCCCTCCCCACAATATCAACGGTTTCAATTATCTGTACCATTTATTAATTTTTTGATAACATGGATAACCCTTTCCTGCATACCAACATTCAAATCATGATAACTGGGAAGATTAACAGCCCGTTTCGGAATAGCGTATGCATTTCTGTTTTTCTTAACAGATTCAAACATATCAAAGGAACTAAGTGGATAAAAGAAAACTCGTGCATCAATATTTTCTCGATTGAATGAATTAACAACCTGCTCTGTTGTAATATTCATGTTTTCATCAAAAACCACAGTAGGCATCCAGAAACCATTCACAACTGAGGAGGGTTCCTGATTAAGGGATAATCCTTTAATCACAGACAGTTTTTTTTCATAATACCGAAAAATCTCACGTTTACGTTGAATCAGCTCCAGAATACGCTCCATCTGAGCACAACCCAAGGCGGCCTGAATGTTGGACATCTTATACTTATATCCTACCATGTCAGCCCAAAACTGTTTCGGCTGACTACGAGACCGGCCATGGTTGGATAGAGTCAACACGGTTTCATAAAGATCCGCATCATTCGTGACAAACATCCCGCCTTCACCTGTGGTTAATGTCTTCGTTCCATGAAACGAAAAAGTGCCGAACTTCCCAATGCTTCCAGCTCTTTTCCCATGATAGACAGATCCAATGGCTTCCGCTGCATCTTCAATAACAGGAATTCCGTATTTTTGGCCAATGGCGAGTATTTTTTCCATTTCACACACATTTCCATAAAGATGTACAGCAACAATGGCTTTCGTGCGCTTTGTAATTGCTTTTTCTACTAAATCCGGGTCAACACACCAGCTATCGGGGAGGATATCGACAAAAACCGGCTTAGCCCCCAAATGAACAATTGGAGCAGCAGTTGCTATCCAATTTGTGTCAGCCAAAACCACTTCATCTCCCAATCCTATTCCTAAAGCAGCCATACCCATATGTAGAGCTCCGGTGCAACTTGAAGTAGCAATGGCATACTTAACATTTAAATGTTGCCTAAAGGATTCTTCAAAACGGTCAATATAGGCATAACACTGCTCTCCCCATCCGTGTTTAGCAGCATCTGTCGAATACTCAACTTCCTTCTTTGTTATTGAAGGTTTTGTATAAAAGATACGTTTCTTCATAATTGTATCCGTAGCTACGGCAGATGGTAAATAATCATAATCTTCTGGCATTGAAGGTATCACAGGAATCCAGAGTTCCCTTTTGATATCCTGTTTTAAACCATTTAACTCTTTGGGAAGAGGAACCATGGGTAAACGAATCCGGTGTAACATATCCCCGAGATTGCTGCTGCAGGCGGTCATCACCAATATGGCTTGCGGCATTCAAAGCTTCTTCAATATCTCCGGGTTCAACAATATTCCTAACCCTGTCTGCATGATTTGCCCAGATTCCTGCAAAACAGTCTGCCTGTAGCTCAAGTTTTACTGACACTTTATTAAACTCTTTCTTGGATAACTGCTGACGTGCCTGATCCACCTGATCGCTGATTCCAATCAGTTTTTGTACGTGATGCCCTATTTCATGGGCTACAACATAGGCCTGTGCAAAATCTCCGGGAGCATCAAGCTGGTTTCTGAGATCTTTATAAAATGCGAGATCTATGTATACCTGCTGATCACCAGGACAATAAAACGGCCCCATGGCAGCCTGTGCA
>Ga0256844_10000960_pt1 | contig 10894 bp, 10 predicted proteins | sample MusselsmetaG_FD_189100 | JGI IMG/M metagenome (GOLD analysis project Ga0256844, IMG submission 189100) | Mussel associated microbial communities from hydrothermal vent at the East Pacific Rise, Pacific Ocean - Mussels | ecosystem: Host-associated > Mollusca > Shell > Unclassified ... | reverse complement strand
AGATGCTGTTATTCTCAAGTAAGAGATGCTAACAATAACAAAGCACATGGACTATGTACTTTACAAAACCAAACTGGCACTTTTGATGAACGAAATGCAGGGATTATCACAAACTTGGCACAAATACTAGAAGCCAATGGTCTGGTCAATGAAAATACCATTATGCCTTTTCTAACACTTGAAGGTGAGTCCAAATTTTATCTAGAAGGTAATCAACCTCTATCTAGCTACTTAAAACCTTCTGCATTGAGTGAGAACCTCAATAATAATGTATACTCACGCTATTCTCGGGACTATAAATACTATACTGATGCTGAAAGACAAATACCCGATTACAATGATAATACTTTAGGATTTGATGCACCCCTACATGATAAGATGGATACATTAGCCCAACAAAATAATGTGGCGGGAAAAATGAAAAATGCCTTTGCTCGTAGAGCTTCTTTATCTGACTTTATCAAGGGCATAGCTAATGCTACAACTCCCGACTTAGGGGCAGATGCCTATCCAAATAACAACTTTGCAGATAAAGTAGAGACAGCCATAAAAGTGCTAGTTAATAACCCAGATACAAAAGTAATTACTTTAGGTACAAATGGTTTGGGTGGGTGGGATAACCATGACCAAGCACGTTCTTATGTCTCACGTATGGAAAGCCTTTTTAGTACGCTCAAATCAGCTATGGCTCATCTAAAAGCAGAAAGTAAAGAAAACAATATTAATATTATGGTTTTTGGTGAATTTGGACGTAATGTAAATCTTAATAGTGCACAAGGTTGGGACCATGGGAATCTTCAAAACTTTTATGTGTTAGGAGGGAAAGGATATTTTAATCATACAGGCGTTGTGGGCGAAACCATTTTAGAGAATACCGGTCAGATTAATAGATTATTTTTAAAACCCAAAAATGGTACTTATACATTTGAACCATTAAGTATCGCATCAACACTCTATAAAATTTATGGGGTTGAAAATCCGGAAACACTCACAAATAATAATGGACCTATCTCTCCCCTTTTCTCTTAACCTAGAAATCTTATATCTTCACTCTTGCCTCTAAAGCACGTGAGAGTGACATGATGTCTATATTTTCTAATTCTACTCCCGTTGGTACGCCTTGTGCTATTTTGGTAAACTGTATGTCTAGCCCTTTTAACTTATCTTCTATATAGAGTATCATCGTGTCTGTAGCAATACTTGGAGGAAAGGCAAAAATAATCTCATCTACTCCACCTACAGCATAAAAGAGATGTGCTTCATCTAAGTCACGTACTTCTGAAATGACATAATAGACACCAGCAAACTGTCCACTCTCTTCTATCGTCAAGATATCTTTAGCAGACTGAACAATACAAAGTTTAGAAGAATCGCGGTAAGGATCAGAACAGATGGTACACAGTTCATCTTCACTCATATTATGACACTTAGAACACTTTTGAATGCTATTGATGCCTGTCTCCAATGCATGTGCTAACTTCATCGCAGCAAAGCCATCTATCATAACAGCATGGTATGCCATTCGAATCGCTGACTTTTTACCTACAGAGGGTAATGATTGGAAAGCTTCTACTAAATTTTCAAAAGCTTCTATTTTATAATGTTTAGGCATTATGCTCTTTCGTAATCCACAACTTTAGAATATTCTATTACACTTTTAAGAAATACAACAACCTTTTGATGTTCTGGATGAACAACATACGCATCAAGACCTGCTTGACTTTCAAATACAGAGATAAGACCTAAATCCATAGCTCTTTCTTCATCCGAAAAGTTCACACCCACATCCATACTCCGCAAAGTTGGAACTGCACCCATAAGATTTTCTAACATCTGTTTAGCTTGAATAATATTGGCTTTTTTATTTTCTTCTTTGAACTTAAACATCACGATATGTACGAGCATGACTTAACCTTTAAACTGTTTTCGTGATTATAACAAAATTATGGTAGAATTCGCAAAAATTATATACCTTTTTTAAGGAGAAATATTATGACAGAAATGTGTTATTATGAAGTATTGGAAGTAAGTAAAGATTGTTCAGGTGCTGAACTCAAGAAGTCTTATAGAAAACTTGCGATGAAATACCATCCAGATAGAAATCCAGATGATAAAGCAGCAGAAGATCAATTTAAAGTAGTTAACGAGGCTTATCAAGTACTCTCAGATGATGAGAAACGTTCTATCTATGACCGTTATGGTAAAGCCGGACTTGAAGGTCAAGGTGGCTCTCGTGGTGGCTTTGGTGGTGGAAATATGGATGATATCATGGATATGTTTAACTCTATGTTTAGTGGTGGAAGCGGCAGTGGTGGCTTTGGTCGTCAATCACGCCGTGACCCTAGCCAAAAATATGCCTTAGACTTTGAGATAGAACTACAACTAGAGTTCCATGAAGCAGTATTTGGATGTGAAAAGAAAATAGACATTACATACAAAACATCTTGTGGTGACTGTAAAGGTACAGGTGCAAAAGATGCAAAACTAGAAACCTGTGACTACTGTAAAGGACAAGGACAAGTGCTTATGCGTCAAGGACCTATGCAATTTGCACAAACCTGTCCAAAATGTCAAGGTCAAGGACAAAGTGTTGAAGAAGCATGTGGAAGTTGTAGAGGTAAAGGCTACCATGAAGAAGAAGACACAGTCACGGTAAACATCCCTGCTGGTGTGGACTCAGGCAACCGTCTTAGAGCGCAGGGCTATGGAAATGAAAGTAAAAATGGTCAGCGTGGAGACCTTTACATGACCTTCATTGTAGAAGAAGATGAAAACTTTATCCGTAATGGTAATGATATTTATATAGAAGTACCTGTCTTCTTTACACAAGCCATACTAGGAGAAACTATTTCTATTCCTGCACTTGATGGGGAACTAGAGCTAGAACTCAAACAAAGCACCAAAGATAAAGAGCAGTTTATCTTTGATGGTGAAGGTGTAGCAGATGTACATGGTGGGCGTAAAGGTCGGCTGGTGGCACAAATACAAATGACACTTCCTAAAAAGATAAACGAAGAACAAAAAGAGCTTCTTGAAAAACTTCAAGAGAGTTATGGCGTAGAAAGCCGTCCTCATAAATCTACTTTTGATTCTGCCTTTGGTAGAGTTAAGTCTTGGTTTAAAAACTAGGTTTCATCTCTCCTCTTTACAGTATATGGGCATTTGCCCATATATCTATTTTCATGCTACACCATACTAAAGACTACTTTTCCCTCTACAAACACAATAATGATGGTAAATATTAACTAACTCTTTGATGCAAGATAACTTTAGTAGACGATGGTATAAAGTTCGCATCATCGATTCTAGTGTCATATGCGACAACATATACTTCATCATCACTTTCAAGGTAATTATGTTCACCAAATTCAGCATAGGCAGTGGCCCCTATAGAGATAAGTGCTTTATTAGGATACTTACAGGTTTTTAAATGCTCGGCTATATTTTCAAGTGGTCCAAAATCTTCCTGCGTATTCATCTTCTCAATGAGCCAATTTTTCAACTTAGTATAAAAATAAGAATAGCCAAGCAAAGGTGCATCTACACCATAAGGATGTAAAATACCGTCACGCTCTACAAAAGAGCAGAGATGATAGTTATCCATTACACCACCCTCTTCAAACTTATCTATGGCTATCCACTTATCTCCTATACCTTTTGAGTTAATACCCCAAGACTTCTTCTCTGAAATCTTTTTAGCACCCTCTTTTCTAATCGTACAGTCATTAAATGTTGTAAACTGTTTTGCATCTAAATCAACTACCTCTTTGTTATCATTATAAACAATATCAAAGAGTACAGCAATCTCAGGTTCAACTTGTGCATTGGCTTCATAGTTTGGAAGCGTTAGCGTGTCTGTACCTATAGAATACAAACCTAAAAAACCCTCACTTCCAGGTAAATAAAACGGGAAAATACCCTTAGGCGCATCAGCCGTTTCAGTAATAACATTTTTAAAGTCTTCTAGTTCACCTGCTTGTTCTAAATGGTGTGTGAAATTGCCAGCAACACCTAAACAGATAGTATTTTGTAAATGCATAGAGAAATCCTTAGTTAAAAGTATCATAGTATATCTTAGTGATGATTATAATGTGTTTTGAGAGTTATTTGTGAAAGTGGATTGAAGGACATTTGCTACCCCCAGTGTAGCAAATGTATAAAAAAGGTTACTTTTTAACGGTGCTTAGTTACCAGCAACTGCGTCTTTAAGTGTTTTACCCATTTTGAATTTAGGTGCAGTGTGTGCTGCTTTTGTATATGTTTTGTCAGTTCCTGGAACTTTACCAGATTTTTCTGCAACGTCTACTGTAGAAAAAGTACCGAATCCTACCAAAGATACTGATTCTTTTTTTACCAATGCTTCTGTTACTGATGAGATAAATGCTTTTACTGCTCTCTCTGCTGATGCTTTACTTTCAAACTCACCATTCTTTTGTACTAGTTCTACGAAATCTGCTTTTGTCATTCTTCTTCCTTTAATTTTAAGATGTAGCCATTATAGCACAACAATCTCTTAAAAAAAGATAAAAAAATGATAAAAAGCCCTAATTAGCGTGATTTATCTATGGTTTTTGACATATTTATAGTATAAGTAATTATTTTTATAAAGGATTTTGTGATTTTTAAGAAAGTAAGTGGTGCGCACGAGAGGATTTGAACCTCCACGCACATAAGTGCATCAGCCCCTCAAGCTGACGTGTCTACCGTTCCACCACGTGCGCACAATGTAGATAATAGTTAAAGTACTATTGAACTTTAAAACTGAGGGTAACAAAAAGTTGTGACGGGATTATATCCCTCACAACCTTTTAGACTCTTTAAAACTTATCCAATAAATGGGTTAGCGTAAAGAGCAATAAGAGCAATTACTAGTGTATAGATAACTTGCGCTTCGATCATTGCTAGTGCAATAAACATTGTAGTCATTAGTTTACCACCAAGACCTGGGTTTCTAGCTGTACCTGCGATTGTTGCAGCAGCAGTGTGACCCATACCTATAGCTCCACCAAGAGCAGCAAGACCAAGACCAACACCAGCAGCAACTACTGAGTATGCTTTAATCATTGATTGACCATCTACGTCACCCGCAAAGGCAACAGCACCAAGTGCTAAGAAAAGTAAGAAAAACTTTTTCATTTTATATCCTTAAAATTAATAGGTTTAAAGTCCCATTCGACTATTCATCAAAGTCTGTTCGGATAGCGTAAACAATGTTTCCATTGCCAACAAGCACATAAATGCAACCTGTTTCCCTACTAATCACTTTTTATAAACGTCGGGATTATAACTAAAATAGTTTTAATTTATGCTAAAAAGTCAGGGGTTGCTAATTCAACCTTTTTACCTTTTTGTTCCATAACAACTACAGTAATGTCATCACCTTCACTATAACGCTCTGCTAAATTATTGACACGTTCTTTTGCTACTTTTGAAATGTGAAGTAAAGCATCAAACCCATCTGGCATTTCAACAAAGAGTCCAAAGTCAACGATACGTTTCACTTTACCTTCATAACTTTCTCCTACTTTATATTCCATCTGTTTTTTTACAGGTGTAGAAGCAATGCTTTCTATGTGCGCTTTAGCAGCAGCTACTTTATCTTTATCTCCACCAGATACTTTTACACCACCCACATCTCGGTCAAGGTCAATGCTTACTTCAAATTTTTCAATAATTTCACGGATTGTTGCCCCTGCTTTACCAATGATATCTACAATTTTTGAAGGATGGATACTGAAGTTTTCTGTACTGGGCAGGGCTTCACTTGTTTGAATATTTTGTGCTGCGGTTTCCATAAGTGCTAAAATATGGTTTTTACCTTGACTTGCCTTAGTTAATGCGTCTTTAAGTACAGCCATATCTATGCCACCTAACTTAATATCCATTTGTAATGCAGTAATTCCCTCAGATGTACCAGCTACTTTAAAGTCCATATCACCATCATGGTCTTCAAGCCCCATAATATCTGTAAGCACTGCATACTTAGTACCATCTGTCACTAGGCCCATAGCGATACCTGCAACCAATGCTGTAGTCTCAACTTCTGCTGCACGTAAAGCCAATGCTCCTCCACAGATGGTTGCCATAGAAGAAGACCCATTAGATTCTAATATCTCAGAAACTAAGCGGATACTCCCATCATAGTTTAATGGAATCGTAGGCTCCATAGCTCTTTTTCCAAGATTACCATGTCCCAATTCACGACGTCCTGGGGCACCTATATACTTCGCATCTCCTACCGAATATCCTGGGAAGTTGTAGTGAACCATAAAGTTTTCATACTGCTGAGAACTTTTTGTAATGAGTTCATAGGCTTGTGTATCTTTTTTATCTCCAAGTGTAACAGTCACAAGTGCTTGTGTTTGCCCACGAGTAAACAGACATGAACCATGCACCGATGGTAGTAAATTTGTTTCTATACTAATAGGTCTTACCTCATCTAATGCTCTCCCATCTGCACGTATATTTTTATCAAGTATCATAGCTCTAACCACTGTCTTTTTATAACACTCAAGTACTTTAGAAACGAGTTCTTTGTCTGCCTCTTTACCTTCACCCTCTAAAGCTTCAAGTATCGCTGTTCGTATTTTCTTAAGTTCAGAAGAACGTTCAGACTTTGCCATGTGTGCGATGGCTTTTTCTACATCTGAAGCATAGTTAGCTTCTATATACGTATAAAGTGTCTCATCTACTTTATCTTCACCCATCTCTAAAGACAAGGGTTCTCTCACTACTGGGGTAAAGGCTTCTACATAAGCGCTGCATGATGCAGATATAGCATCTGTTGCCATAGCAATAACATCAACGAGAGCATCTTCTGAAAACTCATTTGCTCTTTGTCCATGTTCATCTTCTGATGCTAAAGTACGCATCTCTATCATCACAACATCGTTACCAGAGCCAACCACAAGTAAATCTAGCTCAGACTCTTCTTGTTGAGTGAGTGTTGGATTAACCACCAAGTTCTCACCCTCCGTACCAATGCGCACTGCCGCGATAGAAGTAGTTACAGGGATATCTGAAACAAATAAGGCTGCATTGGCAGCATGTAACCCTGCTACTTGCATATCTACATTTTCATCTGAACTGACTACCATCACAGTAATCGTTACAGGATAATGAAACCCTTGAGGAAATAAAGGACGTAATGAACGGTCAATAATACGAGAAGTTAGTGTTTCAAAATCACCTGGTTTTGTCTCTCTTTTTATAAATCCTCCAGGAATTTTAGCTGCAGCATACGACTTTTCCATATACTGTACAGTCAAAGGTAAGAAATCTTCATCCACTGCTTTTTCATCTATAGCAACAGCTGCAATAAGTACAGCTTTACCTTGTGTATACATGACTGCACCAGCTGCTTGTTTTGCTACTTTATTAAAAGCATATTTTTCCTCAAGATTGTTTACATTAATCTCTATTATTTGTTCATTCATTTATTTCATTTTCCTTATAGGGGGTTTTTATATTTTTATTCTTTTGCATTTGTGATTCAACAATCTCTTCAATTTCTTCAAAAGTAAGTGGCTCAAAGTTTTTATAGTAGTATTCTATCGAAATATAGTCTTGTATCTTATGAGGGCAAAAGACACCATCACATACTGTTAATAGGTTTTGGTAGACTGCCTTATCTAAAATAGGTGTGGCAATGTAGATATTTTTAGCTCCTCTGGCAATAACAGATTTTAAAGCTACCATCATCGTAAGCCCAGTTTCTATACACTCATCTGCCAAAACAACATACTTTCCTTTAAGAGATACCAAGTCTTTACCTTTACGGTATTTATAAACATAAGAAAGTACTTCTTCTTCATATTTTCTGTGTGCTTCAGAGTAGACATAATCTTCGTTAATATCAAATGCATCTGTAAGTGCCTTATGTATAACCACTTCTTCTGTTTCAGAAATCATTGCAATTGCTAACTCAGGATTATTTGGAGCTAAGATAGGTTCAGTTAAAAGAATATCCATTTGAGCATTGATTTTGTTTGCTATTTTATCTGCAAAATACACACCCCCTTCACTCACCCCTATTACCACTGTTTCATTTTCAGAAAGTAACTCCATGGGTAAAGCCTCTATAAGCTGTGACGTAGCATCTTCTCTATTTTCAAAATAATTATTATGGTCTAAATCTTTGGGCATGGTCAGCTCCTGGGTATTGTTTAGCAATTTCTTCTTCATCAAAAGTATAACGAAACTCTTCTATATACTTCATCAAAAATGTATACGCAGTATTTATCTGTTCCATCTCTTCCATATCACCCCCTAAATCAGGGTGATTTTTTTTAGCAAGAAAATGGTATTGTTTTTTAATATCTTCTTTTGTAATCAGTTTAGGTAACCCCAATATATCTAGAGCTCTTTCTATTTCTTCAGTAGGACTAAACATTATTTTACATTTCCTGTTCCGACACCACCAAAAGGTACAAAGTTAAACTGTACATAAAAAGTACTTTCATTTGTAAAACCTGTCGGTCTAGGTATAATATCTTGCCTTACTGAGGCTGCGACATTCCAACAATCTTGATGGTACTTCCCTCCAAAATGCCACTGTCTACTTGATGCTTCATTAATATCATACGTTAAGCCACCTTCTATATCAACATGCTCATTCCATTGATATCCAAAGTCAAAACTTACATCATTAGAAGGGATGAATGTATCTTTATCATCTTCTAGTTTTTGTTTATAACTATGTCCTAAAGAGAAGTGATACTTAGGTTTATAGAGTGAAATTCTACTAGAAGATTCTCTTAGCTTACCAAACTCATAAGAGTATGTAAATCGGTTATAAAAACGCCATTGTTTCCAATTGTATTGCATTTCATTTTCCAAGTCAGCCCATTTATATTTTCTATTTGGGAAATATATTTGAGAAATCCTTTGAAAAAATTTTAATCCCATTGTATGGGTATAAAAATATTGATTCACTCCTATTCGATATTGTTCTTCTGGTAGCCCTACCGCAAACAGATCTTTTTGTTCTTTTACTAAAGTCTCAAAAGAAACAGAGTTTTCACTTTCATTTCCTGGCTTTATATACTCTACAGAAGGCTGAAGCACATGTACAAAAGAGTCATATTTTTTTATTAAATCTGTAAAAAATTTTGCTTTATGAATATTACTATAATATTGGAATTCATCATGAACATACTTACCATTTCCAAAAAAGAATTTACTATAATAGAACTCTTCTCCTAAAGAAAGATTCACAAAATCATCAAAAAAAGAGGTCGTAAATTCTAATGGCATTCTTACTGCAGCCTGTTTTAATGTTGCTCCTTTTTTTCTTGTAAAGTTGTTAATATGCGTATCTACACTATAGGTTAAGTTATCCCAAATAAGATGATTAAGATATTTATGCCATTGAATAGAGGGGAGTATTTGGAGGGTATCACTATTGCTTGTCTTACGTGTATCTATAAAATATTTAGCGTTAATACCTGTATAATGTGTATCATTATATAAATAGTAATTAACTCTTGACTCCTGTAAAGGTGTTAAACCAAAATGTTGTAAATGTGTCTTTTGTAAATTCAAATAATCAATATCGTTTAGATACGTAGTATTAATATATAAACCATCGATATATCCTTGAGGTAAATAATGCCTCAATACATTAGAAGATTCATAATTAATTTCTACGCCATAATGATGGTCTTCAGGAAGACTATACTTTTCAACATAACTCTTTTTATCTTTAAAATATCCTAACCTTACTTTTCCTGAAGAGTATTGACTATCTACAAAACGAAAAGTATGATACAAACCTATAGATCTATTTGTACGAAACTGTGGATTAAACTCCATATCCATACTAGGATTTATCGCCCAGAAAACAGGCTGGTCATAGACAAACCCTTCTTTTGAACTATAGCCAAAAAGGGGGAAGAGTAAGCCTGAGGTTCGCTCTTTTTGTGTAGAAAACCCTAAATAAGGAGAATAAAAAATAGGTAAATCTAAAAAATACACTTTTGCATGATAGACTTTCATATATTTTTCTTCACTGTCATACAATGAATGTTCAAATACCATCTTCCATAAAGGATCATCTACTTCACAAGAGGAAAGTATACTTCTTCCTAATGTATAGTTCCCATCAATACGATGTGCTTTATCACTAAGTAACCAAACATCATTTTCAGAACTCAAAAAAAGTTTTTCAAAATTAACTTCTTTTGTATCTGTATGAATTTCCATATGATTGGTATGCTCTTTACTCCCCTGATATCCAATGAGTTCTACTTTACCATCTAAAACAAGTAACTTTGTTTCTTTATTGTATGTTGCAGTTTTTGCTTTGATGATGGCATCATCGTAGTAAACAACTACGCCATCATTTGCATGTACTGTATTTTTTGTAGTATGTAAAGCATTTGCAGTCACTTCTATTTTACTTTTTGTCTCTACTGCATGTAAGGTGATAACACTCAAACATAGTAAGAAAAAAAAGTAAAAATTTCTAAGCATCTACAACTACACAGCCAGAGAATTTATCATGTAGTGTTTGTTTCAATGGTAAGAAAAAAGCTAACAGAAACCCTAAATAAAAGAAGACTTCACTTGCAATACGAAGTAGTGCTCTTAGTAGTGCTTTTGCTAAATTTGGCTGTCGTGCTGTCTCTAGTTCAACTACTTTTATTTTCATAAAATACTTACCTAAGGTCATACCATTTTGCCATACAAAAAAGGTATGGTACATTACTTTAAGTGCAATGATAAGTAATAAGTTGTTTACAGAAAATTGATTCATTTCATTTTTAAAGATTTCTACAGATTCTGGTGTAATCACTGTAGGCAAATGAGAAGTAATCTCTAAAAGTTGGTTGTAGAAAATAACCAAAAGTAAGAGTGCAATAACTATGTCATCTATGACAAATGCAGAAATCCT
>Ga0256844_10000959_pt1 | contig 10895 bp, 7 predicted proteins | sample MusselsmetaG_FD_189100 | JGI IMG/M metagenome (GOLD analysis project Ga0256844, IMG submission 189100) | Mussel associated microbial communities from hydrothermal vent at the East Pacific Rise, Pacific Ocean - Mussels | ecosystem: Host-associated > Mollusca > Shell > Unclassified ... | reverse complement strand
CATGACTTGCTAAAAACCGCGGGTATGCAATTAGCTAATGCATTTGTTTTGAGTAAAGCCAGTGAAGAACTTTCTACAGCAAGACAATTTGAAGCCTTTAGCCGTTTGTCTGCCTTCATTATTCATGATTTAAAAAATCTGGTGGCTCAGGTCTCACTCATCGTAAAAAATGCCGAAAAACATAAGCATAACCCTGAGTTTATTGATGATGCTATTGAGACATTAGAAAATGTTGTGCACAAAATGCAAAAGTTGGTGAATCAGTTAAGACAAAGAAATGTAAATGATACTCAGTCGAACCTGGATCTGGTTAATGTCATGCATGATGTAATTAAACAGCAGTCACAACATCGGCCTGTTCCGCAATTAAAAACTCAATTAAATGTGTGCCTGATTTATGGAGAACAGGAAAAGATATCTGCGGTATTATCCCATTTAATTCAAAATGCTCAGGATGCTACTGATGATAAGGGTTCAATTATTATGGAGCTGGAAAGAGTTGAGCAAAAGGCCATTGTAAAAATTATTGATACTGGTATTGGTATGGATGAATGCTTTATTGCTGAACGCTTATTTAAGCCTTTTGATACGACCAAAGGCAATGCCGGAATGGGTATCGGCGTCTATGAAGCAAAGAGTTATATTTTAAAACATTCAGGTACTATTTCAGTACAGAGCAAAATTGGTCAGGGGACGACTTTTACTATTCAGCTACCGCTAAAATTAGCCGGGGCACAAGGCATTGATGGGGAAAATAAATGACTCAAAATGAAAAGAAAACGCTCCTGGTGGTAGAAGATGATCCGGGTTTACAAAAGCAATTAAAATGGAGCTTTGAGAACTATGAGGTGGTGATTGCCGGTGATCGTGCGGAGGCTATTACAGCAGTACGTCGATATCAACCTTCGGTGGTGACTCTTGATCTGGGCTTACCCCCTGATCCAGCTAATGCCAGTGAAGGCCTGGCGACCTTGAAAGAAATTTTAGAATTGACGCCGGCAACCAAAATTATTGTCGTAACCGGCAATGATGATCGTGAAGTGGCGGTGCAGGCGGTTGCCCTGGGAGCGTATGATTTTTACCAGAAACCAGTAGAAATTGATATATTGAATTTGATTATTGATCGTGCTTTTCATCTGGATGAGTTGGAAAATGAAAATAAACGTTTAGCCAACAAAACTGAAGAGCCGTTACAAGGTATGATTGCAGTGAGTAAACCGATGCTGGACCTCGCTCGTATGGTGGAAAAAATAGCCCCTGCCGATGTGACTACTTTACTCTTAGGAGATAGTGGTACGGGTAAAGAACTGCTAGCCAAAGCATTACATAATCTCAGTCCAAGAAAAAATAAACCCTTTATTGCAGTTAACTCAGCAGCTATCCCGGAAAATTTATTGGAAAGTGAATTATTTGGTTATGAAAAAGGTGCATTTACCGGAGCAGCAAAGCAAACCAGGGGTAAAATTGAATATGCTGATAAAGGCACCTTTTTTCTAGATGAAATCGGTGATTTGCCCATGGCCCTACAGGCAAAACTATTGCGTTTTTTACAGGAACGCACGATAGAACGTATTGGTGGGCGGACTGAAATTCCAGTTGATATTCGTATTGTCTGTGCCACTCATCGAAATCTACAGGAGCTAATTGCTGAAGGGACATTCAGAGAAGATTTATATTATCGATTAAGTGAGATGACTATAAAAATACCTCCTTTAAGAGATAGAGAAGGTGATGCTATCGTCATAGCCACGGCTTTCGCCAAGCGTTTCAGTGAACAGCAACATAAAAATATTAAAGGCTTCACTAAAGATGCTGCCCAGGAGATTGAAGCCTACCATTGGCCGGGAAATATTCGTGAACTGGAAAATAAAGTAAAACGAGCAGTCATTATGGCTGATAATAGTTATATTACCAGTGAAGATCTTGAATTTACACATAAGCAGGATGATGCTTTATTTCCGCTTAATTTAAAAGAAGTACGCGAAATAGCAGAAACCACAGCTATTAAACGCGCGATTAGTTATTCTAATAATAATATATCACAGGCGGCGAAATTGTTAGGGGTTACCAGACCAACATTGTATACACTGTTCAATAAGTATGGCATTCAAACGACTAGTACATCAGAGTAAATAAAACTCCCTATCACTCATAAACATTAGGATAATTTTATGAAAATTTTTAAAAAAAAGATGATATATATAACTATGGTAAATATTTTTACCATTAATTTTATACTTGCATCTAGTAGCTTTGCATTGAACTATGTTGAAGATGCAAAACAATATATGAAAAAAGGTGAGTATCAATCAGCTATAATTCAACTAAAAAACCAATTAAAAGAAAATCCTGAGGACATTCAGGCTCGTTTTTTGTTGGGAAAAAGTCATCTGGAAAGATGGGAAGTTAAACAAGCGGAGAAAGAAATCATTCGTGCCTATCATTTAGATCCATCGAGTCAAAAAATTGCGCTAGTATATGCTAAATTATTATTGTTAAGAAAACAATATAATAAAATGAATGAGATATTAGATAAAAGATTTAGTGACCCTAATGATGAAAATCAAAGACTGCTTTACAAAGCTTATGCTTTTATGGGACAAAATAAATTAGCAGATGCTAAGAGAATTTTAACTGAATTGAATAATCATTATGAAAATGAAGAGGTTTTTAACGGTTTTGCAAAAATAGCTCTATTGGAAAACAAAATGACTATTGCTGAACAGTGGGTTGATAAATCTCTAAAAATTAAGCCAGAAAATTTTGATGGACTTCAAATAAAAGCAAGAGTTGCAAATGGTATGAACAAGTTGCCAGAAGCTTTACTTATTTATGACAGTCTTATAAAAAAGCGTAAAAACAATTTGAAATTGTATTTACAACGAGCTGCAATTAAATTTCAATTAGGAGATGAGCAAGGGGCTGAAGAAGATGTGCAAGTGGTTTTGGCTAAGATCAATAATCAGCCTCATGCTAATTATATGCTGGCACGAATTAAGTTAAAGGAAAAGAAGTATAAAAAATCACAAATAGCGGCACAAGAAGTATTGAATATTATGCCTCAAAATTTTGAGGCAATGTTAGTTTTAGGGATTGCCAATTTCTATCAGAGTAATTATTATCAGGCAGAAAAATATTTAACTCAGTATCTTTCTGCAAATCCAAATAGCCTTGTGGGGCAGAATATATTAGCTAATATCTATTTGGAGCAAGGAAAAGGTGAACAAGCATTATTGATTCTTGAAACTATTGATGAAGGTAAAAGAAATAACAATGCAAACACTTTAACTATAATGGGAAGTGCCTATTTGTTAACAGGAGAGCATCAAAAAGGAATAAATGCACTGAATAAAGCAAAAAATCTTGAACCCGATAGTGTTGTAATACAAAAAAGGATAATTACAGAACAATTTAGAAGCGGTGATATTGATAATGCCATAATTTCTTTAGAAAAAGCAGCGGATTTGAAGCATAGTGATCAAAAAATGAAACATTTGCTCATAATTTCATACATTCAAAAAAATGAACTTGATAAAGCTGAAGCTAAATTAAATGACTTATTAACAAGAACTCCTAGAGATCCTGTTTTATATAATTTATTGGCTACTATTGCAAAAATACAAAAAAATACAAAAAAAGCAAAAAAATTATACCGTCAGGCAATAGATATTGATAGTCAATTTATTCCTGCTTATTTTGGTTTGGCTGAACAGGCCATTGAGGAAAAAAACTGGGCCTTAGCCAAAGACTATTATTCAAAAGTTATGATAATAAATCCTGGCTATGTTAAAACTTATACTAAGCTGGCTGCAATTGCTATAAAACAGAATGATCATCAGGAAATTGAAAAACAATTAAAATTTGGATTTGAAAAAGCTGGTGATAGTACGTCGCAAATATATTTAGCCAATTTATTAAGTCAATGGTATCTTAAACAGAAAAAACCTGAAAAAATAATGTCGTTGGCAAAAATTTTAAATCGACAGCATCCAAATGATAACGCTGTATTATCATTTCTGGCTGCTGCACAAATTGCGAATCAAAAAAATGGCCAAGCTGAACAAACACTGAGAACTCTTATTCATAAGATAAATCAAGATGTAAAACATCGAATATTGCTGGCGACATTGTTGGTAAGAGCCAAAGGCGCTGGTAGTGAAATCTTATCACTTTTAGATGATGCTATTCGAATTAGTCCTGATGATATAAAACCAGTTTCACTTAAGCTTAGTTATCTAATAAAAGATAAACAATATAAACAGGCAATACTCACCGCTGAATATGCTATAAAGCAATTTCCAAAACGTGCTTTTGGATATAAATTTCTAGCTGATGTGTATCGAATAGTAAACACGTTGGACAAAGCTCTGGTTAATTATCAAATTGCTTATGAGTTACGACCTGACATCAAGCAACTCTTTGTTATTTCTGACTTACTCATCAGTCAAGGGGAAAAGAAATTTGCTATTGATTTTCTGGAAAATGAATTAAAAAATAGTGATAATAAGCTGATAATTCATTTTAAAATAGGTAATATCTATCAAAAAGATAACCAGTATGAAATGGCTGCACAGCATTACTTAAAAATGTTGGAAATAAAAGACAGTAGTGTATTGGCATTAAATAATTTAGCCTGGGTATACCAACAGGAAAACAATCCTAAAGCGCTTGTTTTTGCTAAAAAAGCCTATGAATTATCACCAGAATCAGTTGAAGTTATGGATACATACGGATATTTGCAAATAAAATACGGTGACCGGGCAAAGGGAATTTATTTGTTAGAGCAAGTTGTGACTTTGCTAGCTAATGATTCGGATGTCAAATACCATTTAGCAGAAGGTTATTCTGAAAGTGGTGAAAAAAATAAAGCAAAAGAGTTGCTTTATAGTATTTTAAATGATGGTAATAATTTTTATGAGAAAAAGAATGCACAAGAACTCATTAACAAGCTATAAGTTGTATAATTACTGGGTATAGCCAGCAATATATTGTATCGCTGGAAGGACAAAATAGAATCACAGCTTGAAGATAAATTATTGTCAGTTGATGAGCTGACGCAATTACGTAAAGAAGTATTTAATTTCATCAGAGATGAATCGCTATATTTTCCGGTGACGATTTTATGCCAGGTCATGCGAGTAAGCACTTCAGCTTACTACGCCTGGAATAAACGACCAGGCTAGCTAATAAGTTCAGAAATACTGCACTTATATCGTCGTATGAAAACGCTTTTTAAGCTCAGTCGTAATAGTCTGGGTAGCCGTGAAATGATGAAAAAATTACGAGAAGAAGGCTTTCAAATAGGCCGTTATAAAGTTCGTAAGTTAATGAATAAGCTGAAATTAAAAGTGACTCAGCGTATTGCATACAAGATCACCACAAAAAGAAACTATAAGGATGATGTGGCTGCTAATTTACTGAACCAGAACTTTAGTCCTGTTGCACCTAATCAAGTGTGGGCTGGTGACATAACATATTTGAAGACCGGTGAAGGCTGGATGTATTTGGCTATCGTAATGGAATTGTATTCACGCCGTATCATCGGCTGGTACATCTGTAAGCGAATGACAACATACTTGATATGTAAATCGATGATCATGGCTTATAAATCAAGGCAGCCATCTTTTGGGCTTGTTTTTCATAGTGACCGAGATTCTCAGTATACCAGTAAGCGGTATAGAAAGTTGTTGAGAGCTTATGGGATGCGAGTCAGTATGGGGGATGTTGGAGCTTGTTGGGACGTCAATGCTGTGGTTGAACGATTTTTTGGAAGCCTTAAGCATGATTGGATTTTTAAAGTTGCTCAGCCAACCCGTGAGCATATGACAAAAGACATGAGATATTACAACCTTGAAAGGCTGCATACAACGAATGGTGATCAGTCACCAATTAACTATGAAAATTCTCTAAAGAAAGTGTCATGTTGGACTTGACCAGTACAGATCGTTTAACACTATAATAATGATACAATCTTAACTCAGTAATTTTTTTAATAATTACATAAAAAAGCTATCAAGCTCTTTTTCTAAAATTTCATACTGAACAATTGTAATTTTGCTAGACCTTATCATTTTCAAATGAGAGTCAGCCGAGGTCTAGGCTTTCACAAAGTATGGGTGATTTTAAGTTATGCAATGAAACTTTTGTTGGATAAAAAGTGATGGATTTTATCTGAGTGGTTACAAAACATAAATTATTTCAGAATTTATAAAAAGGTGACTGATTTTGACAAAGCATTAATATGCAATGCTAAACAATGCATTGTTATTGAATGCTTGTTTTAGAGAACAAAAAAACCTGAATAAGCATAGGCTCGTTCAGGCTTTTTTAACTGATGGCTAAGAGAGGAGGTTAAACGTTTTTCTTACGTTTGATGACACCACCTATCATCAGTAAAGATAGCCCCATTAGTGCTAAACTACTTGGCTCAGGAACATTAAATACAATGCTACCATCATGGTCGGTAGTAATATTTGCAATTTTAGGATAGGGCCCTGCAGGGTTAACAACTACTTTAGCAGGATCAGTATTTTGGTCGAGAACAAAGTCGATAGCTAAGTCCTTAGAAGAACAAGTAGCACTTGACCAAACATCAAAGAAGCTATCCGAACCCCCTGCGCATGCTACACCACTTTCATAATGAAATAAGTCATTAAATGATGCATCTACATTAGTAAAATCTGCAGTACCAAATAAAGAAATATTAGCACCACTATTAGCACTGCTATCAACAGCTAAATCCATAAAGTTTATGTTTGTAATGCCAAAATCAAAGCTAACATATAAATCAATGATACCACTTGAGTAACCAAGCAATGGCACTGCACCATCAAAACCAACGATTTCGCCCTTCAGGTCAGTGAATCCAAAACTCAGTAGCCAATTGTTATTATAGCCATTATCAGCAAAACCAAATGGACCAATCTGGTTAGGATTTAAACTTGTGACATTATTAAAAGGTAAAGTACCGACATCAAGACCGCCATCAGTTTCGATTTTATCTCCAATACTTAAATCAAGGCTTCCGTCTGTGTCAAAAAAGTCAGTGCTGGATTGATATTTAATGGTCAACTGGTCTTTAAGTGATGTACACGTAGGACATACCTTTGTTGGTGTAGTTGTGTCGCCAACGAAATCAGTCCCTACATCTAAATAAACCTGGCCTGCACTTGCTGTGCTGGCCAAGGCAAAAATGGCCGAAGCGACCAATGATTTATTAAAAGTTTTCATTTTCTTTTCCTTAATTTACGCTATTTCAGTTTTATTGATTACAATACTTTATAAGCAGAAATCAAGCCATTTCTTGTAATTCATTGATTATTAAAAGTATATTTTTTCAATAGATATTGTGAGAAAAAAAAACAGCTAAATATGTAAAAAAACATGACAGTGTCATCGGTTATTTTTAATAATTAACGATTTGTAGAGTGAGAATACTGAAAAAAATTATTCAATTCACAGTTTTGCTGAATTTTCTTTTAACAACCGTTTTACATACCAGAACATTATTTTTTGCAATGGATTTTTATTTCCCCAAGGGCGCCAAGTTTTTATTAGTTTATTTCGGTAGGCATCAAAATGCAAACCAGAAGGCGCATGAACAACATTGCCTCGATTGAGTAATAGTTTTAATACATTGCTACAGGCTACACCTGCAGCCATTTCAATACCCATTGCCGTAGATGGCACTTTTTTCTTGAGGAAATTGACAGATGAACGGTCAATAAGGTAATGCCTTTGTTGCACAGTAGGAGAAACACCAATGACAAAACTGATGATTTGATCTTCAAAGGTCAGCCCATCCAGACAAAAATAGTCTTCAAAACTCATTTTTCCAGGTAAAAACACCAGCATTGCTGTTCCCATACCCATTGGTGCTGCTGTGACTGCAGGTATCCCTTTTTCGTAGCAGCGCTGAAATACCTTACGCCGTATATTTAGAGCAAATATATCTAAACTATCAACATAAATATCAACACCCTCTAAAAATTCTTCTAAATTATCTTCGTTAATACCTTTTGAGAATACTTTATTTTTTAATTCCGGGTTAATATCTCTAATGAACTCATCCATAGTATCAACTTTTGGTTTGTCTAAAGTTGATACCGTGGCGCCATATTGACGATTAAAGTTAGCGACTTCAAATTCATCAAGGTCAGCAATGTTAAAAGCACCAATGCCTAAACGTGTTAAGACGATTAGATGGCTGCCACCGACTCCACCCATCCCGCCAATGGCGACTCTTTTGTTGCGTAATTTTTGCTGTTCTTGCTTTGTTACCCAGCCAATATTTCTTGAAAAGGCTGTATTGTAATCAAATAAATTTTTATCAGGCATATCGTTAACCTTTTGTCGCTATGATGATGAATTATGTGGAGTGTAAAAAAGCTGGACACCTATTTCGATTTTATTTCTTCTGATACAAATTGAAAGAGTTCTTTTAATTCAGGTTTCAAATTATCAAATAACATTTTTTTATCGATATAAAACATGGCTCGAGTACCGTGATAACTCATTTCATCGCCCAATTGAGAAAAGCGGATGCCAAAGCGATTGAGTAAGCGTGCCAAGCGTGGTTCCATCATCACCACCACGTATTTGAGGCCGTAATGAAGAGCTATGGCTGCAGATGCCAGATAAAGTGAAACAGAAATAAAGGGGAATATTCGTTGCTCATGAGGTGAAATAATTAACGGTGGATGTTCGATGTCTACACCATAGGGATTTGAATTTTCACCCGGTCTGCGTCTGAAATCATGGTGTACGGCGAGTCGTGAAATTTCGCCAATAAAATTTTTGCCGTCTTGTTCAATGGATTGAATCTTGTCAGGATCAACAGATTGCAGGCAACAATCTTCAAAAGGCAGTAATGCGCTGTGATCACTTTTCGGTGGTGTGACAAGGCGCACGCAGCCGGCAAAACGCCCGGAAGAAAGGTGTTTGATTAGGATATGATATGAATATTCATCAAACATATCTTTTTCACAGTCTTTTGGACAGTTTTGTTCGTATTTTAATTCAGCGCAATATACATCGTAACGAATTTTGTAAACAATATCTTTAAGTGCCTGAGTGTTGGCTCGATGCAAACTAAAATATTGCTTAAAATGTTCACCCAGTGATTCTGCCTGCATGTTAATACAATCCCTTGCCGTCTCTGTTTAAGGTAAAGTGTGACATTAGTCTAAACTTTAACCCTATTTTATAATTTAGGCAATATTTCACTTTTAAATGGGTAATAATTAACGGTAGAATGCAGTTGTAGGATTTTTCTTAGTCTGCTGTCTTTGCAAAGAATAAATATTAAGGAAAAATAAGCGGGAGATAACCTTTTTTGCGCATGAGCACTCGTGAATACCCGCACTCATTACAACATTAAATTTTTGAAGATAAGCATATGTTTGATAAATATTTTGAAGTTTTTTTAGCCGATACCACTGAAGCAAAAAGAAAACACTACCAAATACGCTATCAGGTCTATTGTGATGAGATGGGTTTTGAAGATAAAACTCGATTCTTAAATGATGAAGAATGGGATCAATGGGATAAATCGTCTGTTCATTTTATTGTAAGACATAAATATACCGGCCAATGGGTAGGTGCAATGCGTCTGGTCTCACCCGAAAAGAAATTATTGCCCTTGAGTGATCATTGTGTCTTGAATGATGCACAAGGACAGGCAGCACAAATTAATAATAGTCATGTTGAGCTATCACGTTTGTGCCTTATTAAAGAAATTCGTCGTCGTTCCTCTGATACTAATCCACCTTATGGTGTTGGTTTCGGTGAGAAAGGGCATGGACATTCTGGTGAGAATATTGAGATGCTTTATTCTGATCGACGCATTAATTTGAGTATTATCTGGGGTTTATTTCGTGCCGCAGCGGATTATAGCAAGCTGAATAATATTGATAGCTGGTACTTTTTAACCAATAAGGCATTGGCAAGAATTATTGGCCGTGAAGGTTTTACCCTGCATTCTGCCGGAGAGCCTTGTGAACTTGCCGGTAAACGTTTCCCTTTTAAAATGAAACTGGATGAAATTTTAGCCCAGGCAACTTCCAGTGCTATGGCAGCAACGGTGCAAACCAGCAGTTATTGTTTATATTCGGACTATATGACTCGCCCAGTACAGGCTTTATCGGCATATGCTTAAATCGAGCATTTCTTAATATTATTCACAACTCAGCATGTACTGGTCAACCATCAAAATTAGCATCGATATTCAGCTCACTCTTTTTATGTGTTCAAACAGTTGCCTACAAAAAAAGAGCAGACTAAACACCTTATTATAATCACTTACCTTGACGCTAAGATGTTTTTTTAAACCAGATGTCTGTTCGGATGTTTTTCAATTCTCTTGTTTCTATTTGCTAATATTCCTATACTTAGCACATCAATCTATTATTAACGCTAAGTTTTATAGGATTTTTACATGAAAATTAATATTCCCTTTTTATATCAGTTTTTACTATCCTTGTTTCTTAGCTTTTTATGTGTGCTCAGCACTTATGCTTATGAAAGTGGTGCCGAACTAGCACAGGCGGTTTATGATCGTCCTGATGGTGATAATGTTTATTCACATGGTGTTATGGTGTTAGTTGAAAAGGGCCACAAGCCACGAGTTCGACAAATGTACAGTTTTAGAGAAGATAGAAAAAATGGTGACATTGTTTCTATGATCCGCTTTGAAAAACCAGCAGAAATAAAAAACACGGGTTTATTGACCATAGATTATGCAATAGACAAAGATACTAAGCAATGGATCTATTTACCGGCTATTCATAAGGCTCGGCGTATATCCTCTAGTCGCAAAGGCGGGCACTTTGTTGGCTCTGATATTTTGTATGAGGATTTAAGGGATCGTAAGGTCTCTGCTGATCACCACAAATTGC
>Ga0256844_10000958_pt1 | contig 10898 bp, 10 predicted proteins | sample MusselsmetaG_FD_189100 | JGI IMG/M metagenome (GOLD analysis project Ga0256844, IMG submission 189100) | Mussel associated microbial communities from hydrothermal vent at the East Pacific Rise, Pacific Ocean - Mussels | ecosystem: Host-associated > Mollusca > Shell > Unclassified ... | reverse complement strand
ATCAAGCAATATAATATTTACAAAAAATAATTGGACTGCCGATTTAGATATTTATTTAAAGAAAACAGAAGGTATTTCTGCTTTATCATTAGGTTTTTTAAATCCTTTAGACAATGCTACTCATATAGGAAATCAAAAAGTAAAAGGCTTAGACTTTTATATAAAACGAAGAATTAATCATTTTAATTTATGGATTAGCTATTCTTTATTAGATGCAGAAAATAAATATAAAGGATTAAATAATGATACTTATTTTACAGCAAGTAACGAAATTGAACAATCTTTTACATCATCATTAAGTTATGCTAAAAATGGTTTTGATGTAGCTGTAAATTGGAAATATAGAAAAGGTAAACCATTAACAGATTTAGATTATGATGAAAATGGAAATGCTTATTTCCATGGTGTTAATACTGAATATTTGCCATATTACCATCGTTTAGATTTTTCTACTACCTATAAGTTTTTGTTATCTAAAAACATAACCAGTAGAGTAGGTGTTTCAATTAAAAATGTGTACAAAAATAATAGTTTAATTAGCACTCATTTTACGGGAAATAATGCAATAAACGATCCTATTAAACAAATAAATCATTACGCTATTGGTTTCACACCAAATTTCATGTTTAGAGTATATTTATAATACTATCAATTACTAGAACATTCAATAAATTTATCACTTTTTTTGAAGTAACTAACAAAGGTGTTTTTATAAAAATTCACATAAATCAAATCTTGTGAATTATACCTTTGATACTCATCATAATCAACAAGTGTTTTTACCTCTTCAATATTTGATATTTTTTTTAAATAGAAGTAATAATTATTCCCATGATTATTACTAATATCTTTTCCTACAATTTTAACACATTTACTACTTTTAATTTCTTTTCCTAATTTTATAATTATACTATCTGTAATAGAAAAAAATGAAAAACTTATAGTTAAAGTAAGTACTATTAATGTAATGATAAATGAAAATGTATTATGTTTAACATTAGTAATTCTTTCGTCAAAAATAATATTAAAAAAAGGTTTTAGAATCACAATTAATGCAACAACATTAAATACTACTAATAAAATATTTCTATTGAAAATCAAAATATCATTATTTATAGATTTTAAAATAAGACCTATTACAACTATGAAAACAACAATAATTACAACTATTAACTTTTTAGACATCTAAATAATATAGTTTATCATAAATTACACTTCTGTTTTCAACTATCTAATACCAACGTTTTTTCTTTTTCTTTGAAGCTGTTGATTTTCTTCCTTTTTTGTGTTTAGATCCAGAACGTTTTTTAGGTTTATCATCTGGTTTTGCTTCTAAAGGATAAGGATGCTCTATTTCTATTGGGATAGCTTTATTTAATAATTGCTGAATACTTTTTACATAGCTTTTTTCATCACGAGAGCATAATGATAAAGCTAAACCATTTTTACCAGCACGACCAGTTCTACCTATTCTATGAACATAAGTTTCTGGTATGTTTGGCATATCAAAATTAATTACAATATCTAAATCTGTTATATCAATTCCACGTGATGCAACATCTGTTGCAATAAGAATATTAACTTCGTTATTACGGAATTTATCTAAGGCTTCATGACGTATATTTTGCGATTTATCTCCATGAAAACTAACTACTTCATAACCATTTCGCTTTAATGTTTTTTCTAATTTATCAACACCAAATTTAGTACGTCTAAAAATTAATATGTTATTTTTTTGAGAATCTGCCTTTCTACTTGTTAATCCTCTTAATAAGTGTAAACAAAGTTCCATTTTTTTACGTTTAGGAACATAATATAATTTTTGTTCTACATTTTTTGCAGCAGATGAAGTTGGGGTGACATTTATGGTAACAGGTTCATGTAAAACATTTTTAGTTAAATCAATTACTTTTTGTGGCATTGTTGCCGAGAATAATAGTATTTGCTTTTGAACAGGTGTTATAGTTACAATTTTATTTACATCATTAATAAAACCCATATCTAACATTAAATCAGCTTCATCGAGAACTAAAATTTCTACACTTGTTAGATTTAAAACTTCACGTTTATATAAATCTAATAATCTACCTGGTGTAGCAATAATAATATCTACTCCTTTTTTAATTATATCTATCTGAGGTTCTATAGATGTTCCTCCATATACAACTGTTGAACGAATATTTGTATATTTTCCATAAGCCTTAAAATCTTGATGTATTTGTTCTGCTAATTCACGTGTGGGACTTACAATAATAGATTTTATATACTTCTTTTTAGCATTTTTACGATGCAAATAATCTAAAATTGGTAATGCAAAAGCTGCTGTTTTTCCTGTTCCTGTTTGTGCAGAGCTGATGACATCAAGACCTTCTAATACAACTGGAATTGATTTTGCTTGAACTGCTGTTGGTATGTTATAACCTAATTCAGCTACAGCTTTAAGAATGGTGCTATGTAAATGTAATTCGTTAAATGTCATGTTTTTATTGTTTAGTACTCACTGTATACTAATGACTGTTATCTATTTAGATTGTTCAAATATATGAACATCTCTTTGTGGAAAAGGAATTTCAATCCCTGCATTATCTAGTGCAATTTTGCATTCTTCTAAAGTATCAAAATAAACATCCCAATATTTTACAGGAGTTGTCCAAGGTCTAACAGCTAAATTTACAGAACTATCTGCTAATTCTTTTACACTTACCATAGGAGCCGGATCTTTTAAAACATTAAGGTCTTTAGCCATAACATCTAATAAAATTTGTTTTGCTTTTTTAATATCGGCACTATATGAAATTCCAATAGTTAAATCAACTCTAAACTTACCATTAGTAGAAAAATTAATTACATTACCATTAGATAAAGCTCCATTTGGAATAAACGCAGTTTTTCCACTTGGGGTTAACAAACGTGTATTAAAAATTTGGATTTCTTGTACTTCGCCAAAAACACTTTGAGCTTCTATTAAGTCGCCTACTTTAAAAGGTTTGAAAATCATTATTAAAGCTCCTCCAGCAAAATTACCTAAAGATCCTTGTAAAGCCATACCAATAGCAAAAGCCATTGCTCCAATAGCAGCAATTAACATAGATTCCTTTACAATACCTAATTTCATTACTGTTGCTAATACAACAGAAAACTTCAAAATCATTCCTATTAAATTTAATGAAAAGCCTTTTAAGGTTTCATCAACATTAAAACGTACCATTAATTTATTTAAAACTCTAGATATTATCTTTACTAGCCAAAAACCAATAACTAATATAGCTAATGCCATTAAAAATTTTGGTGCAAAATCTTTTGACCAATCAGTTATTTTTAAAGTATAATTCTCAATTAATTTATTCATTTTATATATATTATTGTATAGAGGTATAATCTACAAAAATAAGAAATTAAACAAACTATCGATTAAAAGTATCTGTTTTTAAAAATATTAAAATTTATTATGCATGCATAGTATATTTTAAAAATATTCCGTAAATTTGAGGCATTAATTTATTAAAAGGATAACTTATGAAAGTTTTAGTTTGTATAAGTCACGTTCCAGATACAACATCAAAAATTAATTTCACAGATGGTGATACAAAATTTGATACAAATGGCGTGCAATATGTTATAAATCCACACGATGAGTATAGTTTAACTCGTGCTATGTGGTTTAAAGAGAAACAAGGAGCAACTATTACAGTTGTTAATGTTGGAGAAGCAACAAGCGACTCTACTTTACGTAAATGTTTAGCTATTGGAGCTGATGATGCTATACGTGTAAATATGCCTGCAACAGATAGCTTTGCGGTAGCAAAACAGTTAGTTGAAGTAGTTAAAAATGGTAATTATGATTTAGTAATTGCTGGTAGAGAATCTATTGATTATAATGGTCAAATGGTTCCTGGTTTAATGGCTGGTATTTTAGATTATAATTTTATTAATGCGATTGTAGCAATTGATGTTGATGGTAATAATGTTAAAGTTTCTAGAGAAATTGATGGTGGTAAGGAGCTACTTTCAACTACTCTACCATTAATTGTTGCTGGTCAAAAAGGAATTGTAGAAGAAAAAGATTTACGTATTCCTAATATGCGTGGAATTATGATGGCTCGTAAAAAACCATTAACTGTGGTTGAACCTATAGCTTTTGATTCGAAAACAACGGTAACAAGTTTTGAAAAACCTGCTCCAAGATCTGCTTGTAAAATGGTAGATGCTAATAATGTTGCTGAATTAGTAAATTTATTACATAACGAAGCAAAAGTGATTTAATAGTCTTTGGACTATAGTCGTTAGTCTTTTTAGTATAAAGACTACTTAAAAAAATAAAGTATTAACGTTGTTTTCAATGGATTTTTAACCAAAGACAAACAACCAAAGACCAAAAAAATATGTCAGTTTTAGTTTTTGCCGAATCATCGGAAGGAAAATATAAAAAGGGAGCTTTAGAAGCTGTCTCTTACGGAAAAGCATTAGCCGATAAAATGCAAACAGAATTAGTTACATTAACAGCTTTTGTTGATGATGCTAGTGAGTTATCTAATTATGGAGCTCAAAAAATAATTATAGGAAAAAGTGATACTTTAAAATCAGCTGATGCATCTGTTTGGGCTGAATTTATTGTTGAAGCTTCAAAAAATGAAGGCGCTGATATTGTGATATTTGCTTCAAGTGCTAACGATGTTTTTGTAGCTCCGCTAGTTGCTGCTAAATTAGATGCTGGTTATGCTTCTAATGTAGTTGAAATGCCAAGTGAATTAAGTCCTTTTACTGTTAAACGTAAAGCTTTTTCAAACAAAGCTTTTCAATTTACAGCCATAAATAGTTCAAATAAAGTAATTAGTGTTGCTAAAAACTCTTTTGGATTGGTAGAAGGTAAAGTTGATGGAAATGTTAGTGAATACACTCCTAATTTAACAGAAGGTAAAGTAACTTTAGAGTCTGTTGAAAAATCATCTGGAAAAGTAACTATTGCAGATGCAGATATTGTTGTTTCTGGAGGTAGAGGATTAAAAAGTGGAGATAATTGGGCAATGTTAGAAGAATTAGCAGATGTTCTTGGAGCTGCAACAGCTTGTTCTAAACCAGTATCCGATTTAGATTGGAGACCTCATTCTGAGCACGTAGGACAAACAGGAAAACAAGTAGCAGCAAATCTTTATATTGCTGTTGGTATTTCAGGAGCAATTCAGCATTTAGCTGGAGTTAATGCTTCTAAAGTTAAAGTAGTTATCAATACAGATGCTGAAGCTCCTTTCTTTAAAGCTGCAGATTATGGTATTGTTGGTGACGCTTTTGAAGTAATACCAAAACTTACTGAAGAATTAAAAAAGTTCAAAGCTGCTAATTAATTGTCATTACGAAGGAGAAGCGACTGAAGTAATCTGTTGATAGATTTCTTTAATATGTATATAAAAACTCACAATATAACAAAATGTTATATTGTGAGTTTTTCTGTAATATTTAATAAAATATAACATTTCTAGATGGTAGTTTTTAATTTTTTAAATAATACTTTTTTTGTTTTTAATTAGTGAATAACTTAATAAGCATTCCATCTAAAAAAACAGATATTTTTTATTAAATTGTGCCATCTTGAAAAAGTGTTAAATTATATTTATAATAAAATACTTTTTCTAATTTTTTAATACTATAAATTATAATATAAATTGAGTTTAGTAAGATTAGATATTAAAGGAATTTCTTATAGCCAAACACAAACTGGTGCATATGCATTAGTGCTAAAAGAAGTAGAAGGAGCAAGAACTTTACCTATTATAATTGGTGCTTTTGAAGCGCAAGCTATAGCTATAGCATTAGAAAAAGACATTAAACCACCAAGACCATTAACACACGATTTGTTTAAAACATTTTCTGATAGATTTCAGATTATAGTTAAGCAAGTAATTATTCATAAATTAGTTGATGGTGTATTTTTTTCTAGTTTAATTTGCGAAAGAGATAAAATTGAAGAAATTATTGATGCTAGAACTTCTGATGCTATCGCTCTTGCGGTTCGTTTTAATGCTCCAATTTTTACCTATCAGAATATTTTAGATAAAGCAGGAATTTATTTAAAAGCTAAAGAGGAAATAGATAAACGTACTGAAGAAGATATGGAAGAGTTAGAAGAAATACTAAATCCTTTAGACGATATTTTAAATGAAGATTCGTTTACTGAAAAATCAATTAAAGAATTAAATAACTTACTTAATGATGCTGTAGCTAATGAAGATTATGAATTGGCAGCTAAGATTAGAGACGAAATTGAAAAACGATAGTTTTTTTTATTAATAAATTATAAAAACAAATAATTATGAGTATTAAATTACGATTAACCATTTTAAATTTTTTAGAACTTTTTGTATTTGGAGCTTGGCTAATTTCTCTTGGAGGATATTTATGGGGAAATTTACATTTTAAAGGCGCTGAAATTGGTGGTATATTCTCAACACTTGGGCTAGCATCTTTAGTAATGCCTGCAATTATCGGGATTATTGCAGATAAATACTTAAATGCTCAAAAAGTATTAGGTATATTACATCTTATAGGAGCTGGTTTTATGATTTACTTAGCTCAAACTCAAGATTATGATACGTTTTTTTGGTTAATGTTGGGTTATTTAATGATGTATATGCCAACTTTAGGACTGGCTAATTCAGTATCATATAGTTTATTAGAAAAACATGAATATGATGTAGTTAAAGTTTTTCCTGGAATTCGTGTTTGGGGAACAGTTGGTTTTATTGTTGCAGAAGTTGCCGTAGGTACTTTTGGATGGGCTAATAATAATATGCAATTTTATTTTGCTGCTGGTATTTCAATATTAATGGGATTGTATTCTTTTACAATACCAAATATTCCATTATCAAAATCTAAAAATGCAACTATAGTTGAAAGAATGGGCTTAGATGCTTTTGCTCTATTTAAAGAATATAAAATGGCTATATTTTTCATATTTGCTACTTTATTAGGTGTAGTATTACAAATTTCTAATGCTTGGGCATCTACATTTATGGGAAGTTTTGCTGAAAAATATCCAGATTCATTTGTAGTTACAAATTCAAATACATTTATAGCATTATCACAAGTTTCTGAAGTGTTATTTATATTGACTATCCCATTTTTCTTAAAAAAATTCGGAATTAAAATAGTAATGATAATGAGTATGCTTGCCTGGTTTTTACGTTTTGGACTATTTGGAATTGGTTCACCTGAAGGAATAGGTGTTGGATATTTAGTAATGTCTATGGTAGTTTATGGAGCAGCTTTTGACTTTTTTAATATTTCTGGATCTTTATTTATAGAAACAGAAACAGATAGTAAATATAGAAGTTCAGCTCAAGGATTATTTATACTACTAACCAATGGTGTTGGTGCTTGGATTGGAGCTAAAGCAAGTGGAATGGTAGTAGATTACTTTACAATAGATGGAAATAGCGACTGGTATAATATTTGGGTAGTTTTTGCTGTATACGCTTTAATATTAGCTATTTTATTTGCCATTGTATTTAGATATAAACACAATCCTGATAAAATAGGGGAAATGAAACATTAATGTTTATTTGTTAGTTGTGGATTTGTTTATTCGAATCAACAAATAAACAAATCTACAAATCAACAGAATGAAACAATATTTAGATTTAATAAAACACGTACAAAAAAACGGAATTCAAAAAGGAGATAGAACAGGAACAGGAACAAAATCTGTTTTTGGTTATCAAATGCGTTTTGATTTAGCTGATGGCTTTCCAATACTAACAACAAAAAAACTACATTTAAAATCTATTATTCATGAGTTGTTATGGTTTTTAAAAGGTGATACAAATATTGGGTACCTTAAAGAAAATGGTGTTAAAATTTGGGATGCTTGGGCAGATGAAAATGGTGATTTAGGTCCTGTATACGGACATCAATGGCGTAATTGGAATGATGAAGAAATAGATCAAATTACTGAGGTGATTGAAACTATAAAAAATAATCCTAATTCACGTAGAATGATGGTTTCTGCTTGGAATCCAAGTGTAATGCCAAACACATCGGTTTCTTTTGCTGAAAATGTAGCTAACAATAAAGCTGCATTACCACCTTGTCATGCGTTTTTTCAATTTTATGTTGCAGATGGTAAACTATCTTGTCAGCTATACCAACGCAGTGCCGATATATTTTTAGGTGTACCTTTTAATATAGCAAGTTATGCTTTATTAGTATTAATGATTGCTCAAGTGTGTGATTTAGAACCAGGAGAATTTATTCATACTTTTGGTGATGCTCATATTTATAACGATCATAGTGAGCAAATTGCTTTACAATTATCTAGAGAGCCTAAAAAATTACCTATAATGAAACTGAACCCAAATATTAAAAATATATTTGATTTTAAATATGAAGATTTTGATTTAGTTAGTTATGATCCATACCCTTTAATAAGAGGTAAAGTTTCTGTTTAAAAAGTTATGAAAAACACCATTAAAAAAGCTAGAAAACGTAAAAAACAAATCATGATTATTACCATTATAGCCGCCATTGCAAATAATAATGCTTTAGGAAAAGACAATAAGTTAATTTGGCATTTATCAGCGGACTTAAAAAGATTTAAAAAATTAACAACTGGTCATCATATAATAATGGGCAGAAAAACATATGAATCTATAGGTAAACCATTACCGAACCGTACTACAATTATTATCACAAAAAATAAAAATTATAAACAAGAAAATTGCTTGATTGCTCATTCTTTAAATGAAGCTATAAAAATGGTAAAAAACGATTTAAATCCTTTTATTATTGGAGGTGCACAAATTTACAAGCAAGCTATAACTTTAGCCGATAAGTTAGATATAACATATGTTCATCAAGATTTTGAAGCTGATGTATTTTTTCCTGAAATTGATTTAGATAAATGGAATGAAATATCAAGAGAAACTTTTAAAGCTGATGAAAAAAATAAATATAATTATAGTTTTGTTACTTTTGAACTAAAATAAAAAAACCTCCATTTTCATGAAGGTTTTTTTATTTTATCTTTCCTTTAGCAAGTAAATATAAACAGGATAATGATCACTATATCCACCTGTGAAACTAGCTCCATTCCAAGATCTATAAGGATAACCTTTATAACGACCAGTTTTTTGTGTCATATATCTAGGATTAAAAATATTTGCTTTAAATAATTTGTAAGAACTATAATCTTTTTTAGAAGTTACCAATGGAGAAGTCAACAAAATTTGGTCAAACAAATTAATGTTATCTCTATAACCTAACGTACTTAAACCTCGTCTAAACATATTATCCATAGGATTATAAATATCTCCGTTCTTAAGTTTTTTCTTTTTTCCTTTAGCTTTTAAAATATTACGCAAACTAGAATTATTAGGGTCATCATTTAAATCCCCCATTATAATTACTTTTGGATTAGGATATTCTTGCTTTATATCTTCAATTATTTTTAAATTTAAAGCTGCAGCCTTTTCTCTTGAAGGTCTACTTTTTTGTTCTCCTCCACGTCGTGATGGCCAGTGATTTACAATAATATGTATAACCTCATCATCTAATAAACCTGTAACTAATAATTGATCTCTTGTAGCATATGGCTTTCCATCATCATCAAATAATTTTAACTCATAAGACTTACTGTCAATAGGTTTAAAGTATCTTTTTTGATATAATAATGCAACATCAATACCTCTAGCGTCTGGAGATTCGTAATGTACTATTCCGTAACGATAAGACTTTAAATGTTCATTAGCAATAAGATCTTCTAAAACAGCTTTATTTTCAATTTCAACAACCCCAATTATTGCAGGACTTGTATGAGATTTTTCTTTACCTAATAAAGATACAATCTTAGCCATATTATCAATTTTTGACCAATAAGCTTTAGCTCTTTTACCGGCTTTCATATCCATTATAGGGCTTTTTTCATCAAGCTTTGTTGGATCATTTATTGTATCAAAAAGATTTTCTAAATTATAAAATGCAACAGTACGTATATTAAATTTTTTAGACTTCAATTTTTGAGCTGAAACCTGTAAAGTATTACTTAAAATTAATATTATAATAAGACGATATAAATTTTTCATTTTTAATGAGTTTTAATAAGGGTTAAAATTAATATAAAAATACTTACTTAGTATGGTTTTTTTAATATAAAACAAAAAACAAGCCATAAATACAAACTTAAGATTAATAAATGTTAAATTATCTTAAACTTTATCTACAAAGTGTTATTTTTGTACGTTAATTAGATGTATTACAAATACAATTATTAAATAATAAATATAAAAATGAAGAAAAAAATTATTGTAGCATTGCTCGCCGTTTTTTCTATTTATGGATTATCTGCTCAAACCGTTAAAGGTAAGGTTGTTAATTCTGTATCTGAAAAAGGAATGGCAAATGTAATGGTTTCTGTACTAGGAACAACAATTTCACAAAAAACAACAAGTAATGGTTCTTTTGTTTTGAAAAATGTTCCTAAAGGAAAACAAATTGTAAAAATTGCCTTTAATGGTTTTGAAACACAACAGTTTCCTTTAAATTTAAATGGGAAAGAAATTAACTTAGGTGACATTCTTTTGTATGAAGATATTCAAGAAGAAGATGACTTTAGCACTATTTCTCTTTCTGATGATGAACTTTCTGATGATGAAGGTGCTGCTGATAATACAGCAGGTTTACTACAATCATCTAAAGATGTGTTCTCTAGAGCTGCTGCTTTTAACTTTCCTTGGTTTAGAGTTAGAGGTTATGATTCTGAAAATGGAGAAGTATTAATGAATGGTATTAAAATGAATAAAGTTTCTACAGGAAGACCACAATGGTCAGATTGGGGTGGACTTAATGATGTTTTACGTAACCAAGAATTTGCAAATGGTTTAGCTGCTTCAGATAAAACTTTTGGAGGT
>Ga0256844_10000957_pt1 | contig 10899 bp, 8 predicted proteins | sample MusselsmetaG_FD_189100 | JGI IMG/M metagenome (GOLD analysis project Ga0256844, IMG submission 189100) | Mussel associated microbial communities from hydrothermal vent at the East Pacific Rise, Pacific Ocean - Mussels | ecosystem: Host-associated > Mollusca > Shell > Unclassified ... | reverse complement strand
TCACTGGTTTGTGATGATCGGGAAGCAATTCAAACCCACTTGAAGTCGCTTGGTATCCCGACAGCCGTTTATTATGGAAAATCACTTCATTTGCAACCAGCTTATTCTGATTTAGGTTATGAAACTGGTGATATGCCTTATTCTGAACAGATCTCACAGCATATTCTTAGTTTACCAATGCATCCATATTTAGAAGACTATGAGATTGAAAGAATAATCGAAGCTGTTCGTAAGGTACTTAATTAAATAGTTATAGAGGTTTTTTGTGTTAAAACAATTTCTCGAAAAATTAGATAAAAAAACAGCTGTTATAGGTGTTGTAGGTCTTGGTTACGTGGGGCTTCCCCTTATGCTTCGTTATGTTGAGGTCGGTTTTAAGGTTGTTGGCTTTGATGTTGACCAGGATAAAGTTGAAAAACTTAATAACGGAATTAGTTATATTAAACATATTGCTAACGATAAAATAAAAGATGCTGTTGATCGCAGTATGTTTGAGGCAACCACGGATTTTAGCCTGGCAGAGTTCGTTGATGTCTTTCTTGTTTGTGTTCCTACGCCACTTAATAAATATCGTGAACCTGATCTTACATACGTTATCAGCACCATTGATTCCCTCGTGCCTCATCTGCAAAAAGGCCAGACTCTCTGCCTTGAAAGTACGACATATCCTGGAACAACCGAAGAAGAGTTAAAACCCCGCATAGAAAGTCGTGGATTTAAAATAGGGTCCGATTTTTTTCTGATTTATTCCCCGGAAAGAGAAGATCCCGCAAATCCTGATTTTACCACAAGTACCATCCCCAAAGTATGTGGAGCGGATACAAAACAATGTCAGCAGGCAGGTGTTGCTTTGTATGAACAGGTTATAAACAAGGTTGTTGTTGTTTCTTCCACAAAAACAGCGGAGATGACAAAATTACTCGAAAATATTTATCGGGCTGTTAATATTGGGCTGGTGAATGAGCTTAAGGTTGTTGCAGATCGAATGGATATTGATATATGGGAAGTGATTGATGCAGCAGCAACAAAGCCTTTTGGTTTTACCCCCTTTTATCCTGGTCCGGGGCTTGGTGGACATTGCATACCCATTGATCCTTTTTATCTCACATGGAAAGCACGTGAGTATGGTCTGCATACCAGATTTATTGAACTTGCTGGGGAAGTTAACCAGGCAATGCCAGAATATGTTGCGGCAAAAGTCATTGATGCCCTTAATGACCATGGGAAACCTTTGAAAGGCTCAAAAGTATTAATTCTTGGCATTGCCTATAAGAAAAATGTTGATGATATGCGGGAATCACCATCGGTTGAATTGATGCAGTTATTAAAAGATAAAGGTGCTAAGGTATCTTATTCTGATCCGTATGTGCTTGTGTTCCCTCCTATGCGGGATTATGCATTTGATTTGCAGTCGGTAAAACTTGATGAGAAAACAATAAAAAGTTCTGATTGTGTTTTAATTGCAACCAATCATGATGATTTTGATTATTCTTTTATCAAGAATCATGCGAAAATTATTATTGATACTCGTGGGGTATATCGTGGGCAAAATATTAATATTGTTACAGCCTAGTGCTTGTTGGTAAAAAAAAATCAATGAAAATTGTTACAATAATCGGTGCTCGGCCTCAATTTATTAAAGCCGCTGTTGTATCTGAAGCGATAGCAGAACACAATAAATCAGAGTCTGATCAGCAATCTATAATACAAGAGATTATTATACACACAGGGCAACATTATGATGCTAATATGAGCGCCATTTTTTTTGAAGAGATGGCGATCCCCACACCTCAATATTTCTTAGATATAAATAGTAGTTCACATGGGGCGATGACGGGGCAGATGATAGAGAGGGTTGAAGCGATTCTGCTGATGGAAAAACCTGATCTTGTTCTGGTTTATGGTGATACTAATTCTACATTAGCAGGGGCATTGGCTGCAAGTAAACTCGACATTCCAATTGCTCATGTAGAAGCGGGATTGCGATCTTATAATCGTAGAATGCCGGAAGAAATTAACAGAGTCTTGACGGATCATGTGTCTTCTTTACTTTTTTGTCCATCCCAAACAGCAATTAACAATTTATCTAAAGAAGGAATATGTAGCTCTAATTCTGATGTGCCTGGATCGGTTTTTCAGGTGGGCGATGTTATGTATGATGCGATATCTTCTTTTAGGAATTTTGCATCTAAACCTGATTTCGATTTACCTGAAAAAATTGTTCTGGCAACCCTACATCGGGCTCAGAATACTGATGATAAGAATAGGTTGAAAGCGTTGTTTGCAGCTTTTGCCGATATCAGCCAGGATACGCCTATTGTGTTACCTCTTCATCCTCGTACACGGGAAAAAATTGTAGAAGATAAAATAGAGATTGCTTCTTCTATTATTGTAGTTGATCCTGTAAGTTATTTGGAGATGTTGTACTTGTTAGATCACTGTCAACTTGTTATGACAGATAGCGGAGGATTGCAGAAAGAGGCCTATTTTTGTCGGAAACTCTGTATTACTCTTCGGGATGAGACTGAGTGGCTTGAGTTAGTTAAGATTGGTAGTAATGTTCTAGTTGGTGCTGATAAAGATAAAATAATGAATGCGTGGAAAACCTTTTCTCGGCAATCGTTTGATTTTGAAATTAACTTGTATGGATATGGTACTGCGAGTGAAGGAATCGTTAATCATATATATGAATTCTTCAATGAAAACAGTAGGTTAGGTAAGTGAAAATTTCAATTATAATTCCTGCTTTTAATGAAGAGAATACAATTACAAATACTATTGATGAGGTTGAAAAATATCTTATCAACTATTCTCAATGTTCATGGTGGGAGATTGTCATTGTTAATGATGGTAGTTCTGATAATACATTGGCAATTCTGCAAAACTACCAAAAAGATAGGGATTGGTTAAGGGTTGAAGATCTTGTGGTTAATACTGGTCGGGGGGCTGCACTGAGGGCGGGGATTGATGTTGCTTCTGGTGATATTATTGTCTCTCTTGATGCAGATTTGAGCTATGCTCCTTATCATATAGGGAAGATGGTCTCGTGTTTGGTTGGGAAAGGGGCGGATGTCGTCCTTGCCTCAGCCTATTGCAAAGAAGGCACAGTGAAAAATGTTCCTCTAAACAGACTTTGGATCAGCCAACTCGGTAACAAAGTTCTTTCCTTTATGTTTAATAGTAATGTGACAGTGTTGACTTGTATTGTCCGTGCTTATCGCAAAGATTTTATACAAAAGCTTGATCTCCATGCTAACAATAAGAATATTCATCTTGAGATACTTTATAAAGCCAAAATTATTGGAGCAAAGATTCTTGAGATTCCTGCCGATATGGCTTGGCATTCCCCAAAAGTAGATAAGGATAACAAGCTTGTTAAGCGTCGATCGACTTTGAAACTGCGTAAGACCTCAAACTCTCACTTTTTCTTTGCGTTATTAAGTCGCCCCGGTCTTGTTTTTATTGTACCAGGATTTGTGTTACTCTTAGTATCTTTATCTGTCTTTGGGCTTTGTTTAAAATCCGTAATATCGGAAGTTTTTTATGGGGCATCACTCTATCAAGCGACAAGGGCATCCATGATTAATGCTACGCCGTCTTGGCTAAGTGCTATGTTTACCTTTGTTCTTTCTATTCAGTTTTTTTCCCTTGGTTTTCTAACAAATCAAAACAAGTGGAATTACGAAGAAACCTACAAAACCAATAATCAGATTTTGGTAGAGTTGAAAAAGAGACAATAGAATGTGTGGTATTGCTGGAATCATCGGGAAAGTGCACTGCAAGACTATTGTCCCAGCAATGATAGATAAGATGAATCACAGAGGGCCTGATGCTAGAGGTTTTTTTGTTGCGGATGGGGTTCATCTTGGTCATTGTCGGTTGGCAATTAATGACTTATCTGTTGCTGCCAATCAGCCTTTTTGTTCTGAGGACAAAAAGGTCGCGATTATAGTTAATGGTGAAATATACAATTTCAAGGAATTACAAGAAGAACTTCAGGCAAAAGGGTGCCATTTCCATTCAGCATCAGATTCCGAAGTTTTGCTACATGGCTACTTACGGCATGGAATAGACTTTGTTGATTGTTTAAATGGTATGTTTGCCTTTGCTATATGGGACGGGCGAGACCAAACGCTATATCTTGGTCGTGACAGGCTGGGAATAAAGCCTCTTTATTATTCGCATTCCAGAAAATCTCTAGCTTTTGCTTCTGAGATTAAGGCACTAGTTCAATATGAGTCGATAGATCTTTCTGTAGACTATCAATCATTAATTGAATATTTAGCATTTGAAAATTATTTTTCTAATCGTACTTTAAATGCATCTATAAAACAGATTGAACCTGGTGAAATATTAACTTTTACTTCTTGTAACAATCAGCTCGTTAGGAAATACTTTTGGCAACCACATATCTCTGAAGAACCTGTTTGCCTAATTGATATTTACGAAGAGTATAGCGCGAAGGTTAAGCAATCGGTGCAACGGCACTTGTTGAGTGACGTCCCCCTTGGCGCTTATCTAAGTTCAGGTATCGATTCCTCTTCTGTTGCTTATCTGTCAAGGCAATTGCTGGGACGCTCTTTTCCTACATATACAGGTTCATTCGGAATGTCTGGATTTTATGATGAGTCTGATGATGCAATTAAAATAGCAAAACTCCTAGGATGCACTAACAAAAATATTCAAATCTCCTCTGATGATTTTATCCAGAATATAGAAAGTATTGTGTGGCACCTTGATGAACCTCGGATGGGAATGGGTTCTTTTTCGCAGTATATGGTTGCTAAACAGGCTTCAAAAGAGGTGAAAGTTATATTGACAGGACATGGTGGAGATGAGTTCTTTGCCGGTTACCCTGTGTTTAAAGCTGTATTAGGACGTAGTAATCCATTTAAGCTATTGGCAAATTCTTCAAGGCGAGAATTGCTGTACAGTTTTTATTTTTCAGTAATGCCTTTATTAAAAAAAGAATTACGCTACTTTCTGCCAAATATTTTTTCAGGGAATTCCCTTGATAAGCTTTTACTCAATAGAAAGGTATCTAAAAATAATCTTTTATTTAAACTCGATCAAATAAAAGAGAAATGTGACAATAGCTATCAGCAGTTAATATTAACATATCTTCGCTACTACCTTCCTGCCCTTTTTGTTGTAGAAGATAAGATAAGCATGGCATTTTCATTGGAGTCTCGAACGCCATTGTGTGACAATGCAATGCTTGATTTAGCTCTATCTATACCTCTTGCACAAAAGTTAAAAGGATTTGAGTTGAAACATATTCCTCGAAGGGCAATGCGTGGGAAACTCCCAGATTTTATTTATTCTTTACCCAAAAAGGGCTTTCCAACACCTTTACTGTTTTGGTTTAGAAAAGAGCTACGTCATTATATAAAAAGTTATATCCTTGATAATATAGCTTATCTCCATATGTTTGATCCAAAATATGTAGAAAAACTTATAACTTCCTTTCAGAAAACAAAGATTGTAACTCCGTTCACTGATTTGGCAGCACATAAACTTTGGATGATGCTAAACTTGATAATTTATTTTAAAAACCAGAAAAACAGGTATCGCTAACTTGTCAAATATGCGGGGAAATTCTAAAGAAACAATGAAGATACGTTCATATGTCATTGAATCTCTTAATAGATATTGGCCTGTAAGTAACGATGCGATTGCTCAACTTCCAATCCCTGTACTAACAATTCCTCAAGAGGTTCAGACCCCTCCTGTCATAAGCTATGTTAATCTACCCGATTGGGCATCGATCGTTGGGATCAATGGACAAATTCCTGTACCTGAATGGGCAACGACATCTTGTGGAGAACCTAGTTGGCAACAAACTGACTGGTTGCTAACTATCCATTGGTACTTAAATGGCTTAGCTGAGCAACAATACGAAAAAGAGAATGGCAGTATCCATTCCTATAGTAAGCACTTGAAAGGATGGAGTGAAGACCTATGGGAAAGAGCTTGGGTAAATCGAATTGCCCTTTTCCTTAGAAAATGGGCTGCATTCGAAAATAACAGTGATGAAGTAAAACTGTTTGGGCCTTTACCGGATACTGAAATTATTCTGACCCATGATGTAGATGCTGTGAGTAAGACAATAGCAATTCGTTTTAAACAGGCAGCGTTTCATTTCTTCAATGCCACGAGACTTATTTGTAAGTTCAATTTATTGTCAGGATTCAAGAAAGCTAACCAGGGATTATTATTTCTTTTTTCCAACGATAATTACTGGTGTTTCGAAACTATTATGGGACTAGAACAACATGCGGGAAAACGTAGTCATTTCAACTTTTCTGGCGGTTCTTGCAAGCACAAAAGATCTTTGCAAGAAAGAGTCTTTGATCCATCATATGATGTTCTTGATCCCCGACTCAAAGCAATAATTAGGGAGCTAAAAAATGGAGGATGGACAGTAGGACTCCATCCTTCCTATTTGGCATGGAAAGAAGCAGATCTTATCAAAGCTGAAAAAAAACAGCTTGAGAAGGCTGTAGGTGTCGAGGTAAGCTCCTGTCGACAACATTGGTTACGTTTTAGCTGGCAAAACACTTGGCAGGCGCAGCAGAATGTTGGTATCAAGCTTGATACCACCCTTGGTTTCAATGATCGTCCAGGCTTTAGAAACGGGGCTGCCTTACAGTTTCATCCATGGCGAGAATCTAGTGCTGCACCAATGAAGTTAGGAGCGATACCAATGGTGTTAATGGATTCCCACCTGTATGATTATCGGGATATGTCCAATGACGACAGAGAACGTGAAATAGACCGTTGGCTTGATGAAATAAAATTTGTTAGAGGACAGGCAACGATAATCTGGCATCAAAGAGTGATGAGTAGTGATTATGGATGGGGGGATGGGTATTGTTATTTACTTAAGAAGGTTATATGAAATACTTTACCATTAGAGATCAACTCCCAGACTTTATTACTAATCCACTGTTTGGAAAGCGTAAAAAATTTGGGTTGGAAGTGCAAGCAGATGATTCATGTTGGCAAGAGTGGCTAAACACATATAGCTCTTTCTATGCTGCAAATCAACGAAAAGGTATTGGAACTCTTGTGAATGATGCCGGATATCGAATAATGGCACAACTTAACATGAGTGGACAAATTGTATTGGAAATCGGTGGAGGGGATATTCGCCACTTGGATTATTGGATAGGAATGCCTCAAGAATATATTCTGACAGACATTCATTCTGATATGCTAATTATGGCTGAAAATCGATTAAATGAAAGGGGAATTAAGAGTAAATCAGTATTAATATCACCGCAGCAACCTTTACCTTTTGATGATAGTTCAGTAGATGTTGTAGTTTCTTTTTACTCTTTAGAGCATCTCTATCCATTGAGACCGTATCTTGAAGATATACGACGTGTTCTTAAACCGGGCGGAGTTTTGATTGGTGCTATTCCTGCTGAAGGTGGTTTAGCGTGGGGAATGGGAAGATTTGTCACATCTCGGCGTTGGTTAAAAAAGAATACAACTATTAACCCAGACAAAATTATATGCTGGGAACATCCTAATTTTGCTGAAGAAATATTATTTGAACTTGATACTATGTTTTGTCGTAATAAATTATCTTTTTGGCCTCTACCAACCCAAGTTATCGATGTTAATTTAGTGATACGTTATGTATACCACAAAAGTTAGATGTTATTTTTTGTAGAATTGGTCTAATACCATGAAAGAAAAAACGATAGATGATGTGAAATCCTTCTGGGAATCGTCCCCACTTTTTGCAGGAGAGTCGAAAGCACCTGTAGGTAGTAAAGAGTTTTTTGAAGAACACCACTCAGTTTATGAACGTGACTGCTTTGCTGGAGTTATTGATTCGAGAATATTCCCGGACGAAGAACATCAGAAGCATATTCTTGATTTGGGTTGTGGTCCAGGCTTTTGGTCCATTGAGTTAATAAAAAATGGTTCCCAAAATGTTACCGCTGCCGATTTAACTGAGAATGGCTTAGTGTTGACACAGAAAAGAGCTGAACTCTACGGGGTTAAGCTAACAACAAGCCGTCAGAATGCAGAACATATGTCTTTTGAAGATGGCGTCTTTTCCCATGTGAACTGCCAGGGAGTCATACATCATACACCTGATACCGAAGCATGTGTGCATGAAATTGCCCGTGTTTTACAACCTGGTGGGACGGCAATGATCTCAGTCTATTATAAGAATTTTTTTTTACGCTCATGGCCCTTATTGAAATATCCAGGTAAAATTCTTTCTTGGCTTGGTGCCTGTATGAAAGGAAGAGGCCGTGAAAATATTTTTAGCATTAATAACGTAGATGAAATCGTCAGATTATACGATGGGGATAAAAACCCACTGGGAAAATCCTACTCAAAGAATGACTTCCTGAAACTTCTCTCTTCTTCTTTTGAAATAGAAGAAGTCTTCCTCCATTTTTTCCCAGCCAGATCTCTTCCATTTCGAATCCCCAAATGGCTTCACAAATTCCTGGACAGGAAAGCAGGCTTCCTGATTTATGCAAAGTGTAGAAAAATTGCTATCAATGGATAATCCATATAAACAATCCATTATCAGGAATTTGCCTCGTATCCTTGCCTTGTTTAACCGTGATCAAACAAGTCCGATGTATGGTGTTGGAGATCGCTATCATTGGGCTTGGAAACTGATTGATTTTGGTAATGGAACCTTTCAGGGGGCTGCCCATGGTTTTTCTCGAATGCTTGTGTCGGGACTGTTACCTGATTATATGAGTGAATATTCGGCAATAAAACGTATTGAAGAGATGTTTCTGGGAGCTGACCGACTCCGGAGAAAGAATGGTAGTATGGAAGAGGCCTTTCCCTTTGAATCATCTTTTTGTGTGACCGCTCTTGTCGCTTATGATTTGTTGTCGGCTGTTGAACTGCTGGATACGAAAATTGATGTTGAGACGCGCCGAAACTTTATTGCCATTGTCCAACCTATGGTTCGGTTTTTATGCAGAGCAAAAGAAACACACGCCTTTATTTCAAACCATTTAGCTACTGCGGCGGCAGCACTTTTCAAATGGCAGTTATTGACTGGCGACTCTGGGAAAAACCGTGGAAAAGATATTCTTCAAGATATCCTGTCGCATCAATCTGATGAAGGATGGTTTTTGGAATATGAAGGCGCTGACCCTGGCTATCAAAGTCTTTGTACGTACTATCTCGCAGATATTCACCGTATGCGACCGGACCTGGAATTATTAGAACCGCTAAAGCGTTCCATACGTTTCTTGTGGAATTTTGCCCATCCCGATGGCTCTTTTGGTGGGTTGTATGGTAGCAGAAATACCCGTTTCTATTATCCTGCGGGGATTGAATATCTGGTTGCAGAGATTCCTGAGGCAAGAGTACTGGCTGATTTTATGCGTATTTCAATCAGCCAGCAAACTACAGTCACTCTTGATGCAATGGATGAGCCGAACTTAATGCCCATGTTTAACGCTTACTGTTGGGCGGCTACCACTTACAAAGAACAAAGTAACAATACTCCTAATAACACCGTAACGAATGAAAAACTACCAGCCTTATCTGGAGAAGAACGACTGGTACATTTCCCTCACGCTGGATTGGTGATCGCTACTGGCTTCGACTTTTATACTATTATTTCCTCGCACAAAGGAGGGGTGTGCTACCATTTTAATGATAAAAAAAATATCATAGATGGTGGTGTAGTGGTAATTGACAATAAAAACCGGTACTACAGTACTCAAGCCTTCCAGCCTGACAATACGGTACAAATCGACAACAACATGATTAGTATTGTCGCTCCTTTAACTAAGATGTGTAGAACAACTCAGACCCCTTTTCGGTTACTTATGTTGCGCCTGTTAAACGTGACTCTTATGCGCAACGAAAAAATTGGAAATCTTGTCAAAAATACACTCGTACGATTTTTAATAACCGGTAAAAAGAAACTCCCCAATACCATTCGTCGTACAATAATGATTGGAGCACAATGTGAAATACAAGATGAATGGTTGAACAAGCAAGGCGATTTGACCTTTTCTTCTGATCAGGGGGATTTTGTAGCCATTCATATGGCCAGTCAAGGTTATTGGCAGCGACAGGATGATTCTCCATGATTTCCAGATTCAGGCCTTCGTTTGGCTGGGAGGAAATGCGAGCTGCGTTGACAATGCCTCGATCCGATGATGTGGCTCGATTTGAAACTGGTTTTTCCCAGAAAATGGGGCAAAAGTATGCGGTTGCTTTTCCATATGGGCGAACAGGTTTAATACTGCTACTTGAAGCCTTAGGGTTAGAAGGAAAAGAAATAATTTGCCCTGCATACACCTGTGTGGTTGTCCCCCATGCCATTGTTTTCAGTGGAAACAGGCCAGTTTTTGTTGATAGTCAAGATTCAGATTTCAACATGAATCTGGACGAAGTCATGTCAGTAATTACTGAAAATACTGGCGCTATTATTGCTACTTCCATTTTTGGTTACCCGGTTGATCTTGATAAGCTTGATACAATAAAAAAGAACTACCCTCATATTCATATCATTCAAGATTGTGCCCACAGCTTCGCAGCGGAATGGAAGGGAAGGCCTGTGCAACGAGAAGGAATAGCAGCCATCTTTGGACTCAATATCAGTAAGATGATCAGCTCAGTTTTTGGTGGTATGGTGACAACCGATGATGAGTATCTTGCAAAGAAACTTTTGAAATTGCGTTTCCAAAAACTCCAACATCCGAAATTACTCAAAAGTCTAAAACGCTTTCTCTACCTTCTTGCTGTATATCCAACTTTCTGGCCACCGCTATATGGTTTGGTGAACAGATTGGAACATTCTGGGTTACTAAACAGATTTGTAAAATATTACGACGATAGTTTTATTGACATGCCTGAGGACTATCGTCAGGGAATTACTGGTATTGAGGC
>Ga0256844_10000956_pt1 | contig 10902 bp, 12 predicted proteins | sample MusselsmetaG_FD_189100 | JGI IMG/M metagenome (GOLD analysis project Ga0256844, IMG submission 189100) | Mussel associated microbial communities from hydrothermal vent at the East Pacific Rise, Pacific Ocean - Mussels | ecosystem: Host-associated > Mollusca > Shell > Unclassified ... | reverse complement strand
TTCTTAAACATTCTCAGGTCAATGGGTAACTTTACTTTAAATTTAACGAATTGGGCGGAAAAGCAAAAGATTTAGAGCATAATCAATTGACTTTCGAGGGGCGTCCATATATGTCCTGTAATATTTTTCTGTAATATTTACTGTAATATTTACTGTAATATTTATGGAGAAAAATCGCCTCCAGATTATGCCTAAAATAATCACTAGTATAATCAAACCAATACTGACGGTAATTAAAAATCAACTCAAAAAAGTTGACCAAAAACTTATAAAATTAATAGAAGCATCTGATGAGTACAAAGCAAAAAATAACATTATACAAAGCATGCCAGGAGTAGGTAATATTATTGCCTTTAATTTGCTAAGTGATATGCCTGAGTTAGGATATTTAACCAATAAACAAGCAGCTGCTATAATAGGTGTTGCACCAATGAACAAAGAAAGTGGCATTTATAAAGGGCAACGAAAAATACATGGTGGGCGAAGTAAAATTCGGACAGTAATGTATATTGTAATGTTATCAGGAATACAGTGTAACCCTGTTTTCAAATCAACTTATCAACGACTTGTATCGGCAGGAAAGCCAAAGAAAATAGCAATTATAGCTTGTGTAAGAAAAATGATTGTTATCCTAAACTCAATGGTTAGAGATGGTGTTATGTGGGATTCTAAGATAAGTTATAATCAGGTGTTGACACCATAGTCACTCGTTAGCCTCTTGAAAATGTATGCATAATAGATTAATATCGTATGCATAGCTGAAGGAGGCGAATATGAGAACAACTCTAGATTTACCTGAAAACTTACTTAATGAGGCAATGAAGGTGACCCATACTGGCACTAAGACTGCCGTAATCGTTAAGGCGCTAGAGGAATTGGTAAGAAAATCAAAGATTACAGGACTTAAAAAATTCAAAGGGAAAATTAATTTGGATATTGATCTTAATGAAATCAGAGATCGTCCATAATGGAGGTTTTGGTAGACACCTCAATCTGGATAGATTATTTTCAAGGTGGTAATAATTCCAAAGATATAGACTTTCTGATAGATGAAAATATAATTGTTACAAATGAGATTATTCTTGCTGAATTAGTACCTTACTTGAAAATAAAGAAACAGTTAAAAGTCATTAATCTACTTCATGAAGTCAATATGCTTCCATTAAATATTCATTGGGAAGAAATTATTGAATTCCAAGTTAAGTGTCTAAAAGGTGGGGCAAATGGTGTCGGTATTCCTGATCTTATCATCGCTCAAAATGCAAAACAAAATAGCTGTAAAATCTATTCATTAGATAAACACTTTAGGTTATTAAATCAGGTAATAAAAGTGAATTTGTATGTGCAAAAAGGCTAACGAAAAAGGATAGATTGTGTGAGGAACGAACCACAATCTTATTCTGGGTTGGACAAGCCCGAGATTTAGCTTAATAAGAAAATATATTATTTTTACTCATAGGAATAAAGCGCTCTTGATTTTAGAGCACTTTACTAAAGGCGAATTTTATCCTCAGCCATGAAAGCTGCAAAAAAACTAATACACTGCCATAGGGTTGTGATTAACCTCCTTTAATATCGAGTGACTTTAACGCATTTTAGTTTGCGAATTGTCAATCAGCCTTATCAGGCCTTCGAAACGTAATAATTACCATGGGAGACTGACATTTTGGGCATTTAAAAACAGGTCTTTCTTTTTGTCTGACGGCTTGAATAAATACGTTTAAGATAAGCTGAACCAGTAATAATAACTTCTTAGCATTGGGATGAAGAAACCCATAATCTCTCACACGCCTAAAACCTTTTGGCAAAACATGTTGAAACACAAGTCGTAAAAAATCCTCACCATTTAGCGTGCGTAGTTGAGTTTTCTTTGTTTTACTTTCAGTATATTTAAAAGTCACCACCTCCTTGTTGTTGGCGACAATATTTTTCTCACTGATCACCCTATAGTGGACCCCACTGTCAAGACAACTCAGTTAAAAAATAAGATATAAAATATCCATCACTATTTCTGCTGTCATGCAGCCAGTTTTAATTCTGGAATAACTTCTTTCATCACACCATATATTTCTGCAGGCGTTTTTCCGCCCTGTGTGCTGTGTGGCCGTTCATGGTTATAAAATTCAAAATATTCCTTTAGTGAGCTTTTCAGTTCATCAATACTTTGATAATCTTTGAGGTAAATTTCCTCATATTTCACACTTCGCCAGAGTCGTTCAATCATAATATTATCCATGGCTCTGCCTTTGCCATCCATACTGATTTTTATATTATTGGCCTTTAGAACTCCTGTGAATGCTCTACTGGTATATTGAGCACCTTGATCGGTATTAAATATCTCAGGATTTTCATATCGTCGTAGTGCTGTTTCCAGGCTACTAACACAAAAGCTTTCTTCCATGCTGGTTGATATCTCCCAGGACAGTACAAATCGGCTGTTCCAGTCCATCACTGCACTCAGATAGACAAAACCATGTGACATCCGAATATAAGTCAGATCAGTACACCAAACCTGGTTGTTCTGATTGATATCAATTCCACCTAATAAATAAGGATAGATATTATTGGCCTTGCAAGGCTTGCTGGTATTGGGTTTTGGTGCCACAGAAACTAACCCCATTGTGCGCATAAGCCGCTGCACTTTTTTACGGTTAATTTTATAACCCTTCAACCTCAATGCACTGCGAATTTGACGACTGCCATAAAATGGATGCTTTGTGTACAGTTCATCAATGAGATTCATTAATTTTGAATCCTTATTCTGCAGAGGCTTTTTAGGCTGATAGTAATAGCTTGAACGGTTCAGGCCAATCAGCTTACATTGTTTTTTGATGCTCAACTCAGGGTGTTCTTTTTCAATGCAACACCGCTTTTCTTCAGTACTCAGTTGAACATCTTTAACTTTTTTGACAACCAATCCGCCTCTACTTTTAATTGGCCTATTTGACTGTAAAGATGTTCTTTTTCCTTTTCATGTTCAGCTTCTTTGTTCTCTAATTTTTTGGAAAAAGTATCGGCTGCACCTTCCAGCATGTGTTTCTTCCAATTTATGACCTGAGTGGTGTGGACTTCAAATTCTGAAGCAATTTCTGCAATCGTTTTCTGGCCTTTAATCGCCTCAATGGCTACTTTTGCTTTAAACTCATTACTGAATGATTTTCTCTTTCTACTCATTTTTAGGTTCCCCATTAGGTTAGCTCTTACATCTTAACCTAGTTGTCCAGTTTTCGGGGTCCACTATAGGGATCCCTCAGACTCCGACCCCGCGTGCAATGATCTTATTGAGTACTTATATAAGTATTTCTATTACTGCAGGATGGCCCAGAAAACTTTCCGGGCTGGCTGTTTTGCCATAGGCACCGGATTGTAGAATAATGACTAGGTCACCGATTTCAGCCTGTGGTAACTCCATTTTACTGGCTAAAGTATCTAATGGCGTGCAAAGAGGGCCTACGATAGTTACGATGCCGCTCTTGTTGGTCGGGCTTTGTGTACTGATGCGTACTGGATAGTTTTTGCGGATCACCTGACCAAAATTGCCTGAATTAGACAAATGATGATGCAGGCCGCCATTGGTGATTAAATAATGCTCACCCCGGGATTCTTTTTTATCAATAATTTCACTGACATAAATCCCTGCTTCACCCACCATATATCGTCCCAGTTCAATGACAATATGTTTGTCATTGAATTGTGGATAATCGCCTAATAGTCGTTGTAGATTGTCAGCAACCGGTTTGAGATCCAGAGGCTTGTCACCGGGAAAATAAGGGATGCCAAAACCACCACCAATATTGATAAAGCGAAAATTATTGTCGAGTTCCTGTGCTAACTTATCTGCCAGGGCAAAGGTTTTATTGTGTGCATCGATTAAGGATTCTGCTTTTAGGTTTTGTGACCCGGAGAATATATGAAAGCCGGAAAAATTAATGGACAGTTTGGGAATTTTTGTCAGTAGTGCAGGTAGCTTTTCGGCATCAATGCCAAATTGTTTAGGGCCTCCGGACATTTTCATGCCTGAGGCCTTGAGTTCAAAATCAGGATTTACCCGGATAGCAATATTGGGAGTAACAGCTAATGACTGTCCTAAGACATGAATGCGCATCAGCTCATTTTCAGATTCAACATTGATGACAATTTCGGCGGCAATAGCGGCTTTAAGCTCCTTATCAGTTTTACCCGGGCCGGCAAAACTGATTTCTGATGCTGCCATCCCAGAGTTGATAGCGGTTATCATTTCTCCGTGTGAGGCAACATCCAAACCATCAACCAGGGTGGCTAGATGCTGTACGACTGCCGGCATAGGGTTGGCTTTCATGGCATAGTGTAATTGAATTTTGTTTGGCAGCAGTGCACGCAAGGATGCTATCCTCTGAGTGATTAACTGTCGATCATAAATATAAACAGGTGTTTGTCCGGCAATGGCGACTATTTGCTCAATTGTTTTACCACCCGCATAGAGATGACCCTCTTTAAGGGGGAAATAGTTTAACGGTGTATGCTGAACGGTTTTTTTTGCTGTATCCATAGTCGTGTACTTAATATTCCTTAGCTTGTGAATAAGTGTTTATATTCCAGGTATAAAAGTTGTCGATCAATTTTGCCATTTTGATTGCGTAGTAAATTTTCTTTACAAATGATCTCCGTCGGATGCATATAGTTGGGCAGTTTCTGTTTACAGTAGCTGAGTAATTCTTTGCTGGTGATAGATTGTTCTTTGACTATAGCAATTAAGACAATAGCCTGGCCGAGAAGTGGATGAGCAATACCCAGAGCAATGGCTTCTCTGACCAGCCCAGATTGATACATGACTTCTTCAACTTCATTGGGGCTGACTCGATAGCCGGAGGTTTTGATCAGATCATCCTTACGGCTGATAAAGTACATAAAGCCATCTTTATCACGGCGGACAGTATCACCGGACCAGACAGCGAGTTCAGTTAAAACAGCCCCTGAAAGTTGCGCGATGATGGGTTTAAATATTTCAGCCGTTTTCTCTGCCGCATGCCAATAGCCCATAGCGACTAAAGCCCCTCGATGGACTAATTCTCCGGGTTCATTGTCAGCACACTCGCTGCCATCTTCCCTTAATACCAGTACTTCGGCATTAGGAATGGCGATACCGATGGAATTTTGATGCTTATCAAGCATATCAGGAGGTACATAAGTGGAGCGAAAAGCTTCTGTTAGGCCATACATTAAAAATGGCTGACTATGAGGCAATGCTTGCCTTAGTGTCTTAAGCGTTTCCACCGGCAGGCTGCCCCCGGAATTGGTGAAATAACGTAAGCTATTGCCTGCTTCTTCCGGCCAGTCGAATTGTGACAATTGGATCCATAAAGGTGGTACGGCGGCCAGACCACTAATCTGATATTTTACGACCGCACGAATCACATCTCGCGGTAGTAAATAGTCCATTAAGATGACACTGGCACCAACACTAAAAGCAGTGGTTAATTGACTGAGGCCATAATCAAAACTCAGGGGTAGTACTGCCAGGATACGATCCTGCTGAGTGTTTTGCAGGTATTGAGTAACGCTATGTGCACCCGCTATCATATTGTGATGGGAAAGCATAACACCCTTGGGTTGACCGGTACTGCCGGAGGTATATAAAATGGCTGCCAGATCCTGATCAATGGTCTGAATAGCTGGAAAATCAGCCTGCTCAGAGTCAATTGTTGACCAGACTAAAATTTTTATATTTGGATGCTTGTCCAGTGTTATTGCTTCTTTGCTGTCAATAATCATAATGGTGTGCAAATTCTTGCACAAAGCCAATACAGGCTCGATCTGTTTTAAGCGACTCTTGCTGGTCACCAGCAAACGTACATCACAGTCGCTTAGAATATAAGCAAGCTGATCGGCCTTTAATATAGGATTGACAGGGACGAAGCTCGCACCTGCTGCAGAAGCAGCAAAGAGACTGATAACGGCTTCTATGCGTTTAGGCAGGTAAGTGGCGATACGATCTGAACGTTTAATGCCCTGCTCAATAAAGACGTTTGCCTTATTTATCAGCTCATTATTGAGTTGCTGATAATTCAGAGTTTCATTTTTGTGTATCAGTGCCTCATCGTTTGGGGCAATTAAGGCACGTTGACTGATCAAATGGTGTAGAAGTGTAGGCATGTTAAATGTCTGAGGTTATTATTTTATCTCATTGTACAAGCTTTTTTTTATTGCAGAAAGTAATTAGCCGAATGTTTTTAATTGAAAGTGTAGTGTCAGTTTTTTTTACAAACCTGATTTTGGTGATTTTTGCCACACTGGCATGCTTTTGTTATCATCATGTTTCGTGAGAATGGTCTCTTTTTTGCATCACAACAGAAATAGTATTTACACTCAATACTTTATTCTGTGCTCCCAAAGAGATAATGAGCTTAAGAGTTGCACTTCTAGTTATGGATGCATTCTATTTAATAAGGTATTTGTTTTTTATGTTTGTTCCGCTTGACAAAAATATAGTATTGTTTCAGTTTAGATATATTATGTTTTTTGCGCTATTGTTCGGCATTGATATGGCATTTGCACTGCCGATGCAGATGGATGACTTTGATCCTTCTGTTTCAACCTTAGAAAAGACTGAGAGCCCATATACGATTAAAAACTTGCAATCTCAGACTAATAAGGCAAGTATTAACAAGAATAACACTGGCACACGTTCGAGCATAATTAATACTGGGGTGACACCATTTTTAGAGCAGGATTTGCTTGTTGAGCAGAAGAAAAGAGCACAGCCTTATCGCTATGGGAAACGACAAACAACAGACTTATTTAGCATGCCAGCAAATCAAACTGATAACAAAGAAAAAGATAGTGCCTTATCTGTTCTGCTGGAACCATTAAAAAATGATCCTCAGTTTAATGAAAAAGCACGGGATGTTATTAACTCCATTAAAGATGTAAAAAATTTATTAGGCACTCAGGCTGAATCATTTAATGCTGATGAGCAGCAGCTTAGCCCGCGCTTGATAGAACAGCGTTTAGCACAGCAACAGCAAAAACTGATGTTAGAACAGGGCGAAAAACAATCATCATTTGCTCAGGAAAAGTATGATCCTTCTTTATTTAAGGAATTTTTGTCCAAAGTGATTCATTTTGCACTCTACGCTTTAGCAGGGATTGTGCTATTGAAATTAATATTTATATTCGTTTCCTGGCAAAGAAAAGTAAATAAATTTTAACATGTTAATAGAGAGATAGAACATGCAGGCATCTTTAGGTGAGCGACGTAAAAAACAGCATCATATTGTTTTTCCTCTAAAAGATAGTCATGGCCAGTTAATTGCTGCGGAGCGAAGATCAGGCAATGAGCGACGAAAAAATAAACGTGGTGCAGATGTGGTGGGTAAAATTTTAAATATGCTTAATTAAAGCACCCCCATCCCAACCTTCCCCCTATAAAAGACTAGGGGGAAGGGGTTTTGGTTTTAAGTTCCACTACTCTCCAACAATAGGAGGGGGTTTTGGTTTTAAGTTCTACTACCCTCCAAAAATAGGAGGGGGCTTTGGTTTTAAGTTCTACTACCCTCCAAAAATAGGAGGGGGTTTTGGTTTTAAGTTCCACTACTCTCCAACAATAGGAGGGGGTTTTGGTTTTAAGTTCCACTACCCTCCAAAAATAGGAGGGGGTTTGGTTTTAAGTTCTACTACTCTCCAACAATAGGAGGGGGTTTTGGTTTAAGTTCCACTACTCTCCAAAAATAGGAAGGGGCTTTGGTTTTAAGTTCTACTCTTTCAAAAAAACAGGGGCAAGGAGTTTTAGTTTTGAATCCCTCCCCCTGGTCTTTTACAGGGGGAGGTTAGGAGGGGGTGCTCTTGCCTTGTTTAACGGGTCGATTTTATTTACAATCGTCGACTGTTTATTGATTAAAGGCGATTTTTCTTATGTCTGCTGTTGTATTTGCTCAGAGTTTAGTCGCTGATGTATCTTGATAAGGCTGTGCTGACTTTTGGCCGTGCCATGCGTGAAAAATATGGCTTTAAAGTTCATAAACTGGCCATTGATGCACAATTCACCTGTCCTAATCGTGATGGCACTAAGGGAATTGGTGGCTGCACTTTTTGTAATAACACTTCTTTTAGCCCTAATTCAACGAAACCTCCCTCAGTGAATAGTCAGCTGGAAGCTGGGCGGAGGGTGATTTTAAAACGCACGGGTGCGCGTCATTATCTGGCCTACTTTCAGGCTTATACAAATACTTATGCGGATATTAATTATCTAAAGTCACTTTATGATAATGCTTTATCTCATAAAGATGTGATTGGTTTATCTATTGGTACTCGCCCCGATTGTGTACCGGAAGGCGTGTTAAAATTACTGGCATCCTATCAGCAACAGGGTTATGAAATCTGGCTGGAACTGGGCTTACAGTCCAGCTTTGACTCTACTCTGCAAAAAGTAAATCGAGGTCATGGCTTTGCTGAATACCAGGATGCTATTACACGTGCCCTGCAGTATGACTTGCAGGTTTGCACCCATTTGATTGTGGGTTTGCCCGGTGAAACTGCACAGCATAGTTTAACCAGTATGTCCCGGGTGTTAGAAAGTCGTGCAAAGGGTATTAAAATTCATCCTTTACATATTGTTAAGGGTACGCAAATAGCGCGACAATGGAAAAATAATGAATTTCAATCATTGTCTCTACCTGAGTATGTCGATACGGTAGTGGCTATGGTTAATATGGCACCCGCAGATATGATTTTTCATCGTTTAACGGGTACAGCAGCAGAGGATTTATTATTAGCACCCCAATGGTGTAGTAAAAAATGGCAGGTACTTAATGATATAACCAGACAACTAGGCCTGCCGGCAGACGCTATGGCACAATTCGCTTAAATGAACTTATCAGACAGGCTGGTTAATATGAATCAGGTAAAACAGTCAACAGCACCTCAGGCTAAACCTAAAGTACGGTTGGCTCAGGTTGATGATTTTGCACAGGTTTATCCCTTATTTAAGAAGATGAATAATGAGCGTTTGACCCGTGATGACTGGTTTAGATTATTTGAAAATCACTGGTCTATAGATGAATTTTCCCCCGGTATGGTGCTGCAGGCGGATGATAAAATCGTTGGCTATATTGGTACTATCTACAGTAGACAAACGGTACTGGGTAAGGCTCAGCTTTTTTGTAATCTGAGCACCTGGATTGTTGAAGATGATTATCGTAGTTATAGTATTATGATGATCTTTTCTCTGGTGAGAAAGAAAAACCTGGTGCTTACCAGCTTTAGCTCAAATGCTGTGACCTATGAAGTGTATAAAAAATTAGGCTTTGTTGATGGTAATAGAAGCAAACGGATTGTCTACCCCCTGCCTTTTTTTCAATCGGCTAAATACCGGATTATTACCGATATTGAACAGATAAAAAAGACTATAAGCAGACAGAACAAGAGTGTCTTTTTCGATCACTTTCATTTTGGAAATGCTTATGCTCTGGTAAAATATCAAAATGAAGAATGCTTATTAATGGGCGTGAATCGAGAACAGTTATTGCGCCTGTTTTACGCCAGCGACAGGGAATTTTTGCAATGCCACCTGAAGTATTTTCATTTTCAGCTGATGAAACACTTTCAGGCGAAACGCATGCATATTGATGAACAGCTATTAAACGGCTGCCGTTTGTTTTTATCACGAAAGGTGACCTGGGGCAGACCCTATCAATACAAGAGCAGTCTCGATGCGATGCCATCACCCTCGGCAGAATACTCTGAACTATTCCTGCTCAATATGTAGATTAGGTGATTAAACCATGCTCAGTAATAAGGTCTTATGTAATAAAGCAAAAAAAATAAAACTGGTCATTTTTGATGTTGATGGTGTGCTGACCGATGGTATGCTTAATTATGGCCCTGATGGTGAGTTATTTAAGCAATTTAATGCTAAAGATGGTGTGGGTATTAAATTGCTGCAGCAGCAGGTTATCTATGTGGCTGTGATCACTGCCAAGGATTCCAGGCCATTGACGCAACGTATGGCTGATTTATCAGTAAAATATTTTTATCCTGCTTGTCATGATAAGCTGCAGGCTTATACTGAGTTGCTGGCCACTTTGTCTCTTGACGGTGAACAGGTGGCTTATGTGGGTGATGATGTGATTGATTTGCCGGTTATGAATCAGGCGGGTCTGGCCATTGCAGTACAGGATGCCCATTATTATGTTAAGCAAATGGCCGACTATACTACGCTTGCCGGTGGTGGTCGGGGTGTGGCTCGCGAAGTAGCTGATTTAATTTTAGCTGCTCAATTTGATCTGGACGAGCTTTATTATCGTATGGCAAAAGGTCAAAAAATGACTATTGTCCAATAGGAATAAAACCCTAAGTCTACAACAACCTGCCAGCCTCTGTGAGTGAGAACCAGCAATGCAAAATACAGACTATAAAATTGTAATACCGGCACGTTATGCGTCTTCCCGCCTACCGGGAAAGCCACTGCGTCTGATCGCCGGCAAAACAATGATTCAGCATACTTATGAACGGGCGATTCAGAGCCATGCCGATGAGGTGCTCATCGCTACGGATGATCAGCGTATTGCTGATGCGGTCAGTCAGTTTACTGATAATATTATTATGACCTCAACTGAGCACACCTCGGGTACTGAACGACTGGCAGAAGTATTGGTGCTCAAAGCCTGGCATGAGGAAACAATTATTGTTAATGTTCAGGGTGATGAACCACTGGTGTCACCGGCACATATTGATTTAGTGGCCCGCTCTTTAATTAATAATACCCGGGCCGGAATGGCGACACTGGCAAGTACAATAGACTCAGTCGAACAAATTTATGATACTAATATCGTCAAACTTGTGATGGATTATCAGGGCTATGCGCTGTATTTTTCCCGGGCAATGATCCCCTGGTCAAGAGATTCATTTAGTCTTAAGACAATAGAG
>Ga0256844_10000955_pt1 | contig 10902 bp, 10 predicted proteins | sample MusselsmetaG_FD_189100 | JGI IMG/M metagenome (GOLD analysis project Ga0256844, IMG submission 189100) | Mussel associated microbial communities from hydrothermal vent at the East Pacific Rise, Pacific Ocean - Mussels | ecosystem: Host-associated > Mollusca > Shell > Unclassified ... | reverse complement strand
CGTATCACGGGACTTGAAAAGCGATATTTTTTGAAAGAGGAGTCCGCCTCCTCTTTGATGCTTGAGGCTATATCTCAAGCGCTTAAGAATGCAAATATCACTATAGATGATATAGACTGCATTATTAGTGCAAATGCAACTATGCAGCAGATGATACCTTTTAATGGTGCAGGCGTCCATCAGCTCTTAAAGCCAAAAAGAAATATTCCAAGTTTTGATATCAATATGACATGCCTAAGCGCCCTCAGGGCATTCGATGTAGCGGCTAGTCTTCTGCATGACTACCCTACTATATTAATTGTCTCTTGCGATATTGCTTCTACTGGTCTAGACTGGTCAGACATTAGAACTGCTGGTATTTTTGGTGATGGTGCTGCTGCCATGGTGGTTGGTGCTACAAACAAAGGCGGCATCATCGTCTCTAATTTTGAAACCCATTCAGATGGCTTTGAGTATTGTCAAATTCGAGGTGGCGGTACAAAGCTGCCCCCTACCTCATATGAAGGAGAGTATAAAGAGATTGGTGTATTTGAGATGGACGGTAAAAAACTCTTTAAATTAAGTTCAAAAATATTACCAACATTCATAAACAATACCCTGAAAACCAAAAACCTAACATTTGATGATATAGACTGGATAGTGCCCCATCAAGCTAGTCAGGCTTCCTTGAATCATATTGTTCGAATGCTCAATGTTGACAAAAGCAAACTCATAGATATCTTTAAAGATCATGGAAATCAAGTTGCTGCATCTATCCCTACTGCGCTACATGAGCTGTTTGTGGCACACGATTTAAAATCTGGTGAAAAAGTGATGCTCATAGGTACTTCAGCGGGTGTTGGTCTGGGACTCGTTGTATGGGAGGTACCTTAGTGAAAGCAATCATCACAGGCGCCACTGGAGGTCTTGGGCGTAATCTTGGAGAGTTTTTACAAGAGAAGGGCTGGGAACTTTTAGGCTTTGGACAAAACAGAGAGATTGGAGAGAAACTTGGCTTCCCTTTTAAGGCCTTTGACTTAAGTAATGAAGAGGCTTGCTTGGATGCATTTGAAACATGTGATGTTGTATTTCACTGTGCTGCCCTCTCTAAACCTTGGGGTTCTTATGCACTGTTTCACAAAAATAATGTCCAGGCAACACAAAATGTTTTAACTGCCATGCAAAAGCACAATATACCAAAACTGGTGCATGTCTCCACACCCAGCATATACTTTGATTTTACAGATCAACTCAATGTTAAAGAAGAGCATCTCGCTTCTGTGTTTGTAAATGCTTATGCCAAAACCAAGCATGAAGCTGAAACCTTAGTGTTAGCCTCGAGTATAGACACAACCATTATTCGACCTAGAGGTATTTTTGGAGAATATGATACTGTGCTTGTGCCAAGACTGGAAAAAATAGCAAAAAAAGGTTTTCTGCCCCTTCTTAAAAATAAAAATGCCCTCATAGATGTGACTTATGTCGGCAACGTTGTGCATGCGATGCATCTGGCTTCAACAAAACCACTTCCAAAAAATAGTATCTTCAATATTACCAATGATGAATCTATTGAGGTAAACCATCTTTTTAAGCTTGTGATGGAAAGCCTAAAGAAAGATGTGAAATATAAAGAGATAAAATATAGCACCCTGATGCGTATTGCTTCTCTACTAGAATTTATATCAAAACTTGGATTTGGAAAAGAGCCTGCCTTAACCAAATATGGCGTTGGACTCATCTCTTATGACCAAACACTTGATATACAAAAAGCAAAAGAAATATTGGGCTATAAGCCACTCTATAGCATCAAAGAAGGATTGGAGAGATATGCGAAAAGTAGAAATTAGCCTTTATGAAGTTGGGTACTGCAAGCATCCTGAATTTATCGTTAAAAAAGGTGGGCGTTTTTCAAGTGTAAAATTCCCTGCGCTGGCAGCATTGATTGAAGATGGGAATAAGAATTTACTTTTTGACACAGGGTACGGCAAGCACTTTTTCGACTCAACAAAGATGTTTCCTGAAAAACTCTATGCCATCACTACGCCCGTGACACTGTATACATCATTATGTGACATGATAGAGAAACCCATTGATACCATTTTTATTTCACATTTTCATGCTGATCATATTGGAGGACTTAAGGACTTTCCAAACAGTAAAATTATCTGTTCAAAATATGAGTATGAAATTGCGAAGAGTCAAATTTCTAGGTTTTCTAAAACAAAAATGGGAATACTGCCCTCTTTGCTGCCTGATGATTTTGAAGAGAGAGTTCTGTTTATTGAGGAGATAGAACAGGTAGATTTACCCAACACCCTTGCCCCCTTCAAGAAAGGATATTTGATTGAAGATAGGTTTTATGCTGTTGAGCTTCCAGGGCACACCAAGGGTCAATATGGCTTGGTAGTTGACGATACTTTTTTTGTTTCAGATGCCATTTGGGATATAGAGGCCATCACAAAAAATTTAATGCCAAATATTTTGACACATTTCATATTTGATGATGCCAAAGTCTACCTGCAGACTATCAAAAAATTACAAGAACTTCATGCATCAAACCCCACATTAAAGATCGTTCCAACACATTGTGAAAAAACACACAAGAGGTATCAAAATGTTTAAAAAATTACGTATCATTAAAGAATTTCTAGGCGTTAAAACCTTTACATCTAAAGAAGTATTAAAAAAATTTCAAAGTAAAATGTTACTAGAGAGACTGGGCTCTCATGGAAGTAAGTTTTACCCTCAATCCACTGTGCTAGAAGATTTTCCCATTATCAACAAACAGATATTTATGGATAACTTTGAAAGCATCAATAGTGTAGGCATTAAAAAAGATGAAGCATTTCAAGTAGCTATGCACTCAGAAGAGAGTCGAGATTTTTCAAATAAAATAGGGGAAATTAGCGTGGGCCTCTCTTCTGGAACCAGTGGCAATCGTGGTATATTTTTAGTGTCAGAAAATGAGAGTGCAAAATGGGCTGGGTATATTTTAAAGCGCATGCTTACACGACCCTACTTTCAACGACACAAAATTGCCTTTTTTCTAAGGGCAAATAGTAATCTTTATGAAAGCGTCAATTCATTTTTTATTAAATTTACATTTTATGATTTGATTAAACCTATTGAAGCACATGTGGCCGAATTAAACAGAACAAAGCCAACTATTTTGATTGCACCAGCACAAGTGCTTCGTCTTTTGGCTCTCAGTAAAACACTCGATATTTCTCCAAAAAAAATTATCTCCGTGGCCGAAGTATTAGAGAGTGATGATGAGCAGCTTATAGAGAAAAGGTTTTCTCAAAAAATACATCAAATATATCAGTGTACTGAAGGTTTCTTGGCACATACATGTCAAGAGGGGAACCTGCATCTTAACGAAGATAGGGTCTATATTGAAAAGGAATGGATAGACGAAAGTAGCGGTAGATTTAGTCCCATTATTACTGATTTCTATCGTTCTTCTCAGCCTGTTATCCGCTATAAATTGGATGATATCTTAGTACACGAGCCCAGAGCCTGTGCATGTGGAAGTGTTTTTGCTCGTATTAAAAAGATAGAGGGACGCTGTGACGATATACTTAAAGTGAGAGACAAAAAAGAACAAGAGTACCTTTTGTTCCCTGACTTTATAAGACGCGCTATCATCTCCTCTAGTGAGAATATAAAGGAGTATCGTGTAGAAAATGCTGATGATGGATTGCATATATTTTTAGAGCCGCTTAGTGCTAAAAATGAGGTAGAAACCTCACTTTTCAAGCTTTATGAAAAGTTAGGACTGAAAAAAATGAAGCATTTTTTTCATCCTCACGAAACACTACCCTTGACACAAAAAAGACGGAGGATCAAACAGTCATGAAAGTTTTAATCACTTGCCCCAGAGCTCCTGTAACTATTGAATGGTTAAGAATTTTTGATAGAGCTGGAGTCGAAGTAGTTCTGGCAGACTCTTTGCACTTTCCTATAGCAAGGTATTATGGAAGTCGTACCTATGTAAGGGTTGCCTCTCCTAAACTTGATTTTACTCAATACAAAAAGGACATGATAGCGCTTATATCTAGTGTCGACTGGGTCATTCCTAATTGTGAAGATATCTTTTACTTAAGCAAAATAGAAGAGGAAATAGAGAGTGACACATTTTTCTTTATGCCCAAGAAAGAGTTGCTGTTCTCACTTCATCATAAGTTTGATTTTTTCAAACTACTCAACGCTCATGTAAGGTTTCCTAAAACAAAATATATCCACAATAAAAAAGAAATTACACTGGATGATGATACGATATTAAAACCCGTCTTTTCTAGATTTGGGCAGAATGTTATCCGTGATGTAAATCATAAGACTGTCAAGAATATAGAACCTACTTCCTCTTACCCTTGGGTACAACAAGAGAAGATTGTAGGTACACCCATCTGCAACTATGCCTTGCTCAACAAAGGAGAACTCATAGCAAACATAGCCTATAGGCCAAAGTATCTCCTGAATGCCTCAGCCTCTACGTATTTTGAGCCTCATATTGACAAAAGAATAGATCGCTTCATGGAGACCTTTGCTAAAGATAGTGGCTATACTGGACAGATTGCTTTTGATTTTATAGACGATGGAGACAACTTATATGTCATCGAATGCAATCCCAGAGCCACAAGTGGATTACATCTTTTATCTGAGGGGTTAGTATTTTCAAACGGGAAATTCTCTCACAATAAAAAATTAACAAATACGAACTACAGAGTGGGCTCAACACTCTATACGCTTTTTGGCATCAAGGCACTCTTGGCAGGGGAATTCAAAACACTCCATTCTGATTATAAAAATGCAAAAAATGTCTTAAGGGGGATGCCTTTTTATGCACAATTTTTATCGATGTCTGAAATAATGGCTAGAAGTCTTATGTATAAAAAACCACTCACTTTGGCAAGCACATTTGATATTGAGTTTGATGGATGAGCTACGCCAAGAGTCTGTTTGAAATAATTGAAAAAGAGGGTCTCAAGAGTCTCATATCAAACATCCATACAAAAGTCATATCTTATGAATTAGAGGATGGATTCATCTTGACAACCGTCACAGATGCCATTCAAAAAAATGCCTATGTTGTCTCACCCTACTCTCTTATGATTGACTATGGAGAAGATGAGCTCATAAAAATAGAGTCTAAGACAATAAGAACTTTTTATTATCTACTCATAAAGTCTTTTTCAGTTTTTTTAAAATTTACAAAAATAGATATGGTACAGACGCTCAATAACTACCTCTTTTCTACAAACTTTTTTTCAAAAGAATGGGAAAATATAAATATCTCTGCCTTAAGAAAAATATCCATAGCAGCCTATCCAAAACATGCTCTACTTATTCGTTCTATAAATAAAATCCAAAATCCAAAACTCCACAAGAGGCTTCGGAAGGATGGTTGGAGAGCTATCATTATTAGACAAGTCTATATCTATGACGATCATCATAAATGGCAAAGGTGCAGAAACAGTAAAAATGATAAAAAATTATTGTATTCAAAAAGATTTACTTTTGAGGAGGCCAATGATTTCTCTACAGCCTCAAGACTCTACAATGCTCTATATTTAGACAAGCATTCAAAACACAATATTCACTACAGCGCTAAATTTATTGAACATTTACATCAGAAATCACTTTTAAAACTTTTTTTTCTAAAAGACCATGAAAATGAAAAATATGTTGGCGTAGTAGGCTTAACACAAGAAGGCAATATCATGACAGTGCCTATCATTGGGTATGAGATGAGTTATGATAAAAATCATGCTCTCTACAGAAGACTTGCATACAAGGCCACATCCTATGCGTTTGAAAATGATTGTCTACTTAACTTCAGCTCAGGTGCACCAGACTTCAAATCAAAAAGAGGTGCAAGAGCAGAACTTGAGTATATGTTTGTCTACGACAAGCATTTGAGCTTCAAAAGGCGTTTAGCCTGGCAAAGCCTCTCTCTTTTATCAAAATATCTATACGCACCCATGCTAAAAAAATTAAAATTATGAAAATAGTGGGACTCTGCATATCATATGTGTATAATAGGTACCACTATGCGCAAACTTTATTCAATACTCACACAAGGAGAGAGAAAAGATGAAAGCCAAACAGACAGCGATAAATATACTTAAATTTACACAAGAGAATACCAAAAAAGAAAAATGGATTATTGTTGGTCTCTGGGCTATTGCACTCTACTTTATAGTGAGTGGGGTAGCGACCGTCGCATTAACAATTATGGAGCCCGAAATTAAATATATGCTTAGCCTATTACCTACGGCCATACTCATGTTAGCCTCTGGGGTAGGACTTATTTTAAAAAAATCATGGTCTCTGCAGGTTGCTTCACTGTTGGCTCTTCTTTTTATGATTTTCTATTTGATATTTCTGTTTGTCTCTCCTTCTGAATATCTCTTTGCAATTATTGGTATGCTTGCTGCAAGGCTTGTTTATTTTATTACGCAGCACGAAATTTCAGAAGAGCTCTATGGAGCCAACTTTACTTTTCTTCGCAGACTAGAAAAAGTACTCTATTGGACACTTGGTGCTGGAGCTGTTGGTCTCATTATAAGTGGTCTGTATATGTTTATGTTTCTTGAAGGCACCTACCGTGGTCTTGTAATGGTTTATGGTACGGAACTGTTTTTAATCGTAGGTTTTATTATAGGTCTCGTAAAGGCTTTTCGACTCAAAAAGAAGTAAAAAAACTTCTCCCTTATTAATTTATAATATAATAAATGCATTATCAAAAAGGATAAAAAATGAAAATGAAAATAGTTTTAGGCCTATTAAGCTCTATAGTGATTATTGGCTGCGGCGGAAACACTAACTCTACTGACAATAATGGAATAGACAATGGGACTAACGATGGGAACAATGGATCTTCCAACAACAATAATGGTTCAGAAGTGCCCTCTCTCAATCTCACGCCCAAAGAGTCACTAAAGACAGAAACATATACGGGAAAGATAGTTCTTTCTGACATCAAAAAACACTTAATGTGGGCTAACGGAAAGGGTGGTTGCGAGCACATTAACCCAGGGAAGACAAAAGAATTTGGCTCAAACAAAGCAATAAAGTACTGTAATGACTTGACCTATGCAGGCTTTAATGATTGGAGAACGCCAAAAATTAATGAAATAAGAGATATGACACTTAGTGCCTACAAAGCAAAGATTGCACTCTATTATCAAATGTCCTTTTGTCCTCGTGTTGTTGGATTTCACAACGGAGAAATACAGTACGTTAACACTCACAATACAAAACCCGTTGGCACTATTACATTATGGAAAAAGGGTCAATCTAACAATGCCGGCATGAGATGTGTTAGAGACAACAACTAGCATCTGTAGCCATCATATTATTATCCTAAGGAGTACAATACTATGTTTAAAATAGCTATCTTTTCACTATGGGTGTTTTCTGTTGGCCTATTTGCTGCGCCTGTACCTGAAAGTATCTTGACCAAGCACTGTCTTAAAAGCTACCAAGAAACATATAAAAGTCTCGAGTCACACAAAGCTTTTGTCTATGCTAGAGAAAGTGAAACCGGAAAAGATAAATGCGGCTGGGGCTATGGACATGCAACCGGAAATGAAGCCAAAAAAGGCGCAATGAAGCAGTGCACAAGTTTTCAACTCAATGCCGAATGCATTATTGTAGATTTAGACGATACTTATTTGGTTAAAGATGGGGACTTTTCATTTATTACTCAACCTGACAATACACCACTGACAAAAAAGGAAGAAGAGAAGCTTCTAGCTGAAGCAAAAAGTGTGATACAGGGAAATTGCATGCCCTTCTTTAAAGCATATCTCAAAGACAAGGGCCATAAGGTATTTGGATACAGCGTAGAGAGCAGTACTAAGTATGCTTGTGGGAAAGCATATGATAATGCAACGCGTATCTCTGCAAAAAAAGGTGCTCTTAGGGCTTGCGAGGACAACAGAAATCAACGTGGCAAAGAAAAACCTTCTTCTCCTTGCAGACTGTACGCAGAAGGGAATAAAATACTCTTGCACACTCAAGACTTCAATATGAGCAAGCCAAGTAAGCCACTCAGCGAGGCTGAATACAACAAGTATTTTAAAAAAGCTTCGACAATAATAAAAGAAGGCCCTTGTCTGTTTCAAATGAAATATTACCTCAAAGGATCACAGCATCAAGCATATTTTCTAGCACAAGACAAAGATGGCATACAAGTATGCGGAAGATCTGAAGAAGAATCATCTCTCAAAGAAGCGCTTGCGCAAGCTTTAAAAGAGTGCCAAAATAGAGTCTCTCAAAAAGGACTAAAGGCCACATGCAAAGTTTTAGCAAAAGACTTTAATATTGTTGGTTCAGCAAGTGATTTGAAGACAGAAGCACAAGCGGACCTCAAAACAAACATTAAGAAGATACCTTCTCTAACAGATAAAAATAGTAGCAATAAGGATGATTCTAACTCTGTTAAGAATCTACTAGGTGCATTAAAAAAAGTCAAAAAAAAGAATAGCGATACAAAAACGATAGATCTGAACAAGCCTGTGCCCCTAAAAGTGTCCATCGTTATTGCTACAGATGTATACAACAAAGATTTACCCAAAATGCTCGATGAGGAGCTTCGCCTAAACAAGGTAGATGCTGACGGGAATAAGATGATATTTGACTACACATTGGTACACTTTACGCCCGAAAGCATGACAGCAAAAAAGCTTACATCACTTATGTATAGCGATGTTAAAAAGCAAGTATGTTCCGACAATGAAACAGTAATGATGCTTAAAAAAGGAATGAAGATAGACTATCTGTATCATGGTGAAAAAAATAAGCATATCACAACTTTTGCTTTTGATGCAAAAACTTGTGGTGTTCTTACAAATGTGGAACAAATCAAAAAGAATATTTTTAATTTGATTAAGAAAAAACCATAAAAGGATACAAAATGAGAAACAAAATATTTATATCTTTGTTGATATTTTCAGTATTTACTGAGGCTGGTGACTTGAAACAAAATAAAGTTCCCACTAAGCACAATAGCAATTTAACGCTTCAAAATATAGCTGATATTCAACCGGGTCTTGGAACAATTATGGTGGAGTTTGGACATCGTTTCTATGTAGCCTACTATGCAGCAAAAGCTGAAAATTGGGGACTTGCTGGATATCAGCTTCATGAATTAATAGAGGCCATTGAAGTGGCCGAAATAACCAGACCAAAATATAAAGTTAAGCTCAAGGCTTTTGAAGATCATTTTATAAAACCTTTACAGGAAAATATTAAATCTAAATCTTCGAAGAAATTCTCAAAAAACTATACCAGCACAATTGATGCTTGTAATACATGTCATATAGATATGGGGCATCCTTATATACAATACAAACTACCAAGTTCAGCACCATTGACTCTCAAGATGCAGCTAAGCTCTTAAACGCTTTAGTAACCTTAAATAGATAGCTACAGATATGCCTGCTGAACCCAATATCATAAGCATCACCATCATCTGATAACGTACTGCAATAAGGGGATCTACACCAGAGAGTATCTGTCCCGTCATCATACCAGGCAGAGAAACCAATCCCACCGCAAAAAGAGCATTAATAATAGGAATAAGTGCGGCCTTGTATGATATAGCGCGTGCCTCAATATAGGAATGGCCCTGCTCTGTTTCACTCTCAAACCTCTCCGCAGATATACTTACTGCATTCATAGAGTTGGCAAAGATCATTCCAGCAAGAGGGATGAGAAATTTTGGCTCATACCATGGATGAAGGTCCAACACGCCAAACAAAACCATGACCAAAGTAAGAATACCACCAAGGCTTATTGCAATAAAGGCATTTTTATAAAGAGTGTTATCTTTTTTTTGAAGAGGACGGAGTGCTATTGTGCTAGCAGAAATAAGCATAATAGAGAGTATTAATATTATTAAATATGGTGTTTTTGCTGTAAAGATATATGTTAAAATATATCCTATAAGAATAAGCTGTAACATCATTCTTGCTAGTGCGTATGTAATAGTGTAGGAGTCTTTTGTCCATCTCGCATAAATAAACATCATGATAATGACTGGGATAAGTACCCACAGTAAATCTATCATTTCTATGTGATATATAGAATTTTTCATATTCTATTCTACTCTTGTGAACAAGCCAAAGTCAAGAAAATATTAAAGTCTCTCTGGCATCTCATCTTTAAATGCTATTTTTTCTGCCTGAGCCAAGATATCAAGTGCACCTTTGGCTATCATGGCTTCAGCAAGATCTTTGCCTAAGCTATCTGAGTTATCTACAGGAGCAAATAACTCTTCATGAAGTATGCTTGTACCATCTGGATACCCGAGCATCGCTTTTACTTTTATCTCAGTCCCATCTGTGGTTGCATTGACTGCAACAGGTGCTGAGCATCCTGCGCCTATCTTGGAGACAAAATCTCTCTCTACCTTCGTGCAGATAAAACTATGATTGTCATTAAGACTCATGGCAATCTCTCGCACATTATTATCTGAACTAACAATTTCGATACCCAACGCTGCTTGTCCCATAGGAGGAATAAAAAAGTCTAATTTATTAACAAAAGGTATATCTTTTAAAAGGTCTAACCTATAAAGACCTATATATGCCAGTATAATCGCATCATACTGGCCCTCTTTTAGCTTTCTAAGTCTTGTATTAACATTTCCCCTTAACTCTTTAACTTTAAGGTCTGGACGGCGTTCTAGCAGCTGCATTCTTCGCCTTAAACTTGTTGTGCCAACCGTTGCGCCTTCGGGAAGGTCATCGAGACTCTTATACGTATGTGAAAGCAGTACATCGCTTTGGTCTTGACGCTCTGTAATGGCACATAACTCTAGGCCTTCCGGTATATAAGTAGGAACATCCTTAAGTGAGTGTACAGCGAGATGTGCATTGCCTGCGAGCATTTCATCTTCGAGCTCTTTGGTAA
>Ga0256844_10000954_pt1 | contig 10919 bp, 10 predicted proteins | sample MusselsmetaG_FD_189100 | JGI IMG/M metagenome (GOLD analysis project Ga0256844, IMG submission 189100) | Mussel associated microbial communities from hydrothermal vent at the East Pacific Rise, Pacific Ocean - Mussels | ecosystem: Host-associated > Mollusca > Shell > Unclassified ... | reverse complement strand
AGGCCTCAAGAGCCCAAACCTCCATCTCACCAAAACGCTGACCACCAAACTGAGCTTTACCACCAAGTGGTTGCTGAGTAATAAGTGAGTAAGGTCCGATAGAACGAGCGTGCATTTTATCATCAATAAGGTGGTGTAGCTTAATCATATAAATGATACCTACGGTAGCATATTGATCAAACTTACGACCAGTTCCTCCATCGAAAAGACGAACTTTACCATTCTCAGGCAGACCAGCTTCTTTCATATAACCATTAATTTGGTCGAGAGTAGCTCCGTCAAAAATTGGTGTAGCAAATTTCTTTCCTAGTGTTTGTCCTGCCCATGCCAATACTGTTTCATAAATCTGACCAAGGTTCATACGAGATGGTACACCTAGTGGATTTAGAACAATATCAACTGAAGTACCGTCAGCTAAGAAAGGCATATCCTCTTCACGTACAATACGTGCTACAATACCTTTATTACCGTGACGACCAGCCATCTTATCACCAACTTTTAACTTACGTTTCTTAGCGATATAAACTTTTGCAAGCTTAACAATTCCTGCTGGCAACTCGTCTCCTACTGTTACAACAAATTTTTGGCGATTATACTCACCCAAAATCTCTTTATATTTAGCAGTATAGTTAGAAATAAGTCTTACTATTAAAGCATTTTTAGTTTTATCTGTTGTCCACTTATTAGGATTAATATTAATATAATCCTCAACAGCTGTTAATGCTCTTAAAGTGAACTTTGTTTTCTTAGGAATAATAACTTCCTTAAAGTTATTAAATACACCTTGAGAAGTTTTTCCATTAACCAAGACCATAACCTTGTCAACAAGACGAGATTTCAACTTAGCTGTTTTCTCATCAAAAATCTTCTTTAATGCTTCTAATTCCTCATTATCTTTACTCTTAGAGCGACGGTCTTTTACTGCTCTAGCAAATAATTTCTTATCAACTACAACACCACGTAATGATGGAGAAGCCTTCAAAGAAGCATCTTTAACATCACCAGCTTTATCACCAAATATTGCACGAAGAAGTTTTTCTTCAGGTGTTGGGTCTGTTTCCCCTTTTGGAGTAATCTTACCAATTAAAATATCACCCTCTCTAACCTCAGCACCAATTCGAATAAGACCATTCTCATCCAAATCTTTAGTAGCCTCAGTAGACACATTAGGAATATCATTAGTAAGCTCTTCAACACCACGCTTAGTATCTCTAACCTCTAAAGTATATTCATCAATATGAATAGAAGTATAGATATCCTCACGAACAACATTTTCTGATATTACAATCGCATCCTCAAAGTTATATCCTTTCCAAGGCATAAATGCTACCTTAAGGTTACGACCTAAAGCCAGTTCACCTTTTTCAGTACCATAACCTTCAGTAAGAACATCTCCTTTGAAAACTTTTTGTCCTAAGCGAACTGTAGGACGTATATTTATAGAAGTACTTTGGTTAGTTTTCTTAAACTTCACCAATTTATACTCTTTAGAATCCTCTTCAAAACTTATTAAGCGTTGTTCATCAGTTCTATCGTAGTTAACAATAATACGACGAGCATCAACATACTCAATAATACCATCAGCCTCAGCAATAACATTTGTACGCGAATCGAAAGCCGTCTGACGCTCTAAACCAGTTCCAACAATAGGAGCTTGAGGTTTCAATAGAGGCACAGCCTGACGCATCATGTTAGAACCCATCAAAGCACGGTTGGCATCATCATGCTCCAAGAAAGGAATAAGAGAAGCTGCAATAGATGCAATTTGATTGGAAGCAACATCCATTAACTGAACATTAGTTTTATCAACAATAGGATAATCGGCCAACTCACGTACTTTAATACGGTCGTTAACAAACTCACCAGTTTCCTTATCAAAAGGTTGCTTACTATGAGTAATCAAATATTGTTCTTCCTCATCAGCAGTTAAGAAAATTGGGTTTTCGCCAACTTTAACTTTTCCTTCTTCAACTTTCATATAAGGAGTTTCAAGGAAACCAAGATGGTTCACTTGAGCAAATACACTTAGTGAAGAGATTAGACCAATATTTGGTCCCTCAGGAGTTTCAATAGTACAAAGACGACCATAGTGAGTATAGTGAACATCTCGAACCTCAAAACCAGCTCTTTCACGAGATAGTCCACCAGGTCCAAGAGCAGAAATTCTTCTTTTGTGAGTTATTTCAGAAAGAGGATTTGTTTGATCCATAAACTGAGACAACTGATTGGTTCCAAAGAAAGAATTAATAACTGAAGAAAGAGTTTTGGCATTTATCAACTCAATAGGAGTAAAAACCTCATTATCTCTAACATTCATACGCTCACGAATAGTACGAGCCATACGAGTAAGGCCAACACTAAACTGATTTTGTAATTGCTCACCAACAGTACGAATACGTCTGTTACTTAAGTGATCAATATCATCAACCTCTGTTTTTGAATTTATTAAGCGAATAAGATGCTTAATAATTTTAATAATATCTTCTTTAGTAAGAACTCTAATATCTTCTGCAACATTAAGCTCTAACTTCTTATTAATCTTAAAACGACCAACATCACCAAGGTCATAACGTTTCTCTGAAAAGAAAAGGTTATTTATAATACCACGAGCAGTTTCTTCATCTGGCGGCTCAGCATTTCTTAGCTGACGGTAGATAAATTCAACAGCTTCTTTTTCTGAGTTGGAAGTATCTTTTTGTAATGTATTAAAAATGATTGAAAAATCATTAGCAGCACTATCTTCCTTATGAAGGATTACAGTTTTAACACCAGCATCAACTATATCTTGTATATGATCTTTCTCTAGAACAGTTTCTCTCTCAACAATAACTTCGGTACGTTCGATAGAAACAACTTCACCAGTATCTTCATCAACAAAATCCTCAACCCAAGTTCTAAGAACTTTAGCCGCTAATCTACGACCAAGCACTCTTTTGAGTCCAGCCTTGCTTACTTTAATTTCATCGGCTAGGCCAAAAATCTCAAGGATATCTTTATCCGAGTGATAACCAATAGCTCTAAGTAAAGTAGTAACAGGCAATTTCTTTTTACGGTCGATATAAGCATACATCACATTATTAATGTCTGTAGCAAATTCGATCCATGATCCTTTGAAAGGAATAACACGTGCACTGTATAACTGAGTACCATTAGCGTGGCGAGAAGTTCCAAAAAACACTCCAGGACTACGGTGAAGTTGAGAAACAACAACACGTTCAGCACCATTAACTACAAAAGTACCTTTTGGAGTCATATAAGGGATAGAGCCAAGATATACATCTTGGATTTGAGTTTCGAAATCCTCATGTTCAGGATCAGTACAATACAGCTTCAATTTCGCTTTAAGAGGCACACTATGAGTCAACCCTCTATCCAAACACTCTTCAATAGAGTAACGAGGAGGGTCAATAAAATAGTCTAAAAACTCTAATACGAAATTATTTCTAGCATCTGTGATAGGGAAATTATCGGTAAAGACTTTATATAGTCCTTCATCTTCGCGACTTTCTGGAGTTGTTTCAAGTTGAAAAAAGTTTTGAAACGATTTCAACTGAATATCCAAGAAATCCGGATAATCAATATGCTTAGGAGCAGATGCAAAATTTATTCTTTGATTTTTATTAATTGAAGTCAAGATACACGGTTTTAGCTAGTGAAAAAAACAACATTCCGCATTATATCAGCAGATTATGCTAATATAAGCAGAAAAAAAAATACCCTAGGTATTTATACAGGTAAAGACCTTAGCCCCAGAATTTCTGGAGTAAGGTCTTCACAATGTAGAATAATCTTCTTACTTAATTTCAACTACAGCGCCTGCCTCTTCAAGTTGAGCTTTAAGTGCTTCAGCTTCATCCTTAGCAATACCCTCTTTTAGAGGAGCAGGAGCGCTATCAACTAAACCTTTAGCCTCTTTAAGACCTAGGCTAGTAAGCTCTTTTACTAACTTAACTACTTTCAATTTAGAAGCACCAGCTTCTTTAAGAATAACATCGAACTCAGTTTGCTCTTCAGCAGCCTCGTCACCGCCTGCAGCAGGACCAGCAACAGCAACTGCAGCAGCAGCTGGCTCAATACCATATTCGTCTTTCAAAATTGTAGCTAACTCATTAACTTCTTTAACAGTCAAGTTTACTAATTGTTCTGCAAAATCTTTTAAATCTGCCATCGTAATTTATATTTATGTTCTATTGTTTATTAATAGAACGGTTTTTAATAATAATTTAATTCTAAAAATTTATTCTGGACGTTCCGATAATGTTTTTACAAGACCAGCGATAGTACTTCCACCCGAGTTAAGAGCAGAAATAACGTTTTTAGCTGGTGATTGTAATAGTCCGATAATATCACCAATAAGTTCATCCTTAGATTTGATACTAGCTAAGAATTCAAGATTTTCAGCACCAATATAACTCATCTCCTCAATATACGCACCCTTAAGGGCAGGCTTATCAGTTTTGAATTTTTTGGTATACTCTTGAATTAATTTGGCTGGTACGTTACCTGTTTCGGTGAACATTAATGCCGTATTACCTTTCAATACATCATATAACTCATCAAAGTCCTTTTCAACTTTTTCCATTGCTATCTTAAGCAATGTGTTTTTTACAACAGAAAGTTGAACTCCTTTTTTGTAGCAGGTACGACGAAGATCGCTAGTTTGCTCAGCATTTAGGCCGCTAATATCGGCTAAATAGAACATACTATTATCTGTCAATTGCTTAACAAGGATTTCTACTTGTTGTATTTTGTCTTCTTTTCTCATATGAGATATGCTAAAAGGTTAATAAATCGAGTGATTTAGACGAATTTCTTTGTGTCCAATTTAACACCCATGCTCATAGTACTTGATACATAAACTGACTTCATGTAAGTTCCTTTAGCACTTGACGGTTTAATTTTGTTGATATGATTCAACAATTCAGCAGCATTTTCTGTTAATTGCTCAGCAGAAAAAGATGCACGACCAATTGCATTGTGGATAATACCATGTTTGTCAACCTTAAAGTCAATTTTACCAGCTTTCACTAAGTTTACTGCACCAGCAATATCCATAGTTACAGTACCAGTTTTGGGATTAGGCATAAGACCACGAGGTCCTAAGATTCTTCCTAATGCACCTACTTTAGGCATAACACTCGGCATGGTAATAACGACATCGACATCAGTCCAACCGCCTTTTATCTTTTGGATGTACTCATCCAAACCGACATAATCAGCTCCTGCAGCTTTGGCTTCCTCTTCTTTATCAGGTGTACAAAGTACCAATACTTTCTTTGTTTTACCAGTACCGTGAGGTAGAGTAATAGAACCACGCACCATTTGATTGGCTTTACGTGGGTCAACTCCCAAACGGATATCTAGATCAACAGAAGCATCAAAGTTAGTAGTAGTTATACTTTTAACTAACTCTATTGCATCAGAAAGTGTATAGGCTTTGTCCTGATCGATAAGATCCAAAACTTTTTTACGTTTTTTCGTTAATTTAGCCATTTCACTAATTTAATTTGTTTAATAATGATTACTAAGCCTCAGGGAAATCACCTTTAATGGTAATACCCATGCTTCGAGCAGTTCCTGCTACCATACGCATAGCTGATTCAACTTTAAAAGCGTTAAGATCCACCATTTTTGCCTCAGCAATAGTGCGAATCTGATCCCAAGTTAAAGAAGCAACTTTTGAGCGATTAGGCTCTCCAGATCCACTTTTTAATTTGGCCATCTCTAATAGTTGAACAGCAACAGGAGGAGTCTTAACAATAAAGTCGAAAGACTTATCTGCAAAAACAGTAATAATAACTGGTAACACTTTTCCTGCTTGGTCTTGTGTACGAGCGTTAAACTGCTTGCAAAACTCCATAATGTTTACACCTTTAGCACCTAATGCAGGTCCTACTGGTGGCGATGGATTAGCAGCACCTCCTTTAATTTGAAGCTTAATTAATCCACTTACTTCCTTTGCCATTTTCAATAAATTTAAATATGTAATACAATTTATTTACATCCGCCCAGATTGAGCGAAGGCAAAAACTATTCTTTTTCAACTTGCATAAAACCCAACTCAAGAGGTGTTTTACGACCAAAGATTTTAACCATCACTTTCAGTTTCTTTTTCTCTTCGTTTATCTCTTCGATAATACCTGAGAAACTATTGAAAGGACCATCAATCACCTTAACCGATTCACCAATTACGAAAGGCACATTAACAAACTCACCTTGTTCGGAAAGTTCATCAACTTTTCCTAATATACGATTGATTTCTGCTTGACGCAAAGGAGCCGGCTCACCGCCTTTCTCTGCACCTAGAAAACCAATAACATTAGGAATTGCTTTTATCATGTGAGGAATTTCGCCAACTAAGGCAGCTTCGATAAGTACATATCCTGGAAAGTAGTTTCTCTCCTTGGTAATTTTCTTACCATTACGGATTTGGAATACTTTTTCTGTCGGAACAAGAATATTCGATATGAATTTTTCGTAACCAAGCGTAGTAATTTCACGCTCCATATACTCTTTCACTTTCGTCTCTTTACCTCCAATAGCACGTACTACGTACCATCTTTTTTCGTTGCTACCCATAGCTAATATTTATACCTCAATTCAAAAATTCAAATTGATAGGAATTTATTAATTAAAACAAGTTATAGAACATTTCTAGGCCATTTTTAAACATCAGGTCCATCAAGAACACCATCAAAGAGATGATCAGGGAAGCAATGGACACGACGATAGCACTATTTTGTAATTCAGCCCAAGTAGGCCAACTTACCTTATTCACTAACTCATCGTAACTTTCTTTAATATAATTTACAACTTTAGCCATAACTGCTTTAAATTGTTATAAGCAGGGGTGGTAGGATTCGAACCCACGACTCCTGGTTTTGGAGACCAGAGCTCTAGCCAACTGAGCTACACCCCTATAATATAAAAGTTATATAGCTCAAAAGGTATCTCTCACAAGGAGAGACACCTTCAAGCTAATCTAACTTAAATAATTTGCTTGATTAATCGTCTAATAATTCGGTAACTTGACCAGCACCAACTGTACGACCACCCTCACGGATAGCGAAACGAAGACCTTTATTCATAGCAATTTCGCTATGTAAGATAGTCTCGATTGTCAAGTTATCACCAGGCATAACCATCTCAACTCCTTCTGGAAGAGTGATAGTTCCTGTTACGTCTGTTGTTCTAAAATAGAATTGTGGACGATAGTTATTGTGAAATGGAGTATGACGTCCACCTTCTTCTTTCTTTAGGATATAAACCTCAGCTTTGAATTTAGCGTGTGGAGTCACAGAATCTTGTTTTGCGATTACCATACCACGCTTAATTTCCTTCTTGTCTACACCACGAAGTAAAAGACCAACATTATCACCAGCCTCACCGCGATCTAGGATCTTACGGAACATCTCAACACCAGTAATAGTAGAAGTAAGCTTCTCAGCACCCATACCAATAATGTCTACAGGATCACCTGTATTAATTACACCAGTTTCAATTCTACCAGTAGCAACAGTACCACGACCAGTAATAGTGAATATATCTTCAACAGGCATTAAGAAATCTTTATCCATATCACGAGGAGGAAGCTCAATCCATGAGTCAACCGCATCCATCAATTCGTAGATTTTATCAGTCCATTTAGGCTCGTTATTTAAACCACCAAGAGCAGAACCTTGGATAACAGGAGTGTTATCACCATCATACTCATAGAAATCTAATAATTCACGAATCTCCATATCTACTAATTCAAGAAGCTCTTCGTCATCTACCATATCCACTTTGTTCATGAATACAACAAGACGAGGAATACCAACTTGGCGACCTAATAGAATATGCTCGCGAGTCTGAGGCATAGGGCCATCAGTAGCTGCAACAACTAGGATAGCACCGTCCATTTGGGCAGCACCAGTAACCATGTTTTTCACATAATCCGCGTGACCTGGACAGTCAACGTGAGCGTAGTGACGTTTTTCAGTAGTATATTCTACGTGAGCAGTATTAATAGTAATACCTCTCTCTTTTTCCTCTGGAGCATTATCAATAGAAGAGAAATCTTTTACTTCTGATAATCCTTTTGCTGCTAAACAAGTAGTAATAGCGGCAGTCAAAGTTGTCTTACCGTGGTCTACGTGACCAATAGTACCGATGTTAACGTGTGGTTTCGATCGGTCAAAATGTTCTTTAGCCATTTTTAAAAATATTTAAGTTAAATAAAAAAATCGTATTAATAATAGAGCTATTGGCGAGATTTGAACTCGCGACCTCTTCCTTACCAAGGAAGTGCTCTACCCCTGAGCTACAATAGCTTAAAAAAGAGCGGGAAACCGGGCTCGAACCGGCCACCTACAGCTTGGAAGGCTGTCGCTCTACCAAATGAGCTACTCCCGCTTTTCAGAGTTAAAAATATAAAATCATAAAAAAAGGCTTAATAATAAACCTTTTAATATGAAAGTGGGGAGAGGAGGATTCGAACCTCCGAAGTCTAAGACAACAGATTTACAGTCTGCCCCGGTTGGCCACTTCGGTATCTCCCCATACTTTTTTCACTCTAGTGAAAAAAAACTTGAGCCGATGAACGGATTCGAACCGCCGACCGGCTGATTACAAATCAGCTGCTCTGGCCATCTGAGCTACATCGGCTTCTCAAGTATTACAACACCTAAAAGAACATTGTATAGGCCTCGTTGTAAAGGACTGCAAATGTACACAAGTTTTCTTAAGTGCCAAACAATTTTTCAAAAAAAACACAAATATTTACACAACACTTATCACAACATTGAGTTACAATACTTTAAATTAATTTTTGAGTTTTTCTTTATGTCTAATTAGCTGTTTTCTTAGAGCATCAACGGCTAAATCTGTTGATTCTTCGAAAGATTTAGACACTTTTTTGGCATAAATATCTGCCCCAGGCACATCCAAGCGGATTTCTGTAATCTTATTTTCATGGCCCTTATCCTTGTCTAATTTTAGATTTACTTCACTAGACGTAATATTATCAAATAAATTATATAATTTCTCTACTTTAGACCCTATAAAATCTTCCAATTTTTGGTCTGTTTTGAAATGTAATGAATTAATTTTAATCTTCATATGTTATCTATTTTAAAAGTTTTGATGGTTAATATTGATTATAATAATCCATAATCCACCAAAACGTAAGTTAATATATACTTAAAATATGCACATTGTTATATACATTTATAATCACATATATAATATAGCACCTTCCCTTAACTGATATTATAAAATAAAAGATCAGGCTTTGGGATGAGCTTGTTTGTACACATTTTTAAGTTTTTCAATTGAGTTGTGCGTATATATTTGTGTCGCTGATAAGCTAGCATGGCCTAATATTTCTTTAATTGCATTAAGGTCTGCCCCTTTGTTTAAAAGGTGTGTAGCGAATGTATGACGTAATACGTGCGGACTCTTTTTACTACTTGTTGTGACGAGACTAAGATAGTAGTTTACTTGACGATAAACAAGTTTTTTATATATTTTATTCCCCTTAATAGTCAAAAACAAATACTCGCTTGATTCTGCATCACTTATGTTTTCATTTCGCACTTTTACATACTCCCTAATTTGCTGCATTAGCCGTGATGACACTGGGATAATCCTCTCTTTATTGCGTTTACCTAGCACTTTTAGTTGCAGATTTACATTATCTACATATTTACTCTTAATATTTACTAGCTCCTCTACACGCATTCCTGTTCCATAAAATAAGTCAAGGATTGTTTTTGACAATACCCCCATATAATCTTCAGGAAATTGCAATTCATCCAATAGAAAGGCCATATTTTCTTCATCAACAAATTCAGGAAGTTTTTTCTCAATTTTTAAAACATTAACTCTTGTGGCGGGGTTTATTTCTATTTTCTGATTTATTAAGTGGTACTTATAAAACGACTTTAGTGTTGTTATTTTTCTATTAATACTTCTATTGGATATTTCTTGAGCATTTAAATACACAACCCATTCACGAATTTGAGTAAAATTGGCCTCCACTATATTAATAAGATGTATTGGCTCCAAAAATAGCTGAAACTGATTAAGGTCGCGTGCGTAGGCCTCAACTGTATGAATGGAGTACCTACGTTCAAACTGTATATATTTAATGAAACTTCGAATTTCGTTATTCATTAGTAATGGAACAATTGGTTGATTACTTGCTATTAATATTATTGAGTTTGGTTTAAAAAGTGTCATTATCGCCAAACTAATCGTTGTCAAAAATTTCACAATCCTCATTAACAACATGATATTCTGATAGATATCGGAAGTGATTGTTAATACTCTCCGCCTCTATTTTGTTATAAATCCACTTTTTCAGAGTCGACTCATTATTCATAGTAAGAAAAACTAGGCAAAAAAAAAGCTTTTCCCGTAATTACATCAACAAAGATATAATTAATATCGGAAAAAGCTCTCGAAAATTACGGTTAATCTTACCTAGATTAAATTTCCTGGTTTTGACGTAATTGTTGAACATAGATTGCTTTCAATCTCTGCTCACGTCCAACCACTGAAGGTTTCTTATAAACTTTACGAGCACGTAATTCTTTAACTGTTCCAGTTCTCTCGAACTTTCGTTTTAACTTCTTTAAGGCTCTGTCAATATTTTCGCCTTCTTTGATAGGTACGATAATCATAATAATACGATCCTTTCTTATAAATGAAAAAAAATAATTTAACGAACTATGAAACAGATCATAATTCGGGCGGCAAAGATAGGTATTTATTTTATATGTTTAGAGTTTATTAAATTCGATAATTGAGGGGGCAATCCAAAAACAAATAAAACCAAAAAAGTTTATTCATTATTAATTTTTGTTTTTATCAATTAACTGAAACTAAGGCATCAGTGGATTTGTGGAAATAAAAACATCACTCAATATAATTCATTT
>Ga0256844_10000953_pt1 | contig 10925 bp, 6 predicted proteins | sample MusselsmetaG_FD_189100 | JGI IMG/M metagenome (GOLD analysis project Ga0256844, IMG submission 189100) | Mussel associated microbial communities from hydrothermal vent at the East Pacific Rise, Pacific Ocean - Mussels | ecosystem: Host-associated > Mollusca > Shell > Unclassified ... | reverse complement strand
AAAAGCTTTTGGAGTATTGTTAAGCCGAGCTGATACTCCTCTGGTGATTCAGATATGATAATTTGTGGATCGGGTGCAAGGGGAGAGGTATCTATTGCTGTAATAAAAAGTGAGGCAGGGCTTGTGCTGACTGGGGGAATCTTCCCGTAAGGCCGAGTGCGAAATGCAGTCCACATTCCGGAGTCAACCAGCAGGCAGCGGATTTCTTCTGCATTTAAGTCTTGTACTTTCTGGAGTGATGGATCAAGAAAAAGAGTACTATCCTCACCTTCAAGCGCTATTACAATGGATTCGAATTTTCGCTTTGCCCCACGGTTTACGGCAACAATCGTTCCGCAACCCGGAGAGCAAAAATGAACACCCTTATTCTTTTTGTCTGTAAAAAGATGTTGGCCGGTTCGCACTTTGTCACCGGTTTTCACAAGCATAGTGGGTTTCATTCCGAAATAATCATCGCCAATAAGAGCCACATGGCTCACCCTGTTGCCTTGCCGTACTTTTTGTTCAGGGCGTCCTGAGATGGGAATATCCAAACCTTTATGTATTTGAATGGTTTTCATGTCAGACGAAGAACCCCGTGGTGCTTGCGTGATTCAGCTTCTTATCAACGACATAGGCCTCACAATCCTTCATGGATTCGATAAGATCAAAGCCGCCATCCTTCCCAAGCACCATGACAGCAGTTGAAAGACTGTCAGCAAGGGCAACATTTGGCGCTGTTATGGTACAGCTTGCCAGCTCAACCGGTGAAAAGCCATTTTTAGGGTGAATTATGTGATGATGCAACATATCCTCCGTAAAAGCCTGCATATAGTCTCCAGAGGTGGCCACTGCTTTGTTGCTTAATTCCAGTATGACAGGTTTTTGATACTTTCCAGTTCTTGGAGGCCTGAGACCGATGCGCCAGGGGGAACTTGCGTCTTTCTTTCCTGAAACCATGAGATCTCCCCCAGCTTCAAGATAGACATTGTTAAACCCGTGATTTTTTAAAATAGTAATGCCCTGATCTACAATATAGCCTTTTGCTATGCCGTCCAAAGACACGGCCATGCCTTCCTTGGTGAAATGTATCTTCTCTTTGGCGACGTGGAGACGGTCAAAATTGACAAGGCCTTTTGCTGTCGTAAACTTTTTCTGGTCGGGATGATCATTTTTTCCGCGAATGGATTCATGCATCTTAAGCAGCGGTAGCATTGTAATATCAAAGGCTCCTGAGCTCCTGTTGTAAATATCTCCGGCCATACTGAAAACATTGAGAATATGCGAACTGGGATTATTTATTTTGCCAACCCTGTTTAGCCTTGCAAGCTCACTATTCTTCATATGCCTGCTGAGATGGGATTCAAGCAGCTCCATCTTTGCAATGGTGTTGCTTATTGCCTCTTCACAAGCATCACGATCAGGACCATAGATGGTGAAGTTTAACACTGTTCCCATAATTGGCTGACTTCTGCGGGCAACTTGCAGCGGCTTCGATGTCCCCAACAGGCCAAGTTTCCAACAGCTTGCACCTGCACCTGCAACAGCTATAATTTGCAAGAACCTGCGTCTATTGAGCGAGGCTGGCTGTCTTGTTTCCTGCGTCATGAACGTGTCCCTGGTGGAAGTTGATCTTTTGCAAAATGTTAAAACTAAAAGTTACAGCCTTTGGATATTTTGTTTCAGGAAGAACCGATATTCCCCAAAGGCTCTAAAATACAAGGTTGTTTACGTGCCAAGCCTGAAGTATGGAATGGTCATTACCAAAACTTGTGAAACTCATAACCCTATATGGTAGACTTACAACTTTTTATAAACATGTCAAAACTAATAGTCTAAACAAAAGGAAAAAATATGGGATTACTGGACCTCAGCAATAAAATAACCGCTGAACTGGAAAGTGGTTTGAGTCGTGAAAATATTTTTAAAAAGTATGCGAAAGCAGATCCGGGTAAAGCGTTAAAGTACGCCTATTGTATAGCTAGTATTCCAAAACCAGAACTGAGGAAACAATACCTGATCATTAATGCCCTTCTTTCTGTCCTGTTGGTTGCTTACGCTGCACTTACTGTAATGGCAGAATTACCGATTAATCCACAGGATCCAACTCTTTTTATTGTTCTCAAAACATTAATTCCACTGGTTTTTGCGTATTTCACCTTTCGTTTTCATGGCGGAGCTTACCGTTTGATCGGCATGTGGTGTGTCTACGATATGATTGAAAGCCTCATGCTCACAGGAGTTTCAAATATTGCTTCTGCACTTAAGTTGTTAGTTCTCTTCTTTGTTATTGTGTTTGCATTTCTCATTGCCAGAAAAGTGTTTTCAAATCTGAAAGTATTGGGGCCGAGGATGGATCACAATGGCAATTATCTGTTGTAGCATAGAGTTTTTAATAAGTGCTACTAATAGCTATTAAAGAATTAAAGAATTAAAGAATTAAAGAATTAAAGAATTAAAGAATTAAGGTTTTTTGTGTCTGTGGTGAAGCTGCATAATGATTTTGAATCCAGCAATAAATGCGGGCTGGAAGGAATCAAGTATCCCATGACTGGGAACTCCCGAATGCATCAACAATCGGGAGTTCCTTAACTACCGGGTAGTAGTTATTGGTTATCTGTTGATATATCCATCATATTCTTTCCAGTACTGGCAGAAATATGAATCGGTTTCTCTGTCATAAATACATGATTTTCCATCTATTTTTTTATGTCCTTTGGGGAACTTTTTCTGATGTTCCATGCTGGACATTTTTAAATAAAGACCATCCTCCAGCGCCTTGGGATTTTCTGTTTCTGCGTAGACGCTATTTACGGTAGCAGTCATTGGAAGTACAAATAGTGCTGTTGCAAGTATCATTGTCAGACGTTTCATTCTAAGTCCTCCTGAAAAAAGAAATCTTATAAATACCCGGTACTATTATATTCAGCTCTTCACTTAAAACTATGAGCATAAATCCTAAAAAATCAAGTAGTAAACTGATGAATATGGTGTGCTTTTCGTAGATATATTGCGTGAATTGTTTTGCAAACCACGCCGTAAACTAAACTCCTTTGGTGAGTCGATAATGCTCTGGCAAATGAGACAAGCACAACGTCTAAAGGCGGGCCACATGACCCGCAGGAAGCATGGGGTAATTAAGCATTTCCTGTTAATGCTAATGTTGTTCATTATCTCTTTCTTGTATTAAATGAGTCGTGTTTGTTGGACAAACCTTACATTTTTTTTGTATTCTGTGAAAAAGTAACAAAAGTCTTTCTTTTATGTGGATATGTCGCGTTCAAGTATGGCAGAATAGGATACATAAGTATAATTTATATAGTAATTAGCTCAGCAGTTTGAATGCTGGATGTTCGTTCAAGTGATGGCCGAATTATCTCTTCTTCTGTTCAAGCATCTGACGAAGTACTTTGTGCAAGATGCCGCCATGACGGTAATATTCAATTTCCATGGGGTTGTCGAGGCGCACCGAAGCAGTAAAAGAGAATGTATCCTTCCCCGTTTTGGGTTGAACTATCACTGTTACTTTTTTGCCGGGGCTTAGATCATCGGCAAGACCTTTTATCGTGATTGTTTCACTGCCGTCAAGTCCAAGAGAGGCAGCATCGGCTCCCTTTTCCAGCTGGAGAGGCAGTACCCCCATACCAACAAGATTACTTCTATGAATTCGTTCAAAGGATTTTGCAAAAACAGCTTTTACTCCAAGAAGTAAAGTTCCTTTGGCAGCCCAGTCCCGTGAACTTCCGGTTCCGTAGTCAGTGCCTGCAAAAATAGTAAGTGGTGTTTCCGCTTTTTTGTATTTCATGGCCGCGTCATAGATGCTCATTAACTTATTATCGGGCATAAAACGGGTGTAGCCGCCATCTTTGTCTGCCATCTGGTTGCGGATACGGATATTGCCAAAGGTGCCACGCATCATAACCTCATGATTTCCGCGTCGTGATCCAAAACTGTTGAAATCTTCAGGCGCGATACCAAGCTCCTGCAGATATATTCCTGCCGGGCTGTCTTCGGGGATTGCTCCAGCTGGTGAAATGTGATCAGTGGTGATAGTATCGCCGAAGATGGCGAGTATTCCCGCATTTTCAACATCGGATAGAGGTTCGGGATCGACCTGAAGGTCTTTAAAGAATGGTGGTTCTTTTATGTATGATGATTCATTATCCCATTTGAACAGGCTGCTATCCGGTACCTGCAACTCATTCCATGCGGCATCGCCTGAGAAGATATCTTTGTAGCTTGATGTGAATAACTCAGGCGTTACGGTTTCGGCAACAAGGGTTTGAATTTCTTCATTTGTTGGCAATATATCACGGAGATAAACAGGATCTCCATCTTTGTTTGTTCCCAATGGCTCAGTTTCAAAGTCTATGGAAACACTCCCTGCAATGGCATAGGCAACAACGAGTTGTGGAGAACAGAGGTAGTTTGCATGAACCAGAGGATGGATACGGGCTTCAAAATTCCGGTTACCACTTAAAACAGAGGCAGTCAGCAAATGTTTTTGCTCGATGATTTCAGCTATCTTTGTATCAAGTGGGCCGCTGTTGCCAATGCATGTGGTACATCCATATCCAACGACATTAAAGCCAAAATGTTCCAGTGGTGCCATGAGCCCAATCTTTTCGAGGTAATGACTGACGACTTTAGAACCGGGCGCCATACTTGTTTTGACCCAGGGTTTAGTTTTAAGGCCCAGTTCAGACGCTTTGCGGGCAAGGATCCCGGCACCAATCATTACTGCAGGGTTTGATGTGTTTGTACAGCTTGTTATGGCAGCAATAACGACTGACCCATCTTTTATGTATATTTGTTCACCGTTTTTATCAAAACAACCTTCCCGTAATCCTTCGCCTTCTTTTATTGGGCACCCGCAACCTTTAGGTACCAGCTCGCAGGCACCTCCTTCATCGCCCCAGCACCCGCTGCCGTTTAGTTCTGCCGTATCCTGTGCTATTTTATCGGTTAGCTGTGCCTGGAACGCGCCACTCATACTGGACAATGGAATTCGTTCCTGGGGTTTCCTCGGCCCTGCAAGGCTTGGTTCGATCTGATCCAGCTGGATCTCATACACCATACTGTATGTTGGCTCTGGATTCTCTTCTGTGAGGAAAAGCCCTTGTTCTTTAGAATATTTTTCCACAAGATCAATCAGGTTGGCATCTCTGCCGCTTATATGGAGATATCGGAGAGTTTCTTCATCCACTGGAAAAAAGCCCATGGTTGCGCCGTATTCAGGAGCCATATTGGCAATTGTTGCCCGATCCGGCAGGCTGAGTCTTTTCACGCCAGGCCCGAAAAATTCTACAAAACGACCAACAACACCTTTAGCGCGTAAAAATTCGGTGATAGTCAGCACCAGGTCTGTTGCTGTTATTCCTTTGTTCAACTTGCCTGTAAGTTTTACTTCCACAACTTCAGGAATCTGCATTGAATAGGGTTGCCCGAGAAGAACCGCCTCTGCTTCAATTCCGCCAACTCCCCAACCGAGTACTCCTATCCCGTTAATCATGGTGGTGTGTGAATCTGTGCCGATTACGGTATCCGGGTAGGCCAGTATTTCGCCATTTTTCTCTGCTGTCTGGACAACTGAGGCAAGATATTCAAGGTTAACCTGATGCACAATCCCTGTACCCGGTGGAATAACCCGGAAGTTTGCAAAAGATTTCTGCCCCCAGTGGAGCATTGTGTAGCGTTCCCGGTTGCGTTCCATTTCCCGTTTTACGTTATAGGAAAAGGCGTCTTTATCACCAAAACGATCAACCTGGATGGAGTGATCAATAATAAGATCTGCAGGAATAAAGGGATTCATAATTTCAGGGTTGCCACCGGCTCTTGCAACGGCCGACCTGAGAGCTGCCAGGTCAACAATAGCAGGAACTCCTGTAAAATCCTGGAGAATAACCCGACCAGGCATGAAAGGAATGGATTTGGAGTCCTGCATTGCAGGTTTCCAGGATGCCAGATTGGCAACGTCTTCTTCGTTCACCATATCAGTATGGAGATGCCGCATGAGATTTTCCAGCAGGATGCGGATGGAAAAGGGGAGGTGATCAATATTGTCAAACCCGCACTCCTGCAAGGCACGAAGGGAGTAGAAGCCATACTCTTTTCCGTTAAGATGAAAATTTTTACGCGTATCTATCCTGGTGGAATTAGAATTTGTCATGGTCCTTCCTTGTTATTGGTATTTATGAATCCCTTTTTAGAACATCTCCGATAAAACGATGAACACTTTCAAATATTTCGTCCTCGCCTTCACCTGTGACGATGATATGGTTTTCTCGTGGAACCAGTACCAGTTTTCTCATGGAACTACTTACACGGTCATAGATGAGCTGTGCACTTTTAGGGTTAACAACCGGATCTTTATCACCCTGGAGCACCAGTATGGGTTCAGTAATCTTCTTAAGTGTTTTATCTACTCTTGTCATGACTTTTTCCATTTGGGCAATGGAGGACAGCGGGTGTTTTGTATAATTAACTGCAGGATTTTCGGTGTCATTATCGACCCACTCTTTAATACCTTTTGCATGCAGATGGCTGACCATTTCGTTAAATGCCTGTAATGTCGGCACGATATAGCTTACCTGGAGATTGTTTAGTCTTAAAGCTGAATTGATTGCAATAACACCATCCACGTCATACTGTGCAGCGTGTAAAAGAGCGAGCAATCCGCCAGTTGAGAAACCACCAATGAAAACCTTGTCGCATACCTGCCGCATCATTGTAAATGCTCGCTCATAATCAAGCTCCCAGTCATCAGCACTCACATGTTTTAAGGCTTCAGGATCAGTACCGTGCCCCCTCAGTCTGAGGAGATACACGTTGATACCTTTTTCAAACAGATATTCAGCAAGTTTTTTGCCTTCTGCAGGGGCTGCCATGTATCCGTGTGAAAAGACAAGGCCAACGCTGTTTTTTTCGTCAAACCATAGTGCGGGTGCACCAACACTCTCTTTGTCTGGCACGGTGTCATGATACTTGAGGTACTCATTTTCGTAGTATTCCCAGTCCTGATGCAAAATATGTTCAAAATTATCAATGCGCAGTTCCTGCTCTTTGTAGGTGGCATTATAATTTGCAAGTTTTACAATGGCACGTTGCCACTTGATTTCATTGAGTATTACCTGAAGGGTGTTTTCCACTCTGATTTTATTGAAGTTATATGTTTTCTCAAGAAGGCTTTTGTCGAAGAGGTATTCTCCTTCACAATCCTGGAAAAGAATTTTTTGAGTCTCTGCCAGTTTGATTGCTGCAGCAAAAGGAGCATAATTTTTATCGAGAATGAGTTTAAAGAGATCTTTTTTCAATTCAGGGTGAAGGTTCAGTCCTTCGATCTTTCCAAGCTCTCTGGCATTCTTATAGATAAGGGTTTTAAGGTAACTTGGACAGACTTTGAGCGATGGCATGGTGACAAGACTCAGGATGAAAATGTGATCAAAATTAACCTGCATATTGCCATAGACCTGCTTCATGGCATCGTTAATTATCTGTTTTCTTTTGATGTCAAACAGTCCGGCACTAAAGCTTTGGTCTTCAATTGAGCCAGTATATTCGTCCTTATATTCCTGAATATATTTTTCGACTGGCACCCCCTTGCCGAAATGAAGGTGCATATTTGCATCCATCAGGAGATTTATTTCGATCTCAAGCTCTTCAAAAAATCTGGTGCCACGGAGGTTAAAATGCTTATCGAGCCATAGCAGAAACTTGTTTTCTCCTGGACGTACCGGATAGTACGTTATGGAAAGTGGAACGATATTGAGAGTGACGTCCTGATTGATCTTTGTTCTGTCTATATCGATGGCAGTATCGGAGCAAAAGCGTTTGATTTTTTTGTCTTCATCCGACTCTCTTACCTTCTGTCTCATGAATTCTGCTTTTAATGCCAGAACGGAAGCACCGGTATGCACAGGCCCCTGACGTTCAGATGTATGGATACAAAATTCCCCATTGTCAAAAGAAATCTGTTTGTTTTTGACCATGTGCCCTTCAGGATAGATGATCCAGTCAGCTTTTCCTGAGAGGAAATCATCGGCAATGATACAATCGCGTAATTTATTTTTGGTTGAGACTGACCCGGCAAGACGCATATAGCCACCGAGCAATCCAACAAAGACAGTATCATCAGCTAACGACCGTGCGACGCGACCGCGCTTGTTAAAGAGCAGATAGGGCACAACAAATGTTTCAAAGCGGGTGAAGTGATTTGCTAAAAACAGTACAGGGCCATCTGGCAGAGCTTCGCCACTTGTGGTGAAGTTGGCGCCACTAAGTTTTTTGATGACATAAAGAAGTACTGAAGAGAGAAAGAGAACCAGTTTTAGCATCTCGAATATTCCTCCTGACTGTAGGAATCTACTTCAACTATTTTGTCTTGTAGTGTCCTTGCCTGGTCAATGAGTGCTTTCTCGCTTGCATCAAGTGACTGCTCTCCAAGTCTTTTTAGTTTCGAGACAGCGGGTTTTGCTGCCCGCATCGCTAAGCTGGCGTGAACGAGTTCGTCTATTCTAGCACCCTGAAAAATATTACAGCAGATCCTATTTCTGACAGATGCGTTGCTGGTTAACAGTGCGGCAATCTTATGTAAATCATCATCTTTTATTGGGGAACCAAAGGAATTTACCTTTGAGTAGAATCCCATAAGTTTAAAAATAAGCCCTGGAAAACCGTTTGAGAGGTTTTGATAAATACCTGCAAAGGCCTTGTCTATTGCATTAAATCCATTTTCCATGGCAACTTTGAGCAGAACCTCATCCTCTTTTTTTTCACCTTCTACTTTAAATCGCTTAAGAGTTGCTGTGAGCATATACATTTCTGCAAGAATATCGGCAAAGCGTCCGGAAAGCGATTCTCTGCGTTTTAAACCTGCGCCCATAATGCCGAGTGCAGCATCACTTAAGAAAGCAAATTTTGCAGAGGCCCATGAGAGCTTTTGTTCATATCTGGAACTAATACCACCATGTTTTGGCCGATGTAAATGGCCTCTTGTAATTCCTAAGAGAAAAGATCTGAAGCTGTTTCGTAGTACGTGTTTGATATGTGAAAAGAACATCGTGTCAAAGGTATCTGTGTCACCTTTTTCCAGCGCTTCAATCTCAGCATACGCATAGGGATGACAACGAATAACGCCCTGTCCGAATTGGATTAAAGTACGTGTCATGATATTAGCACCTTCAACAGTAATCGCGACCGGTGCACCAAAATAGGCATGAGCCAGGAGATTTTTAGGACCAAGGCTGATTGCGGCACCTCCTAAAATATCCATGGCATCAATGATGTTCTTTCGGAATTTTTCAGTGCTTTGGTATTTCATGATCGCGTTTGCAACAGCTGGTTTTTCTCCGTTATCAATTGCGCCGATGGTAAAGGTTTTGGCAGCATCAAGAAGGTATGTGTCGGCACCCATTCGTCCAAGCACTTCAGCAATTCCCTCAAATTTACCGATGGCGATTCCAAACTGATAGCGTACATCACTGTATGCGGCAGCCACAAACAGGGCAAGCTTACTGCCACCCGTGCTTGTTGAAGGCAGGGAAATACCACGTCCCACAGCAAGGGATTCCATCAGCATCCTCCAACCATTACCGATGCCTTCTTTTCCACCGATGATATCATCAATGTCAATCACCACATCTTTTCCTATGATGGGTGCATTAACAAAGGGGACACCTAAAGGGTCATGGCGTCTGCTTTGATCCACACCCGTTTTTGCAGCATCAACCAGAGCACAGGTTATACCCAGATCTTCGCCAAGGCCAAGTATATTTTCCGGATCTTTTAGAAGAAAGGCAAGCCCGATAACTGAGGCAATTGCACTAAGTGTTATGTAGCGTTTTTCAAACTGCAGCTTAATTTTAATCTCACCATCACTATCTTTATAGACTGTACCATTAGATTGTATGGAGCCTGCATCGCTGCCGGCATCAGGTTCTGTAAGTGCAAAGCATGGAATTTCACGACCATCCGCTAAGCGGGGAAGATAGTGTTCTTTTTGTTTTTCGTGTCCGTAGTGGAGCAGGAGTTCTGCGGGGCCAAGTGAATTTGGTACCATCACTGAAATTGCAAGCACCTGAGAACGAGTTGCCAGTTTTTCGATTACACAACTATGCCCGTATGCGCTGAATCCAAGCCCGCCATATTTTTTAGGAATAATCATCCCCAAAAAGCGGTTTTCTTTTAGATAACGCCATACTTCCACGGGTAGATCTCTATTTTGGAAGACATCCCAATCATTTGTCATTGCGCAGAGTTCTACTACTTCAGTATCAAGAAAGGCCTGTTCTTCATCACTTAGTTTTGGATAGGGATTGGCAAAGATCTTTGTAAAGTCAGGCTTTCCGCTGAAAAGATCTCCTTCCATCCAGACCCCGCCAGCACGCAATGCTGTTTTTTCTGTTTCTGAAATGGAGGGCAAGAGTCCATGGGTGGTGAGGTAATGAAAAATAGGTTCGGTAAAGAGTTTAACCCTTATTTTTTTAAGGATACTCATGAGGTACCTCCATAAAAGCTTTCGTTTTTCTCAGCCATACTCAAGAGAAGGTCGCATGGGGCAAAACGATCACCATAGAGTTTTTGAAGTTGTGTTAATCTTGTAACGATTGCTTTAATGCCGATTTCATCTGCATGGCGCATCAAACCTCCACGGAACGGTGGAAAACCCGTACCCATCACCATTGCCATATCAAGGTATCCTGGATTATCAACCACATCTTCTTCCAGGCATCTTGCGGCTTCGTTGACCATGGTGAGTAAGGCTCGATCTTTAATGGTCTTCATATCAAGTTTTGTTTTGCCGCTTTGCAGTTTTATAATACCTGTGTTGATCTCAGAACGCTTTGATTTATGGTTGTAAAAACCAAGTCCGCTCTTTTGTCCCAGCCATCCTTTTTCAACCATTGTTGTGAGTAGTGCACCGGGAGCCATTCGCTCACCATAGGCTT
>Ga0256844_10000952_pt1 | contig 10927 bp, 8 predicted proteins | sample MusselsmetaG_FD_189100 | JGI IMG/M metagenome (GOLD analysis project Ga0256844, IMG submission 189100) | Mussel associated microbial communities from hydrothermal vent at the East Pacific Rise, Pacific Ocean - Mussels | ecosystem: Host-associated > Mollusca > Shell > Unclassified ... | reverse complement strand
ATGTAGTTAATTTTATTGGTGAAACTTCTAGTGCCGAAGAGGCGGTAAAAGTTGCTTATAAGCTTTCAGAAAAAGGAGATGTGGTGTTGTTATCTCCAGCTTGTGCAAGTTTTGATTTGTTTGAAAATTATGAGGATAGAGGAAGACAGTTTAAAGAAGCTGTAAGGCAGTTGTAAGCACAGTTTTAGTGTTTGAATAATTTGAACAACTGCGTTAAAAAAAATAGTGAATAGAATTAACAATCAAAAGTTAATTTGAATGATTATCCTCCTTGAGAGGGTTGGGTTTAGAGGTGTTAGAACCTGTTTAATTTAAAGCAAAAAGTGTAATTAAAGAATGAGTGTATTGCAAAACATAAAAGGAGATAAAACCATTTGGGCTATTGTTGGCTTGTTGGCGTTGTTTTCCTTTTTGCCAGTATATAGTGCAAGTACCAATTTAGTGGGGGTTATTGGTAAAGGAACCACAATGGGTTATTTGCTTAAGCATGCAGTGTTATTGGTGTTAGGTTTTGTAATAATTTATACAACGCACAAAATACCCTACCGCTATTTTAGTGGTTCGTCGGTATTTTTAATTCCCTTGGTTTGGGTCTTATTAGCTTATACGTTGTTTCAAGGAAAAACGATAAGTGGTGCCAATGCAAGTCGGTGGATAAATATTCCTTTTGTAGGGATAGGGTTTCAAACATCTACTTTGGCTAGTGTAGTGATAATGATGTATGTTGCGCGGTATTTTGCAAAGCGAAAAAAGAAAGTAATCACATTTAAAGAGAGTATGTTGTATTTGTGGTTGCCTGTTGGTATTGTGTTAGCGCTTATTCTTCCTGCAAATTTTTCAACAACAGCTATTATTTTTGTGATGGTATTAATCATCTCTTTTTTGGGAGGTTACCCATTAAAGTATATAGGAGTTATTGTGCTAACAGGTATAATTATATTCTCTGCATTTATTTTAACAGCTAGGACGTTTCCAGAGACTTTTAAAAATACAAGAGTTAATACTTGGGTAAATAGGATAGAAAACTTTTCAAATCCAAATGAAGAGACAAACTATCAGGCAGAGAAAGCAAAGTTAGCAATAGCATCTGGAGAAATACGAGGAAGAGGGCCAGGTAAAAGTATACAGAAAAATTTCTTACCGCAATCATCATCAGATTTTATTTATGCCATTATAGCAGAGGAATTCGGATTGATAGGAGCGGCATCCTTACTTATTTTATTTTTAGGTTTATTATTTAGAATAGTGATAGTTGCCAATAAAACAGAAACTATTTTTGGAACATTATTGGTGCTAGGTGTGGGTATTCCCATCATATTTCAAGCCTTAATTAATATGGCCGTGGCTGTAGGTTTGTTTCCGGTAACGGGACAACCATTGCCGTTAATTAGTACTGGTGGTACTTCTATTTGGATGACCTGCTTTGCAATTGGTGTTGTGTTAAGTGTAAGTGCAAATCGAGAGGTTACTAAGAAAAAGAAGAGGAAAAAGAAAGAAGAAAATCCTTTGGATATTTTACATGAAGCGATTGGGTAGTTAGAGATAGGGGATAAGCGTATAACAATTAAATAAAAAACAATTAAACAACAAGTAAACATATTAGTAAGTGGAGGAGGCACAGGAGGGCATATTTACCCTGCAATAGCGATTGCTAACGAATTGAAAAAGCGGATGCCTAATGCTAATTTTTTGTTTGTTGGAGCGCGTGATAGAATGGAGATGGAGAAAGTGCCTCAGGCAGGTTATGCTATAGAGGGCTTATGGATTACGGGCATTCAGCGAAAGCTGACGCTAAAGAATATGTTATTTCCATTTAAATTAATAAGTAGTTTGTGGAGAGCATCTAAAATCATTAAAAAATTTAAACCCAATGTAGTGATTGGTACCGGAGGTTTCGCCTCTGGACCAACGCTACAAATGGCAAATAGAAAAGGAATACCAACATTGGTGCAAGAGCAAAACTCGTATCCAGGTATTACCAATAAGTTTTTGAGTAAAAAGGCAAATAAAATTTGTGTGGCTTATGATGGGCTAGAACGCTTTTTTTCTGCTGATAAAATTGTAAAAACAGGAAACCCTGTACGTCAGGATTTATTAGAAATAGATAAAAGTAGGCTAGAGGCACAAACATTTTTTAAACTAAAATCCAAGCAGAAAACTGTATTGGTTTTAGGTGGTAGTTTGGGTGCAAGGGCTATCAATAGCTTGCTAGAAAATCAAATTCATTGGCTGGTTGAAAATAAAGTGCAGGTCATTTGGCAAACAGGTAAATTCTATTATCAAGAATATAAGCATTTTGAGAAGTTAGAAGGCATTACAGTTGTACAGTTTATTAATAAAATGAATTTGGCTTATGCAGCTGCAGATATTATTGTTAGTAGGGCTGGAGCAGGGTCTATATCAGAATTGTGTATCGTTGGGAAGCCAACAATTTTTATTCCGTCTCCGAATGTGTCTGAAGATCATCAAACTAAAAATGCCTTAGCTGTAACGGATAAAAACGCAGCAATATTGATGCGAGAAAGTGAATTGGAAGGGTTTCAAAAAGAATTTGAAGACCTGTTGCATAATGAAGAAAGGCAGCAAGAATTAAGTCAAAATATTAAGCGGTTGGCATTGCCAAAAGCAACAGCGCATATTGCAAACGAAGTGGAAAAGTTAATTGGTAAAAGCTAATATACGTAGCTGTGTCATTGCAATGGCAACATAAAAAGAAATGAATACTAAAAAGGATCATATAGGTGTCAAGTCAGAAGTTCTTCCCTTTGGGGAAAAATTAGGCTGGGAAAATATCTATTTTATCGGTATCGGTGGTATTGGTATGAGTGCTTTGGCTCGATATTTTCATGCGCACCATTTTTATGTTAGTGGCTATGATAAAACACCATCTTCTGTTACAAAAGCATTAGAAAAGTTAGGTATTGCTATTCATTTTGAAGATGCTGTTTCTGAAATTTCAGCACAAATTTTAAACACTAAAAAAACAGTTGTTGTTTATACGCCAGCGGTGCCCAATAATCATTGTGAATTGAATTATTTTATTGAAAATAATTATAAGGTGTATAAGCGTTCAGAAATTTTAGGAGAGCTTACTAAGAACACTTTTTGTTTTGCTGTTGCAGGTACGCATGGTAAAACAACAACATCAACTATTTTAGGGCATATCCTACACGAAGCAGGTGTGGATGCTACTTCTTTTTTGGGTGGAATAGCAGAGAATTATCAATCTAATTTAATTCTTGGTGGAACAGAGATTTCTGTAGTTGAGGCGGATGAGTATGATCGTTCTTTTTTAAGACTTTCTCCAAATATTGCTTGTATCACTTCTATGGATGCAGATCATTTAGATATCTATGGTGAAGCAAATGCTTTAGAAAAATCGTTTATAGATTTTTCTAGAAAAGTATCTGATACGCTTTTTATAAAAAAAGGATTGCCTATACAGGGGATAACTTATGGAATTAATGAAGACGCAGATTACGATGCAATAAATATTAGAATAGAAAATGGGACTTGTATTTTTGATGTACAAACACCTTTAGAAAAGGTAGAGAACATTAAGATTAACCTTCCAGGAAAACACAATGTGCTAAATACTGTAGTAGCTTTGGCAATGGCGAATAATTATGGGGTATCACTCCAGAACATTGCCAAAGCTTTATTATCATTTAAAGGAATTCAGCGCAGGTTTGTATTTAAAATAAAGACAGATGATTTGGTTTTAATTGATGATTATGCACATCATCCAACAGAAATTAATGCAGTTGCAGAGGCTGTAAAAGAATTATACCCTCAGCAGAGAACATTAGCGGTGTTTCAACCACACTTATTTAGTAGAACGCAAGATTTTGTTGCTGACTTTGCAAAGAGTTTGGCAAAATTTGATGCTTTAATTTTATTGGATATTTATCCAGCAAGAGAGCAGCCAATTGCAGGTGTAAATTCAGATTGGTTATTAAGTAAAGTACAGTTAGAAGATAAAAAAGTAGTCTCAAAAGAAGATTTGATGTTGCATATTTTTAAATCTCAAGCGCAAGTTATAATCATGCTAGGCGCTGGAGATATTGGGCTGCTGGTAGAAGAAGTTAAAGATGGTTTATTAAGTAAAGTAGCATGAAAAAGTATAAGACATACATCAGCGGTTTTTTATTGCTAGTACTCGTGATTTTTCTTTTCGGGTTTTCATCATATAGAAATAAAGCGAAAAAAATTAAAAATTTACAGGTCCATTTTGAGAATGGAGACAACCTTTTTATAACATATGAAACGGTTAATAAATTGTTAATACAAAATTATGACGGACTGAAAAACAAGCCAAAAGAAAACATATTTTTGAAGGAGTTAGAGCAAATATTGCTTTCCAATGAAATGATAGAGAATGCTGAGGTGTTTTTAGAGGTGAATGGAGAATTAAATGCAATGGTTAAACAGAAAACACCTATAGCAAGGGTTAATCAAGGTGGGCAATCGTATTATATTGATAGTAAGGGGGGTAAAATGCCTTTATCATCAAATTTTTCAGCTAGAGTACCTATTGTAAAAGGAGTTTCTACAGATGAAATATCCAATGAGTTATTTCAATTGGTAACATTTATTTATAATGATGACTTTTTGAAAAAATTAATAGTAGGGATTGAACAAACGCCGAAAAAAGAGTTTGTATTGCAAACAAGAATGGGTAATCAGACAATTGAAACAGGAAGTATTGTACAGTTGGATGATAAAGTTAAAAAATTAAAGGCTTTTTATAAGAAAGCCATAAAAGATAAAACGCTTGATATGTACAAAAAAATAAATTTAATGTATAGCAATCAAGTTGTAAGTACAAAAAAATAAATTATGGAACAAGAAAGCATAGCTGTTGGTTTAGATATCGGTACAACTAAAATTGTTGCCATGATTGGTAAGACCAATGCGTATGGTAAGATTGAGGTTTTAGGTATTGGTAAAGCAAAAAGTTTAGGTGTACATAGAGGTGTAGTAAATAATATTACACAAACAATACAGTCTATTCAACAGGCTATTGAAGAGGCAGAAAGCAATTCTGATGTTAAAATAAAAGATGTTGTTGTTGGTATTGCTGGTCAGCATATTCGAAGTTTGCATCATAGTGATTATATCACAAGACCAAATTCAGAAAAAGTAATTGATGGGACAGATATTGATAAACTAATTAATCAAGTGCATAAATTGGTAATGCTTCCAGGCGAGGAAATTATTCATGTACTTCCTCAAGATTATAAGGTAGATGGTCAAGCAGAAATTAAAGCGCCAATTGGGATGTATGGAGGTAGATTGGAAGCTAATTTTCATGTGGTAGTAGGTCAAGTATCATCCATTAGAAATATTGGTAGGTGTATTAAAAGCGCAGGTTTAGAATTAGCTAACATTACCTTAGAGCCATTGGCATCTTCAGAGGCGGTATTGAGCCAAGAAGAGAAAGAGGCTGGTGTAGCATTGATTGATATAGGAGGAGGAACAACAGATTTAGCGATTTTTAAAGATGGTATTATCCGTCATACTGCAGTAATTCCTTTTGGAGGTAATGTAATTACCGAAGATATTAAAGAAGGCTGCTCTATCATCGAAAAACAAGCAGAATTATTAAAAACAAAATTTGGTTCAGCATGGCCAGGTGAGAATAAAGAAAATGAAATTGTTTCTATTCCAGGTTTACGTGGTAGAGATCCTAAAGAGATTACCTTAAAAAATCTTTCTAAAATTATTCATGCACGTGTTGTAGAAATTGTAGAACAGGTTTATTTAGAGATTAAAAATTACGGTCACGAAGAGACTAAGAAAAAACTAATTGCAGGTATTGTTTTAACGGGCGGAGGTGCAGAATTAAAACATATCAAACAATTGGTAGAATATATTACAGGTATGGATACTAGAATTGGATATCCAAATGAGCATTTATCTGGCAGTTCAGAAATTGATTTGTCTAGCCCGTCTTATGCAACAGCAGTTGGTTTATTGATGAAAGGCTTACACCAAAGAAGTAGCAGTGAGAAATCTGAAGAGTTTGCAGCAGAAAGTACAATAGGAGGCTCTTCTATATCTACAGATCGAAAATCTATTTTCGAAAAGTGGGCAGATAAGTTTAGAGAGTTTCTAGATAATGCAGAATAGGACTGAGCGTAAAGAAATTGTCTGGTAGACAATTTTAGCGAAGTGCTAGCGCTGAGGGAGATGGGTGAAGTAGTAGGAAACAATAGGTAATTAGTAGTTTATAAAGAATAAATAATATAATAAGAATCCCAAAAAGAAAGAGTATGAGTATAGAATTTGAAAGTTTAGCATTCGATTTACCAAAAAATCAATCTAATACCATTAAAGTAATTGGTGTTGGAGGAGGAGGTAGCAATGCTGTAAATCATATGTTTGCTAAAGGAGTTGCTGGTATTGACTTTGTTGTATGTAATACAGATGCGCAAGCATTAGAAAGTAGCCCTGTTCCAACAAGAATACAGTTAGGAGCTGCATTAACAGAAGGTCTGGGTGCAGGAGCAAATCCAGAAGTTGGAGCGCAAGCTGCTTTAGAAAGTGAAGAGGATATTAAAAAAATGTTAAGTACCAATGCCAAAATGGTTTTTATTACCGTTGGTATGGGAGGAGGTACTGGTACTGGTGCAGCACCAGTAATTGCCGAGATTGCTAAAAAAATGGACTTGCTTACTGTTGGGATTGTAACCATACCATTTTCTTTTGAAGGTAAAATGCGTAATGCTCAAGCGCAGAAAGGGATTGAAGAATTAAGTAAACATATTGATTCGTTAGTAGTTATCAATAATAATAAATTAAGAGAAGTGTATGGTAACCTAGGCTTTAAAGCTGGTTTCTCTAAAGCTGATGAGGTTTTGTCTACTGCTGCTATGGGTATTGCAGAAGTAATTACGCATCATTATACACAAAATATTGATTTAAAAGATGCAAAAACGGTGCTTTCAAATAGTGGAACTGCTATTATGGGCTCTTCAGTTGCAACAGGTCAAAATAGAGCGCAAGAGGCAATTACGAAAGCATTAGACTCTCCGTTATTAAATGATAATAAAATTATTGGAGCTAGAAATGTATTGTTGTTAATTGTTTCTGGAACTTCTGAAATTACCATTGATGAAATAGGTGAGATTAATGATTATATTCAAAGTGAAGCCAAGAGTAATGTAGATATTATTATGGGTGTTGGCGAAGATGAAACTTTAGGTGAAGCTATTTCTGTAACGGTTATTGCTACGGGATTTAATAAAGAGCAACAGCACGAAATTTCATATACAGAGGAAAAAAAAATTGTTCATGACTTAGGAGGCTCTTCTATAGGTAGAATAGTTAAGAATGATCCGATAAACGAAGCAATTCAGCCTACTGTAAAAGAGAATAAAGTTATACATACATTAGAAGATATAGAAGAAACTGTTGTTGAGAATTCTACAGCAACTGATGCTTCAGAAGCAGTAATAAACGAAATTGATGTTGAATATGACCATGTAGAGGAGGTAGGCGATTTTATTATCAATTCGGTTGTTGCAGCAAAAGAAGTTGAAGAAGTGAATGATTTTCAAGAAGAGGAAGAAAATCAAATTACATTAACATTCGATTTGCCTTTGTCTTCAGAAAAAAAAGCAGAAGCTTCTGATGAAGTGATAGCGCATACTTTAACATCTAATATAAGTGATATTGAAGTTGTAGACCCTGTTTTTGTTACAGCAGATAGTATTGTTGCAGATAGTGGTAGAATTGTTCATGGGCTTGAAGATGTTGATGCTACAGAAAAACCAATTGCTATAGAAACAGAAACTGTTGTTGAAGATGATGAATTGCAGTTTAATGTTAGAGTAGATACGGCACAAAAAACAACTACAAATTTAGCTAAAGTAACAGGTGAAGAGTCACCATTAAACCTTACTATTTCTGAATTGCAGAGAAAAGCAGAAGACAGAAGAAGCAAAATGAAAAATTTTAACTATCGCTTTACAAATAGGCCAGCGAGTAGTCTTGACGAAATTGAAAGTAAGCCTGCTTACCAAAGAATGGGTGTAGATTTAGACGAAGTAACACCATCTTCAGAGGTAACAGAGAATAGTTCAAGAATATCATTAAGTTCAGATGATAATGATGATATTCAATTTAGATCTAATAATTCTTTTTTGCACGATAATGTGGATTAATTAATTACTTAGTTTTTGTTTGTTAAAGCCCAGGTTTGATGTATTTCAAATTTGGGCTTTTGTTTTATTAGATTAAAAATATAGGTTTGTTATTGCTTTTTAATATCTTTGTATTTCTTTAAAATAAGAGATATGAGTTTGCAGAAATCAGTAATGGAAAAGCTTAAAGAAGCGATGAAAGCTAAAGATAAAGTTGCTTTAGAGTCTTTACGAGCTATTAAATCGGCTATTTTATTAGCTCAAACAGAAGCAGGTGCTAAAGAAGATTTAGCTGAGGCTGAAGAAATAAAATTATTACAACGCTTGGTAAAACAACGTAAAGATAGTGCTACACTATATACGGAGCAAGGTAGAGAAGATTTAGCAGCACCAGAATTGGCTCAAGTTGTTATCATTGAACAATTTTTGCCAGCGCAGATGAGTGCCGATGCTTTGCAAAAAGTAATTGCAGAAATTATTGCTAAAACAGGAGCCTCTTCTATGGGAGATATGGGTAAAGTAATGGGAATGGCATCTAAGCAATTGGCTGGAAAAGCTGATGGAAAAGCAATTTCTACGATTGTTAAGCAATTGTTGGGTTAAAATAGAAACTAAAAATAATTAGATTCCTGCTTTCGCAGGAATGACAAAAATAAATAGGCCCCGTGGCGCAACTGAATAGCGCATCAGATTTCGGCTCTGAGGGTTACAGGTTTGAATCCTGTCGGGGTCACGAATAAATCAACAAAAAGTTGAAAATATAGCAATTAGAGAGAGAGAAAATAAATTTTCTCTCTCTTGTTTGCGATTTTTCTTTTGTTGATTTTCAAAGCGGAGCTTTGTCAGGAAATACAATCCTGTATCTATGAAAAAGTTGAAAATATAGCAATTAGAGAAAGAGAAAATAAATTTGTTCTTCGCGCCGGTTCGAGTGATTGCGCTCAAAGCGTTCCGAAGCTTTGAGATCCCTTCGTTACGCCGCTTAAATATTTCTTTGTAAGTTTTAAGTATGTATTTAGAATAACAGCTATAAGCCTTGTATTGAATTTAGCTTATAAAAAAACAAACCCTTGCAAGTTTGCAAGGGTTTGTTAAACTAGCTTCAAAAAAAAGCTCTTTTAAAAGAGCTTTTTTCGACTGTAAAACGAACTCCCATTTTATTTTACAGTACTTACCCAAAAATGAAGTATTATTAAGAAACAATGTTGTGTTATGCGACAATGATACTCAATACTATACGCTTTCGTGTAATTATAGTGTAAAAATAAGACGTAAATTGAAAACCAACAACTATTTAGCCTTACTTTTTCTAAGGGAAAATTAGGCAGTTGAAATTTAAAAAAATATGCTTATCTACGGTTAAAGAAACCCTTTTTCCCTAGCTATAGCTAATAACACACTGTTGTCTGAAGAGTCAACATTAAATATGTTTTTCAAATTTCGTTTTCTATTTTCAATATTTGAGTTAGATATACCGAATATTTCTGGAAGCTGATTCTGCTTAGTGCCTATAGAAATTTCATAAAGTAGTCTTCTGTCAACATCATCTACAATATAGTTGTGAGAAATATTTTTACGCAATAGGCCACTTACCGTTTTGCTAAAGTATGAATTACCATCTAATACAGTTTCAATAGCTGCTATTAATTCGTCAGAGCTAATATCATCTTTTACTAAAAATCCTTCAGGACTAATACTTTGAAAAATACTATACATTCTATAGTTATCATTAAAAGTGGTTGCAACAATGATTTTTGTATTGGGTAATAGTTTTCGTATTAGTATACCTAAATCTTCTCCGTTAAGAAATTTTTTATCTTTTGATGGAGGTAATTTTATATCTAAAAAAATAAGTGCAATGTCTTTGTTTTTTTTAGCAGCGGTAGTTATTTTTAGGACAGAACTGTCACAATCAACAGCAAAGTCTATATTGAATTTTAAATTTTTATTGTTGGTATGAACCTGCTTAAATGCACTTTTAAAAGCATTGGCTATAAGCGGATGGTTCTCGATAATTAAAATGGATAAAGCTTTTGCCATGTTGTTATTTATATAGGGATAGCAATATGTATTGTTGTTCCTTTATTATTAGATGTTAAGGTAAGTTTACCATTATTATTGTTTACTCTTGATATGATATTTTTTAAACCAATACCTTTTTTTTCTTTATCTACATCAAAGCCAATACCATTATCGCTAATGCTTAAATTTAAGATTTGATCAATACAGCTAAAACGAATTGTTATTTTATTTGCTCTGGCATGTTTATTTATGTTTTGTATTGCTTCTTGTACAATTCTATAGATGTTAGTTTTAACACTTTCACTAACTAGCTCCCAGTCAGTATTGCTTTCTTCTATAAGTTGATGTTCAAAATTACCAATTTTACTTTGTTTTTCTAGTAAACTTTTTAAAACGGTTGTAAAGTTTAATTGTGTAGTAATAACATCATTTTTTAATTGATGTGAAATCGTTCGAATCTCTTTTTCTGTTTCTTGTATTTCTTTAAGGTAAGATTTAAAATCTCCTTGTGCTTGTGTATCTTCATTTATGTTTAAAAACGATAAACTCATTCTAGTACCAAAGAGTTTGCCTAAAATACCATCATGTAATTCTTCTGAAATGCGATTACGCTCTAGTAGCTGCCCTTCTTCTATTTTTGATTGTTGTTTTAAAAGTAACTTATAAATTTCTTCATTGGCTACTTGCTGTTCTTGCTCTAAAAGTAGTTCTTTTTGTTTAGTTTTTTGTATTTTGATGTAAAATAACAGTAAAATAAT
>Ga0256844_10000951_pt1 | contig 10928 bp, 8 predicted proteins | sample MusselsmetaG_FD_189100 | JGI IMG/M metagenome (GOLD analysis project Ga0256844, IMG submission 189100) | Mussel associated microbial communities from hydrothermal vent at the East Pacific Rise, Pacific Ocean - Mussels | ecosystem: Host-associated > Mollusca > Shell > Unclassified ... | reverse complement strand
CAACTTGTTGGAGATGATTTATTTGTAACCAATGTGGCTATTTTAACAGAAGGGATTGAAAAAGATATAGCAAACTCTATTCTTATCAAACCTAATCAGATTGGAACTGTGTCTGAGACTATGCAAACAGTACGTCTTGCACAACGTAATGGATATAACTGTGTGATGAGTCACCGTTCTGGAGAGAGTGAAGATACTTTCATCGCTGACTTTGCAGTGGCGCTTAATACAGGACAAATTAAAACAGGTTCAACGGCACGTTCAGATAGAATCGCTAAATACAATAGACTCTTAGAGATAGAAGCAGAACTTGGACAGTTTGAATATCTAGGTGCTTCTCTTTTTTCTAAATAACGAGTTATAATGGCTACACAAGAAGTAGAAGGAATCGCGGGACTGTCAATAAAAGCACTTTTGGTGACAGCGATAGGCATACTACTTTTTGGCATATATGTAGGTATTTTGATTTATGGGGAAAACTCACTAACTGTTTTAAATCAGTTAAAAGAGAAAAAACAAGGACTTTTTGAAGAAGGGAAAGCATTGAAAAATGAAAACCAAAGACTTCAAAAAGAATATTTTGAATTAAAACAGTTAGAACCTAAGGAGTAAGAGATGAAAAGATATATATTGGCAATGATGGTATTGGTAACTATGGGAGCAAATGCGGAAAGTAATCCGTTTGATTTACAAAAAAATCTTCAAAAAATAGATCAGGATCAGGATGTTTTACTTTCGGCATTGAAAGAAATGGCAGATAAAAAAGAAGAAATTGAAGAGATGCAGATACCAGTTGAAGAGACTGTAATGCCAGAAGCATCAAATGTTGTGCAAGAACCTTCTGTATCCGAAGTAAGTACAGAAGTGAAAGCTGATAGAATTGAAGTATCAGAAGAGATAAGTAGTCCAAGTACGGATACTTCAAGAGTTGATGCTATTCGTGAAAAGCTAATGGCAGAAGAAGCTAAAAAGAATGAAGTAGTACTTACCGAAGAGAATCAAAAAAATGAAGAATCAAAAAAATTAGAAAAGCAACAAATAGTATTGCAAAAAGCAGAAGAAGAAAGAATAGAGAAAGTAAAAGTTGCGCAAGCAAAAATAGAACAAGAGAGAATTGAACAAGCAAAAAGAGAAGAAGAAAGAGTTGCAGAGATACGTACACAGAGAGTTGAAGAAGAACAAGCAAAACTCACAGCACAAAAAGTAGAAGAAGAGCGACTTGAAGTAGCAGCCTATGAAGCCGATAGGTTGGCAAAACAACAAGAAGAGAAGTTATCCCTAGAGGCAAAAGCTGCAGAAGAAATGAAGCAACAAGCAGTAGAGAAAGCAAAGCATGCTGTAGTAGATATTAATATTACACGTGAAGCACTTGTGGCAAAACAAGAAGCAGATAAAGCATACTCAGATGCAGTAAGAGAGATGGATATAGAAGACTAGCTTTTTGTCTTCTTTGTTTGTACTATTTTGATAATAATCATTGAGATTAGAATTTCAAAGATACTTGCTAAGATGAGTTGATAATAGTTCAACAACTCTAATAGTTTTGTCTCATACCCTATAGTGGCAACAGCGACTAAGAGGGTAAGAGGCATAGAAAGAGAGAGTGCAATAAGTAAAGCATCTCTTGACCCACTTATTCCCTTGAGCACAACAGCAGCAAGAATTCTAGAAGCTAGCATTAAAAATGTAATGAGAAGTGCTCCTGAGACAACACCTTCTAGCGGTAAAGCTCTCAAATCAAAAGAAGAACCCACATGAATAAAAAAGAGTGGTACTAAAAACCCAAATCCTAGACTAGACATTTTTTCTTCCAGCGCTTTTTCATGGTGAAAGAATGCTGAAATGGCAACCCCCGCGATGAATGCACCTAAGGCTAGTTCTAGTCCAAGACTTAGCATCACGGCAATCAGAATAAAAAAGAGTGACATAGAGAGTCTTATATCTTGATCTGATGTATCTAATCTTGGCATGAGGACACTTTTAAATTCAGGGAACCACCAAAAGAGTAAATGTAAAAGTCTATAGAGTAGATAGACTACAAAGATAAATAAAACCAAATATCCAAGTTTACTTAGAAGCTCAAGACCAAAACCAGTGGTACTTGCTGCATCAAATATGGTTAGGGCTGCAATACTCCCTATCTCACCCAATACCCCAGCAATAAGCGCTAACCTAATCCATGGTTGCTCTTTTCCATAGACTTTAGATAAAGAGGCTAAAAGACCGATGGAGATAAGAGGCATGGAGATAATGATAATGGTATTTAGATGGAAGAGTAATCCACTAACAATAGAGAAAAAAACCATAAGAAGTAAAAATAGTATAGATTTTTGAATGACTTCTTTAGGACTTTTTGTAATTTGTTTTAAATCTACTTCCATCCCAGCTAAGAACATGAGGTATAAAAATCCAACTTCTGCAATAAGATAAAAATATTCATTATGTCCTATGAGACCAAGATAAGTAAAAATAGAACCTAAAATAATTTCAACAGGAGGAATAGGGATGCGTAATAGTTTTGCAACAAAGGGGCTCCCCCAAATAAGCAGTGAGAGGGTGAGGATGAGGGTAATATTAGAGTGTATCACAAGAAGTAGCTACTTCGTAACCTAGATGGGCTAACATTTTTTTATCTGTATTGGGTGTTAACCCTTCAGTGGTTAAGTAATTGCCAATGACCATGGCATTTGCACCAGCTTCAAACATAGCAAACTCTTTTTGGTTAAAGAGTAGTTCTCTTCCCCCGGCAACCATTAGTAGTTTTCCTTCACCAAGAAGTGTTCTTGCTTTGCTAATGATGTTGAGCGCCTCATCAAATTCTATATTACGTGTTTTTATGGGAAGTGCAGGGTTCGGATGGTAAAAATTGAGAGGAGTGGACTCAGGAGAGAGTGAAGCAATAGAGTGAAGTAAAGCATCTCTATCTTCCTCTTCCTCTCCCATACCAAAAATACCACCTGAACAGAGTGCTAACCCAACAGACTTCACATTTTCACAGGTTTCATAACGCTCAGACCATGCATGTGTTTGACAAATCTCACTGTAGTAGCGTTCTGATGTCTCGAGGTTATGGTTATAGCTGTCTATGCCATGTGCTTTGAGATAATTCAGTTGTTCTTTGTTGGCCGTACCATTACAGGCTATGAGATTTAAACCTTCTATTTCTGCTTTAATAGCTTGTGCTGCACGCGCTACAAAATCAACTTTTTTGTCATCAAGACCTTTACCCGCAGTGACTAGGCAGTAGCCAAGTGCACCATGTTCTTTTGCTACTTTTGCTTCTGAAACAATTTGGTCAATATTTTTATAGTTATATCGTTCTATATTGGCATGATATCGTACGGATTGGGTACAAAATTTACAATCTTCCTGACATGTACCAGAAAGGATATTGTTAATAGCACATAAAAATATTTGTTTTGAATTAGACATTTTTTGATACTTTGTCTAGTGTAAATGGTGTTGGTATATTCACAGTTATCATTCTTATCATGCCCAGATTATAGCTAAAGCTTATATGAATGAGTTTATGCAAAAAACGTTCAATGTTAAATTTTTATTTATGCTATAATAATTCACAATATAATGTGTCTATGGGGAGAACAACGATGAGAGTTTTAGTTATTGTATTGTTTTCTTTACAACTATTATGTGCGCAAGAAATGAACCAAAAAATGATAATCTCTTCTCACCTTAAAACAGAAGATGCAGCACAAAGTCTCTATGCCGTTGAAAAGTTTTTCCAAGAAAATCTTAAAATAAATAATTTAAAAACAAAATATCATTTGTCATTGGGGATGGAACTACTTGAACCTTATGTCGTGGTCACTTTAAAACCAATTACATCGACAGTTGTTAAAAATAAATTACATTATTTTCTCCATTCAAAATTTCCTCAAAACTTTATAGTAGATAATACTCAGATGAAAAAAAACCCCAAGCCAACGATAAATAATATAAAACCTATTATTCAAGTAATGAAACCAAAGAGAATAAAAGAAGTAACTATAGATCGAAATGCCCCAGCAAAACAATTTTGGAAAGAGTTAGATGCTAAATGGTTAGGATTAATCTTTTTAGCTTTAGCGGGCTTTTCCTTGGTCTATAGAAGTGCAAGAAATATGTCTAAGATCAAAGCATTACAAAATGAAGTTAGTAAATATCAAACAAAGGCAGAGAGAAAGATGAATTATATGGGAGAGAAGCATGCGTAAGCTAGGATATTATCTTGTATTACTTATTTTATTTTCTGTTATAACCATAGCAGAGATACCACAAAGTTTCATTGTATTGTCTTCTGCTAAATCAAAGGATATATTGGCGATAGACGTAGGAAAATACCATAAGGTTCTGAATGAAAGTAAAGTACTACAAAAAGTGGAAGAAAAAGAAAAATTTAAGACACAGATAGTTGATGTAGAAAATGAATATTTTTTAAAAATAGGACCTTTTAAAAGTGGAGATGCACTGGCGCTAGTTTATTTAGGAATGCGTACGACTTTTCCTAAGTCCTTTATTTTAGAAGATATAAGTTATAAAAAAAGTGTTCCTCCTCAAATAAAATATATTGAAAAAGAAGCGACTATTGATAAAGAAGATAAAACTTTATGGACGGCTATTTTTGGTTTAGCCATTATTGGGATTCTCTCTTTATTTCTCTCCTCCGAGCAACTAAAAAACCTTAATAGACAACACAATAATATTCAAGAGAAACAAATTGAGGTTGAGAAAAAGCAAAGTTCTCTTTTAGAGAAAATGGGAGAAAAAATACAGACAGTTGCTTTTAAAAATGTGAACAGTGAAAAGAAATTGTTAGAAGCTTCTTTAGAAAACATTGATACAAAGGAAATTAAAACACACATTGGTAAAATGAAAAAATATGATGAAGATCTCTTGAGAACAACCTATGAGATGATAGATTTTTTAAAGATAAAATCAGGAAATATTGTTATTAAGCAAGAAGCTTTTCAATTAAGTAATATGCTTCATAAGCTTACCAATGCTGTCGCCCCTACATTAAAAAGTAAAAACCATACATTACAGTATGATATTAAAAATAATGTGACAAGGTATCTTGTAGGAGATACAGGACGTATTTTTCAAGTTTTACATAACTTGTTATCAGATATTTTAGAGTATAAAGAAAATTGTGAAGTCATCCTTAGTATAGAAATTAAAGAAGAACACCTTGTTTTCAGTATCGTAAATAAAAACCAATTTCTAACAGATGAAGAGATAGATAGATTATTTATACCAACATCTTGGGAAGAGGTACAAAATACCAATAAAGAGTTTGGTTTCTTTGTCTTAAAAGAACTTATCTCAAATATGGAAGGAGAATTTCTTATTGAGAATAATAAGAAAAAGGGTACATCATATAAGTTATCTTTACCGTATATACAAGATGTAGATAATAAGAGTCGTAAGGCAGAACTTAAAAAATTGCTCTTGTCTAAAAAAGCGTTAGTTGTTGATAGCGATATTCAACAGGCAGAAATTTTAATAAATATTTTGAACTCTTTTGATATTGATGTAATGTTTAAAACTTCATATAGCCTAGCTATACAGAGACCAAATTTAGAGGGGGTAGATTTTCTTATTATCAAGGCAGAGGACATTAGTCAAAAAGTATTTAACTTCTTTAAAGACATAGATAAAAAACATGATATAGAAATTATTGTCATAAATAGTATTTATGAAGTAGATAATAGTATTGAGATTACTTCTTATGTGGCAGATGTGGAACTCTTTAGCCCTCTTATTGTTGGTGATGTTGAAGAAGCATTAAAACAACTTTGTATCAAAAAAGAGAAGAAAAAGAAAGAGGTGATACGTGAAGAGTTAAATCATTTTAGAATCTTAGATATTGCAAAGGTTTCAAGAACAGATTTCCAAAGGTTTACAGCTAAAAAAGTTTTAATTGTAGAAGATAACTTAGTAAGTCAGCAAGTAATGAGTAGTATATTGAGTGTATCCAAGTTAAAAGTTTATAAAGTGGAGAATGGTATGCAAGCGTTACACTTTTTAGAAGAACATGAGGGTATTGATCTGATTTTTATGGATATGAATATGCCGGTGATGGATGGATTTGAAGCAACAAAAAAGATTCGTAAGCATTATAAGCATAAAGATATTCCTATAGTTGCAGTTACAGGGTTGGGCTTTAATTATGAAATGGAACAGATGGTATTAGCAGGGGTTAATGCTTGTATATCTAAACCATTTAAAGTAGGACAACTGTACATTGCACTACAAAGATTTTTGAAACAAGATGGATTAAATGTGGTTGAGGTGGAGATAAAAGTACCTGAGTATAAAGAATATAAAAGTATATTGGATGCAAGTAAAGGGATTCAGTATGTACGTAGTGAGTCTTTTTATAGAGAAATTGTTTCACAAATATCACTGGCATTAAAAAATTCTGATGAGCTAGTTAAAGAGATGATACAAGAAGATAAAATAAATGAGCTAAGGGCATTTTGTGTTGACTCTGTTGGTCTGAGTGCAACCATAGGTGCTACAAGTTTTGTGATGCTTCTCAATACAATGCTACATGAGCTGACAGAAGATGAAGATGTATTTATGAGTAAATATATTATTTTATATAAAGAGGAATGGCTTAAACTAGAAGAAGAGATGAAACGCTATCTTAAGCGTTAAGCATCTACTTTTGTTTTACACTTGAAGCATTCGTATACATCTCCAGCCTTGAGTGTCTTTTTACCCATAGTGTAGTCACACTCTGGACACTTTTTATCTACAGGTTCGTAATTGGCAATGAACTTACATTTAGGGTAGTTTACACAGCCGAAGAATTTACCACGTCTCCCTTCACGTTCTTGAAGTTTCCCTCCACACTCTGGACAAGGAACAGTAAGTTCTTTGGCAGGCTCAAGTGACTTGGCATTTTTACACTTAGGGTAAGCAGAACAAGCAAGAAACTTCCCACGCTTAGAGTTCTTTATGACCATCATAGAACCACATTTCTCACACTTTTCATCGGTCTCTTCTGGACCTTCTACTTCTGTACCATCAGTGTTCTTGGTGTACTTACATTTAGGAAAGTTAGAACAAGCGATGAACTCACCATAACGTCCTTTACGTAAAAGAAGTTCAGACTCACACTTAGGACAGTTCTCCCCTGTAGGTATGGCAATTTTTAAAGACTTAATATTTTTTTTACCATCTTCTACTTTTTGTAAAAATGGTGTGTAAAACTTTTTAAGTATAGTTTGCCATGATGTTTTACCTTCGGCTACTTCATCAAGTGTCTCTTCCATGTTTGCTGTAAAACCAGAGTCTACTATCTCAGGAAAATGTTCTTCTAACATTTCGGTAACTGTAAAGGCTATCTCAGTTGGGTGGATACGCTTTTTTTCTAGCTCTATGTACTTACGTGTTTGTAAAGTAGTTACCGTTGGGGCATAGGTACTTGGGCGACCGATGCCTAGGGACTCTAACTTTTTAATGAGACTGGCTTCATTGTAACGCGCAGGAGGCTCGGTAAAGTGTTGCTCTTGCTTGATATCATCAAGACTTACGTCTTGTCCTTTAGTAAGGTCTGGAAGAAGTTTGTCCTTGTCTCCATGTCCTGTAACTTTGTAAAAACCATCAAAAAGAAGTTTACGCCCAGAGGCTTTAAAGGTACACTTGTCACCCTTAAAGAGTATGCTTTGTGATTCCATTTCTGCTTCGGTCATCTGACAAGCTAAGAAACGGTTGTAGATGAGTCTATAAAGCTTGAGTTCATCTACTGAAAGGTAATCAGCCGCCATCTTAGCATCAAACTCAACCATAGTAGGGCGTATAGCCTCATGCGCTTCTTGTGCCCCTTTAGACTTAGTTACATAAGACTTAGCCTTAGCTGGGAGGTATTTGTCCCCATAAGTAGCTTTTATGTAATCTCTAGCAGCAGTTACAGCTTCTTTAGCAAGGTTCATAGAGTCTGTTCTCATATAGGTGATGACACCCATCGTACCTTGGTCAGTCTTTACCCCCTCGTAAAGCTTTTGAGCTACCATCATTGTCTTTTTGGGAGAAAAGCCTAGTTGCGTTGAGGCAGCTTGTTGGAGTGTAGAAGTCATGAATGGTGGAGGTGTTTTTGTCTTACGTTTGGTTTTATCTATAGACGCTACCACAAAAGACTCAGACTTAGCAGAAGTGACTATCTCTGTAGCATCTGCTTCTGTTTTTATGGTAAGTTTATCTATCTTAAGTCCATTATAGTCATAGATAGATGCATCTATATTTTTCTCAAACATCGCATCTATTGTCCAAAATTCTTCAGGTATAAAGGCTTTGATTTCACGCTCTTTTTCTACTACAAGTTTAAGTGTAGAACTTTGTACTCTCCCTGCACTAAGACCCTTTTGGATTTTACTTGCAAGCAGAGGAGAGAGCTTGTACCCAACGATACGGTCTAGCATACGTCTTGTCTGCTGCGCATCTATGGAGTCCATGTCTAGTTTTCTAGGGTTCTCTACGGCATGAATGATGGCAGATTTGGTAATCTCATGAAAGACAATACGTGGAAGCTCGGTAGGTTCTTTGCCTATAGCCATAGCAATATGGTACCCAATAGCCTCACCCTCACGATCCTCATCGGTCGCGATATAGACAGTCTCTGCTTGTTTGGCTAATTTCTTTAGCTCTTTTACTATAGGGTTTGCATCTCTAGGGATGGAGTACTTGGGTACTAAGTCCCCACTCTCATCATCTAGTGTAATACCAAAGGTACTCTTAGGAAGGTCACGTATATGCCCTTTAGAAGCTATGACTTTGTAGTCTTTACTTAAGAAGTTAGTGATGGTACGAGCTTTTGCTGGTGATTCGACGATGATTAAATTTTTCATATTTATATACTTACTTTATATAAGGGATTTTTGGCATTGTAGCACATTTGTGAATAAAAGCAATAGAAAGGGCATTTTGGTTTTGACAAAAATATGCTATTATCTTTCTATTAAAATAAATTGTTGTAGGGAAAATAATCATGAATAAACTTTTGAAAATGATGTTGATAGTGAGTACTGTGTTACTTGTTGGTTGTGGAGGAGGTAGTACTTCTAAAGATGGAGGTAAAAATCCTTCAGGGACAATATCCTCATATATAAATAAAAAACTACCAGTGATTCAAGAAAATAGTATTCCTGATATTTTATTAGACGGGAAGTCTAGCAAGTCTAAAAAAACTAAAAAACAATATAAAGAAATAGGTGAGCTAAGTTCAGGGTACACACAGTTAAAAGAAAAAGCTGCTTTCTTTTATAAAAAACAACTTCAGATGAATATGGAGTTAGGCTATATGGATTCAATATGGGAACAAGTAGAATCACAGTGTACAGGACAAAAAACTTGTAATGTCCCAAGTGGAAAAATAGTATTTACATATACAAAAGCTCTTTATAAACGAGATATAGCACTAATTACAACATATGAAGAGAAGACGGGTATAGAGTATCAAAATAACGGGATACTAAAAGAAGACCTAAAAACTATCATCGGGCAGTCAGTAAAACTTTCATCAGCCAAATTAGTTACAGATGATGAGGCTGAATACAAGTATGTATTAAGTACAGAACAACTAGGAGACCAAGAAGAGAATCCAAATCTAGAACGTAGTATTGTGAAATGGAATGATGACAATGATAACTATTTCATTAGAGAAGAGATTGAGGGTACAATTGATGGAAAAAGCTCAGGGAAACCAGATTGGACACAATTTGAGTATAGTGAAGTAGATGGAGAAAAAGTTAATATATTTGTTGGTAAAGATAATTTTTTGGGTTACAATAATGAACATTTAGAGTTTAGAGAAAAAAATGATGAAATTCGTTTTAGACAAGATGAACCTGGAGAAAATGAACTAGAAAGTTATTACGCGGAAGGTACATTAAGTAGTACTGGTGGGAGTATGACTGTTGTGGGTGCAGGTGAAACAGTATATGAAAAATTTGATGAAAATGGATTATTATTAGCTACAGTTAAGTGTTTAGATATAGTAAAAGATATTGATAATATCCCTGAAGATGCAGTATGTAGTATAAATGACCCAGATTTAATAAAAAAGTATATTACGAAAAGTGTTTATAGTCTTGGGCTTGGTTTTGGTGATGAATTTGGAGATGTTGCTTCCAGTGTTTCAGATAGTGCACTTGCCTCAAAAAATATGATTAGGTTTGATGATAACAATACACTCTTTGCTATTATTGATTGTGCTAAATTTACAGCAGATTACATAACTTCAAGTAATGGTATTAGCTTTTCAAATACAGTGCGTACGAGTTTACCTGATTTAAAGTGTATTGATTCAGTGAATCAGGATAAATTTGAACAGTTTTTGAAACAAGGTTATAATAAAGGATATGACATAGCATTTGATTTTTGGCCAATGTTTGATAATCTTGGCAGTGCATTAGATTTTAATATGACCAAATTTTATGTATCATTGCATAAAGGTGAGTTTGTCAATTCTCCATTAATGAATAGTGTTTTTGAAATTAAATCTGTACATGATTATTACCATGAAGATGGTGGACAAAGTTATTTGTTAATAAACACTCCTCAAATTAAAATAGAAAATAAAAAGATAATAATTGACCTCATAGATGCAACATTTGATGCAGATATAGAAGTCCTTAACGCAACGCATATTAAATTCGGGAATATAAATAGGCTAAATAAGAGCAATGTAACCTATCCTGATGACATAAATTTGACTTGTGTAGAAGAAAATATAGGAACTGAGGATGAGTGTATAGCAGACCCATATTCCGACAATACAAATAGTGACAAGGTATTTGCAAATATTATTGAAGGGTTCTTAAACGAAACTATTGAAGTATATTCAGGTGTAACTGACTATGCTCGTGTAACATTTGTGGGGAGTTTGTTGGTTTTTAGTGGTAGAAAGTAGAAGTAAAAATTAT
>Ga0256844_10000950_pt1 | contig 10934 bp, 14 predicted proteins | sample MusselsmetaG_FD_189100 | JGI IMG/M metagenome (GOLD analysis project Ga0256844, IMG submission 189100) | Mussel associated microbial communities from hydrothermal vent at the East Pacific Rise, Pacific Ocean - Mussels | ecosystem: Host-associated > Mollusca > Shell > Unclassified ... | reverse complement strand
TCTCTTCACTTTGTTGTAGTGTCTTAAGATAGGTACATAAAAGTGTTGATGGGTTAGATGTGATGGTATATATCATCCACTTTCCTGATTTTTTAGAGCTTAGGATGTTGGCTGCTTTTAACTGTTTAAGATGACGAGAGATTAGGGGTTGTGAAAGGCATAAAGTGTCACTTAGTTCACAGACGCAGAGCTCTTTTTCACGTTGTATTAATGTGACAATCTTCAGACGATTAATATCGCTTAGTGCTTTTGACAATACAACTAACTCTTGCATCTCAGTCCTTTCGAAGCGAAAGCATATAATAATGCTTTCATATAACAAATATGTTATGTAAGTATAACACAGCAATGGAGATAAGATGAAAAAAGTATTAGTAGGTTTACTGTTAGCGAGTGCGACCCTTTTTGCGATTAATGGTGAAGATGTATTTAAAGCGCAGTGTGCTTCATGTCATGCTATACAAGCTGGAATGACACCTCATGAGCGCTCAGAGATGCGTGAAAAGATGCAAGATGCCACACAAGAAGAACGTATGGCGATGAAGCAGAAGATGATGGACAAGATGCACAAAAGTGACAAGAAAGCTCCGGCGATGCCGATGGTCTCTTTACGTCTGAAAAAGATGCTTAATAATGACAGAGCTAAGTTCATTGTTTTTGTTGATGACTATATACAAAATCCTGCAAAAGATAAGGGCTTTTGTATGCCGATGGCGTATGAGCGTTTTGGTGTGATGCCTCCTATTGGACAAGGGATGAGTGAAGCGGAACGCAGTGCTGTTGCAACATGGCTTTATGATAACTTCAAAGGTTCATGGGATAGTTCTGAAGATGCGCAGATGTGTGGTAAACGTAATAATCACATGAAGAAAGGTCAAGGTAAAAAATGTGGTAGCGGAAAATGTGGTGGAAAAAGTAAAAAGCAGATGAAGTGCGGCGCAGGAAAGTGCGGTAAATAAGCTATTATGGAATACCTAACACTATTCGCCACGGCACTTTTTGATCTTAGTAATGCAATGGCACCGTACATCCTCTTTGGTCTACTTTTTGCTGGGGTATTACATGAGACGGTACCTGAAAGTTTAGTGACCAAACATCTTGGAAAAGAGAGTGTCTCTTCGGTTATAAAGTCGACAATCTTTGGTATACCACTTCCTGTCTGTTCATGCGGGGTAATCCCTTTAGCCACGAGCATAAAAAAGAGTGGTGCCTCTAAAGGCGCAACACTCTCCTTTCTTATCTCTACTCCAATTACCGGGGTAGACTCTATCTTAGCGACCTACGGGATGTTTGGTTGGATCTTTACGCTTTATCGTGTTATTACCTCGATGATCATTGCCATAATTGCAGGAGTATTGACCAATATTTTTGATAAAGAAGAAGTTGAAGAAAAGCCAAAGACGTCTTTTTCAGCGGTAAACACTAATGTGGTAAAACAGTCTACTTCGTTTGGAACAAGTACTTTCTTTGCGTCACCACTTGAGATTAGTACTACTGCACTAGAAGAAGAAAGTTGTTGTTCGTCAAGTAGTTGTGAGAGTGAAGAGAAACAAAGCTTTTCTATGATGAAGGCGGTACGTTATGCCTTTATTACACTGCTTGGTGATATTGCGAAACCACTGTTTTGGGGTTTACTTATTGGTGCTCTCATTACCGTAGCTATTCCTCAAAACTTGAGTGACATCTTAGTAGAGTACTCATGGCTCTCCTATATCATTGTGATTGCGATTGCGGTGCCGATGTATGTCTGTGCAACGGCATCGCTCCCTATTGCAGCAGGTTTGATGCTTTCAGGTGTAAGCGCAGGTGCAGCCTTTGTCTTTTTAAGTGCGGGTCCTGCAACTAACACGGTGACTATCGGTGTAGTTAAAAAGATGTTAGGTACCAAGTCCCTGTACATCTATTTAGGTAGCATTGTAGTTGGAAGTGTCTTGTTTGGTTTAGGTCTAGATTATATTTTTAACATCTCTGACATTAACCCACGGTCATTAGTCCATATGGATGAAGAAGCTGGGGTAATTGCTATAGCAAGTAGTGTTGTTTTATGGGGATTTGTTGGGTATTTTATATTCAAACCTTACTTTAAAAAAGAGAAAGAGAGCTGCTGTAGTGATGGCAGTTGTTCTTCGTAACCTAAGTTATGATCTCTTTATTCCATAAGTAGATCATAACTTACATTTCGATCTCTCGTATGTTAAATGAGCTGATTGTAAATCCAATCAGCTCAAATCTTAGAAATAACTAGACTTTTTAGATGCTTTCAATCGTTGGCTAAAACAGACTGAAATATAAGAGCTAATTAAAGGAATACGAAGTTAGCAGAGCTCTTTTTTAATGATAGGAAGTAAGGTCATTTCAATAAGGTCATAGGTCTTTACATACTCTTCAACCGCCTTTCCGCTTGGATCATCAAACCCGACATGGATTGTTTTAACGACTTTTGGAAAGGTAGGGCAGGTCTCATTGGCATGGTCACAGACTGTAATAACAAGATCAAAGGCAGTGTCTAAAACAGTTTCTATTACTTTAGAATGGTATGCTTTTCGCCACTCTCCTTTAGATTCTAGAAGTACTTGCGCGTTAGGGTTTACTTTACCACTAGCTTTAACACCTGAACTTTGTGCAAAAACACAGTCTCCTAGTTTTGCATTGATCATCGCTTCGGCCATAATAGAGCGACAGCTATTACCTGTACAGAGGATGAGCACATTTTTTTTAGATGTTGACATAGTGGTTCCTTGGTGAATAGTTTGATTTTAGTTGATGCTGCAAGATGTACTCTCTTCAGAAAGTTTTTTGAGTGCAGGGAGGGTTATCTCCACGTGACGAATTTCTTCGAGTGCTTCTGTTCTAAAGCGATCTAGCGGTGATCTTATAGAGTAAAAAGCCCATGTTCCACGACGATCGACACGTAGAAAACCTGCCTCTTTTAAAATCTTAAGATGGCGTGAAAGACGAGACTGGATCATACCTAGGGAGGCTTGAAGATCGCAGACACAAAGGTCGCCATGTTCATCAAAAAAACGTAAGATCAGTACTCTGGTCTCATCATTAAGAGCAGCAACACTTTTTATAAAGATTTCCATGGTTACCTCCAACTGATTTTAAAAGTGTAGCAGAATAAAATTACTATATCAAGATATATTGATGTATTAGTAAAGTTTTGTTACACTGTCACTATAAATACAAAGGATCACAGATGATTACACGTAACGTAGTAAAGACAGGCAGCGGTGTTAAGATTGCTTTTGGTGGTAGTGTACAACAAGCTAAGATTGTTAAAATGGTTGAAAACTGTGCAACAGGTCAATGTGCGTGTATGAGTGATGAGAGTAAGGAAAAACTTCAAGACATGAAGGTCAGTGGTAGTGATGGTAATGTGACTCTTGACTTGGTAGGCGACTTAAGTACCGAAGAGATTGAAGCAGCACTCGCGCGTTCTACTGTTATTAACGATAAAGAGGTTTAATGCTATTAGCAAGTACACTTTTTTTAGTGACGTTAACCTTTATTATCTGGCAACCTAAAGGTCTTCAGATAGGGACGACAGCTGTTATTGGTGCTATTGTAGCGCTACTGGTAGGTGTGGTTGATTTTCAAGACGTTATTACTGTGACTGATATAGTTTGGGATGCTACCCTTGCGTTCATCGGTATTATTATCCTCTCTATGGTCCTTGATGAAATTGGCTTTTTTGAATGGGCTGCGATAAAGATGGCAAAGTTAAGTGGTGGTAGTGGTAACAAGATGTTTGTTTACATCTTACTACTAGGCGCAGTAGTAGCAGCCTTTTTTGCTAATGATGGCGCAGCACTTATCCTCACCCCAATCTTACTAGCAAAGATGAAGTACCTTAAGATGAAACCACTTCCTATCTTTGCTTTTTTGATGGCAGGTGGATTTATAGGTGACAGTGCATCTAACCCTTTAGTCATTTCAAACTTGACCAACATCGTTACAGCAGGTTACTTTGAAATTGGATTTGTTGAGTATGCTAAAAACATGTTCCTTCCAAACCTCTTGAGTATCTTTGCTTCTATCGTTGTTCTATGGGTGTACTTTCGTAAAGACATTCCTTTCAGAGTTGATGTTTCAGAACTACCAGAGGCCGCGTCAGTTATTAAAAACCAGAGTATGTTTAAACTGAGTTGGTTCTTTTTAGCCCTTTTGATGGTGGGTTACTTGATCGGTGATTATTTAAAGTTACCTATCTCTGTCTTTGCTTTGGGTGGTGCGCTGATATTTTTAGCCATAGCCAACTACTACAAAGCGGTGAAACCTATGGAAACCTTAAAAGCGGCACCATGGCAGGTCGTTTGGTTTAGTGTGGGTCTTTACATTGTGGTCTATGGTCTTAAAAATGCGGGCTTAACGGATGTGGTAGCCTCGTGGATTACAGTCTTGCAAGCCCAAGGTGATGTTGTCGCTATTATAGGAACGGGCTTTTTAGCAGGAGCACTTAGTTCGGTTATGAACAATATGCCAACAATCATGATTATGGATATTGCTATTGATCAGGTAGGTTACGTCGGTAATGAAGCCTTAGTCTATGCCAATATCTTAGGTTCAAATCTCGGACCAAAAATGACACCAATAGGTTCTCTTGCAACACTGTTATGGTTACATGTGTTAGCGCAAAAAGGGGTCAAAATAGGTTGGGGTGAATATATGAAAGTAGGACTCGTAATTACACCACCAGTACTTCTTGTTGCATTATTAGGTCTAATCTAACCTTCTGAATGGAGTGGTAGTTCTATAGTAAAGATAGCGCCTAAACTAGAGTTTTGGACGTTGAGCTCTCCTTTACAGGGCTCATTAAAGTCATGTCCACTTTCTAAAATACTTTGCAAACTAAGCATGATAGATTGTAACCTAAGGTATATGAGTTTTCTTGACGTGAGATAGAAATTTTGAAGGAACTGCTGGATAAATAGTTGTGTTAATACTCTTAAATATGATTTTGAGTAGGAATGGTTTTAAGCCCAAGAAGGCATTGCTTTTAGACTATTTATCTCAAAAGGGTATAATGTAGTAATTATAAATATAGGGCTGCCCTATACTGTGAACAGTAGAATATGTCGTACTATAAAATGAGACGGCTGAAAATGGAGAATTTTTGGAACAAACTATCGAACCTATGACTAAGTTTGGCTACGAACGCCTACAATCTGAGTCTAATCACCTGAAACTAGACATCCGTCCTGGTGTTATCAAAGCTATTGAAGAGGCTGCTGACATGGGCGACTTGAAAGAGAACGCTGAGTACCACGCTGCAAAAGAGCAACAAGCAAACATTGACCGTCGTCTACGTGAGATTGGTGAGATGTTAGGTAATGCACAAATTGTTAATCCTAGTGAACTGGCGCATTCTCGTGTTAGCTTTGGTTCAACAGTAGTACTAGAAGACTTAGATGCAGGTAGTGAAGTAACCTATACTATTGTCGGTGGATGTGAGAGTAACCCTGACATCGGACTGATCTCTTTTAATTCACCATTAGCCAAACAGATCCTTGGAAAAGAGGAGGGCGATGAGCTTAAAGTACGTCTTCCTGGTGGCGTGAAAGAGTTTGAAGTCATAGAGGTTAAATACCAAGAGATTGTGTTTGAGTGTCATGATTAAAGTTGCGGTGATTGGGGCCAGTGGGTACACAGGGCTTGAACTTATTAAAATTATATTAAACCATCCTCAGTTAGAGCTTGCTTATGTTGCTACGAGTGAAGGCGGGGTTTTATTAAGAGAGCTTCATCCATCATTGACGGGGGTAATAGAACTTGAGGTACACAAAGCAGATGCCAAGATATTGGCTGAGTCGTGTGAACTTGCCTTTTTAGCATTACCCCATCAAACGGCTATGGGATTTGTTAAAGAGTTGATGGCACTTAATGTTAAGGTTGTTGATCTGTCTGCTGATTATCGTCTAAAAAAAGAGACATATGAGGCTCATTACTGTAAACATATCGATGAAGAGAGTCTCGAACATGCAGTGTATGGCCTACCTGAGATGTATCGTGCCTCTATAAAAAAAGCACGTTTGGTCGCCAACCCCGGATGTTATCCAACAGCTGCAATTTTAGGGCTACTTCCTTTTGTGGAGTATATTGATGAAAAGTACCCCATTTTTATTGATGCAAAAAGTGGTGTAAGTGGTGCTGGTAAAAAATGTACTTCAAGCACACATTATATTGCCATTAATGAAAATATTTTTGCTTATAAGCCTTTTGCACATCGCCATGAACCAGAAATCCATGAAAAGCTTTTTCTCAAAAGCAATAAAGATTTTGATATTAACTTTGTACCACACCTTATTCCTGCGACACGTGGAGAACTTATAGATGCATATATGCTTATTACTGAGGACATTGACCCTATAGCGGTACTCAAAGCATATTATAAAGATGAGCCATTTGTTCGTATTTTTGAGGGGCCTGTTGATATAAAATCTTGTGCAGGAACAAATTTTTGTGATATTTATGCACAGGTTAAAGGGAACAAACTCTATGTCAATAGCAGTATTGATAATATTGTAAGAGGTTCCTCTTCACAAGCAGTTGCCAACGCTAACTTAATGTTAGGTTTTGAGGAAGCTGTTGGATTGCCTATCATCGCTTATGTCCCATAGTCCTCTAAAGCTCCAAGAAGGGGCGATCTTTATTAGTGATGCCCACTACTCTTTTAAACATAAAGAGCTTTTAGACTTCTTTAAAGCCTTGCGTAATCAGAGGATTCAGACACCACAGCTCATACTTATGGGTGATATCTTCGATCTTCTGTTTGGTGGTGTAGTTACAACAATTGAGCGTAACCAAGATATGGTTGACCTTATTAATACCCTTAGTGATAACATAGAGATTATCTATCTTGAAGGTAATCATGATTTCAATTTGGCATTAGTTTTTCCTGCGGTAACACTCTTTCCTATCAAGCAACAACCCGTATCTTGTCAATACAAAGGTCAAAATATTTTGATAGCACATGGTGATTTTAATGGACCACGCTTATATAGACTCTACACAATACTGATACGTAACAAAGTAGTATTGACACTATTAAACTTCTTTAATAATGTTACGAAACAGGCTATTTTAAAAGGCTTAGATGAAAAGTTGGCACACAAAGAAGATTGTCAGAAGATGTCAGGTTTTGAAAACTATGTGCGTCGTCATCTCTCTCATGTAGTGTTACATACAAACAAGTTTTTTATAGAAGGACATCACCACCAAGATGTCTCTTTCGTGGTTGAGGGGTGCCGTTATGTGAATCTCCCTGCATTTGCATGTGGACTTGGATATATGCGTTTGAGTACGGGTGAGATGCAAAAAGAGCGTTTTTCTGAGGCAGGATATGAACAGTAGACAAAAAGTGAGACTAGCTGTTAAACATGAAGCAGATTTTACACGATTTAAAATTCTAGGTAATCCTGGAGTAGCGTGTGTTCATATCATTTCAAAAGAGCTTAAAAGTGCTGTTGATGAGGTTAATTCAACAACCATTATGTGGGATCTGTCTGAATTAAAACAGATGGACTCTGCTTTGGCCCTTTTGATAGTTAAAGATATTCAACGTGCTGAGAACAGTGAAATAGAAGTACTTTTAAGTCCTATGGAAGATGATGTTGAGAAGATGTTAAACATGGCAAAAGAACATGCCCATTTTGAGAGTAGCTTTGAGCCTGCAACAGAGAGTTTAGCCTATATTGTGGGAGAGAACAGTATCCGTCGCATAAAAGACATGGGAGCTTTTTTAGGTTTCTTTGGACAGATGAGTATTATATTGTTTAACTCCTTTTATCATCTACGTCGTATCCGATGGAAAGAGACTGTGTTTGAGATCCATGAGAGTGGGATTAAAGCACTTCCCATTATTGCCTTGACTATGTTTCTTATAGGGGTTGTTGTAGCGTATCAATCAGCTTCACAGTTAAAAATTTATGGTGCAAATATCTTTATTGTAGATATGTTGGGTATCTCAATACTACGTGAACTTGCGCCGATGTTAGCTGCTATTATTATTGCTGGACGTAGTGGGTCATCGTACGCGGCGCAAATTGGGGTTATGAAGATAACTGAAGAGTTAGATGCTATGAGAACTATGGGGTTTGATCCATACGCATTTTTAGTACTTCCACGTATGATCGCTTTAATGTTAATGATGCCAATCCTAATCTTTTTTGCAGATATTTCAGGTGTTATTGGGGGAATGTTGATTGCTAAAGTGGAGTTGGGTCTCTCTCCCGCACTCTTTTTAGAGCGTTTTGTTGAAGTGGTTAAAGTAAAACACTTTTGGATTGGTATTATAAAGGGTCCATTTTTTGCATTACTTATCGCAACGATAGGGATATATCGTGGTTTGCAGGTAAAAAATGACACGCAAAGTATAGGCTTTAATACGACTAAGGCCGTAGTTGAGTCGATCTTTGCTGTCATTATTTGTGATGCCTTTTTCTCAATTATCTTTACAAACTTGGGATACTAATGCATAAAATTATTGAAGTACACAATGTAGTCACAAAATTTGGAAAGAACCTTGTGCATGAGGGTCTTAACCTTCATGTCAATGAGGGTGAAATATATGGTTTTCTTGGACCAAGTGGGTGTGGTAAGTCTACCTTAATGCGTGAGATCATTATGTTAGAACAGTTTCAAAGTGGCTCAATCGAACTTCTTGGGCATAAAATTGAGAAAATCCGTAGTCGTGCTGCACAGAAGATTCGCATGCAGTGGGGTGTGCTGTTCCAATCTAATGCCCTTTTTACCTCATTGTCAGTAGCTGAAAATATTGCCTTATCACTTCAAGAATATACAAAACTGAGTGCCGCTGAAATTAAAGATATTGTTGCCTTTAAAATTGATATTGTTGGTCTAAAACAGTTTGACGGTACCCTCTACCCTTCTGAGATTAGTGGTGGTATGAAGAAAAAGGCTGCTTTGGCGCGTGCATTAGTAATGGATCCTAAAATTCTTTTTTTAGATGAGCCAACTTCAGGTCTAGACCCTATATCTGCAAGAGAATTCGATACACTTATATTAAAGTTACGTGAACTCTTAAACTTAAGTGTTGTGATGGTCTCGCATGATTTGACTTCCATCCACAACACCTTAGACAGAATGGCAGTAATAGACAACAAAACTATTGTTGCTGAGGGAACACTCGAAGAGATAAAAATGATAGAGAGCCCATTTATAAAACGATTTTTTGATGAAGGATTACGATGAACGCTAAAACAAACTACACTCTAGTAGGCCTTTTTGTTATCAGTTCTATTATTCTGATTTTTGTTTTTGTCATCTGGCTAATTAAGCCAACTAACGAATTAGAACTGACAGAATATAAGATCTATTTTACAGAATCAGTCTCTGGTTTGAATGTTGATTCGCCAGTTAAGTACCGTGGTGTGACTATTGGTAAGGTAACAAAGATGCAGATTCATAGAGAAAACATTGAAGAGATCGAAGTAGATATCTTGATTGACAAAGATGCACCAATCAAGGTTGATACCGAGGCAAAATTGAAGTCACAAGGTATTACAGGACTGAACTATATCGACCTAAGTCAAGGTGATAAAAGTACCCCTTTATTATGTGATGAAGAGGACCGAGAAAAGGTTATTAAGTCAGTGCCTTCGTTTTTAGTAAAAGTAGAAGAGTCTTTTGGATCTGTCTCATTAAACCTCTCCAAAACATTACATGCGACCAGCGTGTTATTACGTGATGAGAATCAAGAGGCCCTTAGTAAAATACTCAAACATCTTTCTTCTACAATGCAGAAGATCGATGAAGGTATGACTAAGCGTAGTATTCAAGATTTTCAGAAACTTATTGCCTCGTCTCGTGCGACTATGGACAAGATGAATAACATGATGCCTAAAGTTGACAAAACCTTAGACTCAACGATGGACTTTGAATCGCGTACAGCTGAGGCTTTAGGTGTTATTGCTAATAGCTATAAGACGATTGCTTCTTCTATGGCCCTTTTTGAAGCGCGTAATAGAAACGGTGACTACTCGATGAAAGAGAGTACGGCAGAACCGATGAAGCAGTTTGGGATAACGATGCGTGAGATGCAACATACACTCAATGAGCTAAACGCCTTACTCGCACGCTACGGTGATAGCCCATCGAACATGCTCCTTCAAACGGAAGAGCCTGACATCGGACCAGGAGAAAGAAAGTGATACGTTTTAAAAATACTATAGCCATAATTGTACTGAGCCTTATTACGGGGGGATGTTCACTTCAGACATCAGTACCTGCAGCGTCTAAACACATGTTAAATGTTACGCTTGATACACGGGCTGTAAAAGAGAGTAGTTTTAGTGATAAAGTGATACGTATCGGTCAGATGGAAAGTTCTGCGATCTTAAACACGCGAAGCATTTACTATGACGTTGATGCAGGACGTAGTTATAGCTATACTAAAGCACGTTGGATGGAGTCAGTGCCTAAGCAGTTAACAAACTTGATGATGCTTTCTATAACCAAGACAGCTATCTTTAAAGATGTTCTTCCTGTGCGTTCTTTAGCTAAAAATGATTTTATATTAGAGAGTTCTTTATATACCTTCTCACAAACTATTCATGATGATGGTACATCAACACTTCTCATTACGATGAAAGTACGTTTGGTTGAGCAGTACAGTCGTAAAATTATTGCTAGTAAACTATTTGAACTTCATGAAGATGGGGTAAATGGTGATTCTGAAGGAGCGACTACAGGGTATAGTCTGTTAATAACAAAACTATTGGTAGATGTTAATAAGTGGCTTGAAGTGAGTTCCCAAGAGTAGCTTTTTGAGCTACTTTTAGAGATGTTAGTCGCGTTTGCAACCTGTGTTCAGACGTAAGATGGTGTAGAATGGACAGAACCCAACAACACCTGTAATAATCATAACTAGACCAATATATCCCCATACCCAACCACCAAAGATAGCAATAGCA
>Ga0256844_10000949_pt1 | contig 10936 bp, 5 predicted proteins | sample MusselsmetaG_FD_189100 | JGI IMG/M metagenome (GOLD analysis project Ga0256844, IMG submission 189100) | Mussel associated microbial communities from hydrothermal vent at the East Pacific Rise, Pacific Ocean - Mussels | ecosystem: Host-associated > Mollusca > Shell > Unclassified ... | reverse complement strand
TATTAGGTACGATGGAGATTGTCGAAGATGCAGACACCTTTAAGGGAAATGCACTCATTAAAGCAAGAACCATTTATGAGAAGCTTCAAGATGAAAATGCCATTGTTGTTTCAGATGACTCAGGTATCTCTGTACCTCTGCTTGGTGGTATTCCTGGAATCTACTCAGCACGTTACGCAGGTGAGGAGGCTTCGGACAAAGAGAATCTTTACAAACTGGTAGATGCTGTAAAAGGGCAAGGTGTTGAGAAAACACCTGCTTATTACACGGCTGCTATTGCCATTGTGAGTAGAGCTGGTGAGTATGTGGTGCATGGTTGGATGCATGGTGAGGTGTTGGCAACAATCCGTGGAGAGAAAGGTTTTGGTTATGACCCTATGTTTGTCCCAGCAGGATATGAAAAAACCTTAGGTGAGCTAGAGGATGAGGTTAAAAAAAGCATCTCTCATAGAGGAAAAGCGTTAGAGTTGGCAAAGCCTATTATTAAAATGTTACAACGATAAGGATTAAAAATGAAAGATGGAACAAAAAGAGCAGACATTAAAAGTGGAGTGCAAGTCAATATTGTATTAAAAGAAGACCAAGACACAGGTTTGTTAACATGGGGAGTGGTGCGAGACATTCTCACCAAGTCAGCAACACATCCACATGGTATTAAAGTACGGTTGATGACCCGTGAAGTAGGACGGGTTAAAGAGATTTTGAGTTAGGGAGGGTTATACTTTCCTCATCTATAATGTATGTGTAAGGTCTCATTTTGACTTCTCTTTATATTTTTGTACATATCTCTTCCAAAGAATTTTTTGTTGTTCTGGTGATTTTTCTTGTAAACCTTTTCTGAAATGATAAGCCAAACTACGATATTCAAAAGGCGTTAAATCATACCCGTAGGTTATACCAATATACTCAGCAACACGGCATACTTTTGCATTTTCAAGTAAACTTTTTTGCACAGGAGGATTGTAAAAAATGTAGGTACTGTACCCAAAGAGTAAGACAACATACACTAAAAATATTGCTAAAATAGTTAAAGCTTTGTTATGTATAAATTTATTAAGAAACATATAGCTCATAAAGAAAAAAACTAGAAAAAATATAACATAAACTATCGCTCCACTAAAGAGCAAAAAGGTAAAAATAGCTGAAGTAACTACAAGTAATACACTCGCAACACTTAAAATAATAAAGGAGAGTATACTTATTATAATTTGTAATGATTTGTCATTATCAAAATCATTCTTAGTATCATCTTCTATCATAAAACTCCCTTTGTATAATCTAAATAATAAAAGTATATCTTTTTGCTTCTTAATATTAGAATTAGAGGATTAAGATATAGGTCTTTTAATATGGGGAGTATTTCACCAAGTCAGCAACCCATCCACATGGGATTAAAGTACGGTTGATGACACGTGAAGTGGGACGGGTTAAAGAGGTTTTGAGTTAGGGTTTAAAATATTTAGTAAACAAAACACGCTATAATCTCCATAATCTATACATAAGAGAGAGCATGAGCAACTACACAGCAGGGCAAAGGGTTATTATTCGGGATGCAGAGTGGATAATTCGTAGAGTCGATATATTAGAAGATGAAGGATATGAGCTACTTTGTGATGGTCATTCGGCTTTTATTAAAGGAAAAGAGGCTGTTTTTCTAACTTCTTACGAAAAACCTAACTCTATCACTATTGTTGACCCACTCAATACAGAATTTATTGTAGATGAGAGTAGTGCTTATCAGAGGTCACTTCTCTATATTGAATCATTATTAAAAGAAGTTACCCCTACTGATGGTAAAATCTATCGAGCCAATCGAGCAGCGATGGACTCTGTAGCATACCAATTTGACCCTGCTCTTCAAGCTCTTTCTCAACCTCGTCAACGAATTTTAATGGCTGATGCAGTGGGACTAGGAAAAACACTTGAAGCTGGTATCTTAACGACTGAACTTATTAAAAGAGGACGAGGAAAACGGATTTTGGTGTTGGCTGTCAAAAGTATGTTGACCCAATTTCAAAAAGAGTTTTGGAATCGTTTCTCTATCCCTCTGACACGGCTAGACTCACAAGGTATTCAGAGAGTTAGACGAAATATTCCTGCCAATATGAATCCTTTTTTCTATTATGATAAATCTATCATCTCCATAGATACCCTCAAACAAGAGGCTCTCTATCGTACCTATATAGAAGAGGCGTATTGGGATATTATTATCATTGATGAAGCCCACAATGTAGCAGATAGAAACAGTGGTTCTCAAAAATCAAAACTTGCTAAGCTCATCTCTTCTCGATGTGATACCCTTATGATGCTCTCTGCTACACCTCATGATGGAAGTGCCAAGAGTTTTGCATCTCTACTTAATATGCTTGACCCTACAGCCATTGCTAACCCCAACAGCTACACAAAAGAGGAGTTTGAATCTAAAGGGTTGGTGATTCGTCGATTTAAAAAGGATATTCAAGAGCAAGTAACGGATGAGTTTAAAAGTAGAGAGATTTATACCATTAAATCTAAAGCGACATCTTATGAAGAGTCTGTTTTTGATGCTCTATCTACCCTTACTTTTCAAAATATTGATAAAAAGAAGAGAATGGGTAGTGAACTTTTTAGAACCACTCTTACTAAATCTCTACTCTCTTCTCCCGAAGCGTGTATGGAGTCAATCAACAATCGGATTAAGCGAGTTGAAAAGCTAGAAGATGACTATAGCCATGACATCGAAACACTAGAACAACTGCATGAAAAGCTTAGTTGTGTGGATGCCAAAGCTTTTTCTAAATATCAAAAATTGGTTGAACTTATTAGCAAAAAGATGAAGTGGAAAAAAGCAACTGATGATAGAATTGTTATCTTTACCGAGCGAATCAAAACACTCCATTTCCTCAAAGAACATCTACAACGAGACCTTAAACTCAAAGATGTTCAGATTGAGACCATGACAGGCTCTATGAGTGATGTTGATATTAATAGAATTGTAGAAGATTTTGGTCAAGAGCAATCCAAAGTACGGCTACTCATTGCCACCGATGTGGCAAGTGAAGGGATTAACCTGCACTATCTCTCTCATAGATTAATTCACTTTGATATTCCTTGGTCGTTGATGGTATTTGCTCAACGAAATGGTAGGGTCGATAGATATGGTCAAGAGAAAACACCTGAAATTTACTATATGCAGACCGAATCAGAAAACGAGACTTTTCAAGGCGACAATAGAATCTTGGAAATTTTGATGCAAAAAGACCAACAGGCTTCTGAAAATATTGGCGATGCGAGTGCATTTATGAATGTCTATAGCATTGAAGCCGAAGAGAAAATAGTAGCTACTGCCATAGAGGAGCAGAAAGATGCTCAATCATTTGAGGCTGAACTCGATAGTAATTTAGAGGGTGGAGAGTTTGATTTTTTTGCTTTGATGGATGAGGTTGAAGAGAGTCAAGAGAGAACACCTACTTCTATCTATGGAGAGAGTTTTTCACTCTTTGAAGATGATTTGAGCTATGCAACTCATGCTCTAAAGTATATAGAGGAGTATCAACAGCGATTAACGGTGCGTTATGAAGAGGATAGAATAGAGCTTAATGCTTCAAATTTGGCTGATTTACAATATCGGTTCAAGATGTTGCCTAGAGAGGTTATTCCAAAAGATTGGTACTTTATGCTTAGTAGCGACCTAAACCTTATAAACCAAGAGATAAAAAATGCACGAAAAAGTGAATCGGCATGGTCAAATATTCACTACCTTTGGGAGCAACACCCTCTGCTAGAGTGGATAAAAGATAAACTCCTCAGCAATTTTGATAGACTCCAAGCCCCACTTTTACACCTCAACACGCTTGATAATGGAGAGCATATCTATCTGATAAGTGGTGTGATTCCCAATAAAAAAGCTCAACCTATTATTCATGAGTGGATAGGAGTTTGGTTTGTTAATAGAAAATTCAGAGCTGTTTTACCATTGGATGAACTGTTAAAGAAGACTCAATTAGGAACGAAAAAGTTTCCCAATATTAAACAAGAGATAGATACCAACGCTTTTAAAGCTCAACTTCCTATCGCCATTACCAAAGCAACCGAGTATATCCAAGCCAAAAGAGATATTTTTGATGATGAGATGAGTACCAAACTCCTAGAGCAACTAGATAGACTTGATGAACTCAAAGAGCGACACTTGGGACAACTAGAGTTAGATATGGGTCAACAGAGTAAAAAATTAGAGAAACAGCGAGAGATAGAGAAGATATTTGAAGATTATCACCGTTGGATAAAAGAGAGTATGGAGATAGAGAAGATGCCTTATATGCAAGTTATCGCTCTGTTGGTAGGAGCAAAAGCATGAATTTAGTCGGTATTATCAATGAGAATGAGTTCTACACCAACCACTACCTTAGTGAGATATTTGAGGGAGACATCAAAAGTCAAATTGCTAATTGGCAAACACAAGAGAGTGATTCTGATAGTTACAGAACTCCTTTTAGAAGCCTAAAAGGGTTAGGTGCTGAATATTTTGCAATGGTCAAAGAGCTTCAACACTCTAAAACAGATACCCAAAAACAGTTAGAGCAGAGTCGAGTTTTTTATCGACATTTTTTAGATATTTTGGGTTATGAGTATGCACAGCAGAGTCAAGAGCTTGATGAATTGTCTATCTCTCTCTTTGCCAAAGTTAATAAAAGTGATGGTTCGCCCTATCTGTGGATAGTTGAGAGCTTTTGTCATGAGCCATGTGATGTACTGACCACCACAGTAGTTCAAGAGCAACTAGATGAACTAGATACATTTAATAGCGAACTCAACTATGATGCCATTGTCACTTCTCATATCTTTACCCTCAATGAACCTCCACGCTGGGTTATGTTGGTATCGCCCTATCAGATAGTATTGGTAGAGAGGGCTAAATATACTCAAAAGCGATTTCTACGATTTGATACAGAAGAGATAATGGCACGAAAAGAGGATAAGGTTCTCAAAGCTTTTAGTGTATTGCTTCACAGAGAGTCTCTAGCTCCTACTGATGGGTTAAGTCTACTTGATACGCTAGATGAGAACTCACACAAACACGCTTTTGGTGTGACCGAAGACCTCAAATATTCACTAAGAAGTGCTGTGGAGTTGATGGGGAATGAGGCTATTTATGCTCATCTTAAAGAGAAGAGTAACTTTTTAGAGACCCCAAACCTAGAAGCCGACCTTACGCGTGAAGCGTTGCGATATATGTATCGGTTACTCTTTTTGTTCTATATTGAGTCTCGTCCTGAGTTGGGGTTTATTCCGAGTAAATCAACAGCTTTTCTCAAAGGGTATTCCCTAGAGTCATTGCGAGATTTGGAGCTAATGCCACTACTAACTGAAGCTGATAGAGATGGGTATTTTTTTGATGAGTCGATTCGTCTCTATTTTGATATGATTTACAATGGAGCAAAACGGCACAAGGTTAACCTCAATGGTAAAGATATTTTTGCTATCTCTCCTCTGCGTTCCCATCTCTTTGACCCAAGTAGAACCCCTCTACTTAATAAAGTAAAATTGCGTAACCATGTGTGGCAAGAGATTATCGCTTCACTTTCACTTAGTCGTCCCAAAAAAGGAAAAGGGCGAGGAAGAATTAGTTATGCCAACTTGGGGATTAACCAATTAGGAGCAGTCTATGAAGCACTGCTTAGTTATCGTGGGTTTATTGCCACCGAGACACTCTATGAGGTCAAAAAAGCAGGAACAACCCCTACTGATTTAGAAAATGCCTACTTTGTTACTGAGTCACAACTGGGCGAGTACAAAGAGGAGGAGCGAGTCTTTGAGGGCAATAGCCCCAAGCTCTACCCAAAAGGGCGATTTATCTATCGTCTAGCAGGTCGAGATAGAGAGAAGTCAGCCTCTTACTATACCCCTGAGGTATTGACCCAATCACTTGTTAAATATGCTCTAAAAGAGTTACTAGAGATAGATGAAAAAGGAAATATCGGTAAGAGTGCTGATACCATACTTAAGCTAACTGTATGTGAACCTGCTATGGGGAGTGCAGCGTTTATCAATGAGGCGATAAACCAACTTAGTGAGGCGTATCTACACCAAAAGCAGTTGGAGTTACAAGAGAAAATCCCTCATGACCAATATACTGGAGAGCTTCAAAAAGTCAAGATGCGTATTGCAGACAACAACGTCTATGGGGTTGACCTCAACCCAACGGCTGTGGAGTTGGCAGAAATCTCTATTTGGCTCAATGCTCTTAGTGGGGCGTTTGTGCCGTGGTTTGGGTTTCAGCTAGAGCATGGTAACTCACTTATTGGGGCTAGACGAGAAGTTTACAGTGTCCATCAACTTATCAAAGATAAAAAGGCTCTCTTGTGGTATGAGTCTGCTCCAAAACGCTTAACACCTAAATCGTTATGGCGTACTGAAAAACGCCTACCGAGTAGCAAACCTCAACAAGGGACTTTTGATATTTTTGAGCAACCACGACAACCCAAACTTGACCTTGATTCTCCTCCACCTACCAAGAGTGCAGGACGGACAGTAGAGCAAGAGGTTTATCATTTTCTCATTGGCGATAAGGCGATGGCTCTCTACAAAGATAAAGTAGTCAAATCACTAAAACCCCAAGCGATAGCCGACATCGACAAGTGGCGAAGAGAGTTTAGCAAACCTTATGACCAAGATGAGGTTGCATTGTTACTCAAACTCTCTCTAGCCATTGATGAGCTGTGGCAAGAACATACCCGTCATCTGCATGAGATGAAAAAGAAAACCACCGATACGCTCTATGTATGGGGTCAACCAAAAGCCGAACAACAGCAGAGTGACATCGCCTATAAAGATACGGTGTTTAGCCAAGAGAAGCTATCAGAAGAGATAAAAAGCTCTAGCCCCTATCAACGGCTAAAGTTGGTTATGGACTATTGGTGTGGTTTATGGTTTTGGCAGATAAAAAAAGCCGAGCTTTTGCCAACGCGTAGTGAGTACCTAGAGGATATTTCGCAGATTGTCCTCAAACAAGAGAGTACAAGTGTGATAGATTTTGACAAGCCTCTCTTTTCTGAAAACATAGACGATGAAGCGATGCAGAAGCAGTTGGCTTTTGGTCTGGTTGATATAGAGGAGTTGGTGGCTGAAAACTTACGACTACAAACCGTGCGAGAGGTTGCCCAAGTTCAAAAGTTTATGCACTGGGAGTTGGAGTTTGCTGATATTTTTGCTCGAAATGGTGGGTTTGATTTGATATTGGGGAATCCTCCATGGCTTAAGGTAGAGTGGAATGAGGGTGGTATTATGGGCGAGGTTAATCCTATTTTTGATATAAGAAAATTTAGTGCTAGTCGGCTTAATGGTTTGAGAAATGAGACATTTGAGGCTTATCCTAATCTAAAACAAGAGTATATTAGTGAATATATTAGTGCGACAGGTACTCAAAACTTTCTTAATGCTTATACTAATTATCCCCTACTTAAAGGGCAACAAACCAACCTCTATAAATGCTTTCTACCAACAGGCTGGAAGATAGCAAATAGTAAAGGGGTTAGTGGTTTTTTACACCCTGAAGGGGTTTATGATGACCCTAAAGGTGGGAGATTACGCAGAGAGATATATAAGAGATTAAAGTATCATTTTCAGTTTCAAAATCAAAAATTATTATTTCCTATTGGAAACACAAGGGGATATAGTATAAATATTTTTGATAATGTAATGAATATAATTGATTTCAAAAATATATCAAATATATTTTTGCCTAAAACAATTGACTTAAGTTTTGAATATTATGGAGACAAGAGAATAAATGGTATAAAAAATGATGAAAATACTTGGAATACAGAAGGTCATAAAAATAGAATAATAAATATAAATTTTGAAATTTTAACATTATTCGTCAAACTTTATGATAAAAAAGACACACCAGTTCTTGAAGCAAAATTTCCTACTCTTCATTCTGTAGAACTAATAAATGTACTTGAAAAATTTGCTTCTTATCCTAACAGATTAGTTGATATAAAAAAAATATATTATTCAACTGTAATGTTTGATGAAACTTATGCACAGAGAGATAAAATAATTAAAGCAAATACAACTTTTATAAATAAACAAAAAGATTTGATTTTATCAGGACCTCATTTTATGGTAGGAAATCCAATCTATCAAACTCCAAGAGATATATGTAATACACATAAAGCATACGATAATATTAATTTAAGCAATATTGATAATGAATATTTACCAAGAACAAAATACATACCAATTCAAGATAAATTCAATAATAGTATTCCTCATGTAGATTTTGATAAAAAAGATAAAGTTACTAATTATTATAAATTATCCTATCGTGCAATGCTAGACCCTGTAGGGGAAAGAACTTTAATTAATGCAATTATTCCTAAAGAAACAACTCATACAAATGCCGTAAGAAGTATTATTTTTAAAAATACATATAATCTTTTACAACAAACAATTATGTCTTACTCGCTAATTGCTGATTTTTTTATAAAATCAACAGGAAGAAGTAATCTTCACTATACTTGGGAGACTTTTCCATTAATTGATATAAACCATCAAATGATTAGTAGAATGCTCTCTTTAACCTGCCTAACCACCCACTACCAAGAACTCTACGAAGAACAGTTCAAAGAAACATTCAAAACCGACAACTGGACAAAACCCAATGACCCAAGACTCAACCAAAACTTTTTCAAAAACCTAACCCCCCATTGGCAAAGAGAAGTAGCCCTGCGAACCGACTATGAACGCCGTCAAGCATTGGTAGAGATAGATGTACTTGTAGCCCAAGAGTTGGGGTTAACCCTAGAGGAGCTAAAGACCATCTACCGTATTCAGTTTCCTGTACTTAAACAGAATGAAAACGAAACTTTTTATGACATCAATGGTAGAATAGTCTTTACCGTGAGCAAAGGACTTATAGGCGTAGGTTTACCACGAAAAGCCAAAAAAAGTGATAAACCCTACAAAATAGTAATAGATGGAGAGGTAATAGAAGAGAAACCTCTAGGTTGGGAAGATATAAAAACCCTACAAAAGGGAGAAATCCACCGAACCATACTAGATGACACCCTCCCCACAGGAGCAGTAGAGCGAACCATAGTCTATGTTGCTCCATTTGAAAAGTGCGATAGAGAAGAGGATTATGAAGTGGCTTGGGGTGTTTTTGAGGAGAAAAAAATATGATAAAAGAAGAACTAGAACTGTATATAAAAACCAGCTACCCAAATGAGAACAACTCATGTGAACACAAAGAGTTTAAAACACTTAAAAACAGTGTAGCAGGTCGAAAGAGTGAAGATGTGGTCTCTTATGTCTCTGCTATCTCCAACATGGAGGGTGGTCAGTTAATCCTTGGGGTTAAAGACCTCTCTTTAGAGATAGTAGGCATAGAGAATGTGGCTGATTACACCAAAGACAATCTACCTTTTAGACTACTTGGGAACTGTACAAACCTAAGCAGTGAGGGGTTATGGGTTGAGGAGTTTATTACTACCGATACCCATCAGAGAGTTTGGGTTATTCATATCCCCAAACATACCCCACGAAAACCTATCTATGCCCATAAAGTAGCGTGGCAAAGAAGTGGAGATAGCCTTATTGAGTTGACTCCTGAGAGAGAAAGAGCTATTTTGAGTGAGAGCATAGATGTGATTGAAGATTGGTCAGCCAATATTGTAACAGAGGCAACCATAGATGACTTGTCTCATGAAGCGATAGCCTTTGCCAAAGAGGAGTACAAAAAGAAACACAGCAGATGGTCAGATGAGGTTGATGAGTGGAGTAATCAACAGTTTTTAGACAAAGCGAAGCTAACCAAACAGGGCAAGATAACCAATGCAACGCTACTGCTTTTGGGAAAAGAGGAGTCTTATCATTTTTTAGCCCCTCTGATTCCAAAGATAACTTGGATACTCAAAGACAATGACAATATAGAACTTGCCTATGAGCATTTTGAACTACCATTTATGTTGAGTGTCAAGAGCATTCATGACAAGATTAGAAACTTCAAGTACCGATATATGGCAGATAGCTCACTCTTTCCCGAAGAGGTTGACAAGTACGATACATGGATACTCTATGAGGCACTGCACAATGCCATAGCCCATCAAGATTATGAGTTGGCAGGACGAATGAGCGTGGTAGAGTTTCCTGATAAACTGGTCATATCTAACTCTGGTTCATTTTTGGCAGGAGACATAGAGAGTGTCATTATCAAAGATACCCCACCCGATAGATACCGAAACAGTTTTTTAGCCACAGCAATGGTAGAGGTCAATATGATTGATACCATAGGAAGTGGGATTAAGAGGATGTTTTCACTACAACGAAAACGATTTTTTCCTATGCCTGATTATCTGTTAGAAGAGAACCGAGTAACCATTACCATTCATGGACAAATCTTGGATGAACGGTATACCAAGCTTCTTTCTTCAAATCCTGAACTAAGTCTGATGGATGTTATCTCTTTAGATAGGGTTGTCAAAAAAGAGCCAATAGATAGCGAGATTATTAAAAATTTACGAATAAAAGGGTTGATTGAGGGGAGGAAGCCAAATTTATATGTTTCTGCAAAGGTCGCACAAGTTATTGATTCTAAAGCTGACTACTCTAAAAATACAGCTTTGGATAAACAGTACTATTTGGACTTAATTGTCAAATCTATTAAAGAGCATGGTTTCATGAATCGTCCTGATATAGATGAATTACTTTGGGATAAATTACCCAACTATATGGATGAAAAACAGAAAAAGATTAAGATTAATAATCTTATCACTGAACTCTCTACTAAATTAAAGAAAATTAAAAACAGTGGAAGTAAAACCTCCCCAAAATGGGAGTTGTTGGAGCTTTAAGAGCTTTAATAAATTAGAGAAAGAAGAAAAATTTATTAAAGAATTTATTAAAGAGATGAAGTTTTTAATTAAAAAAGTATGAATCCAAGGAGAAAAAATGA